>Ga0114949_10000698_pt1 | contig 18951 bp, 12 predicted proteins | sample N074metaG_FD_83505 | JGI IMG/M metagenome (GOLD analysis project Ga0114949, IMG submission 83505) | Deep subsurface microbial communities from Kermadec Trench to uncover new lineages of life (NeLLi) - N074 metaG | ecosystem: Environmental > Aquatic > Marine > Ocean trench > Sediment | place...
ATACTCGTCGAGCATCACGATATCCCGAATCATTTCCGCGTCGTGGTCGAGACCCGGCACCTCGAGCCGCAGTCCCGACAGCAAGGACTGAAAGTTTTCGAGCAGCTCGGTCGCGCGAGCGGCGTCGCCCGCGGCCAGGCTCCGGCCCGCCTCGTCCAGCGTCTCGGAGAGACGGAACGACAGGAGGTTCTTGAGCACGTTGCGCTCCAGCGGCCCGTTCGGCCGCGTGTCGCGACCGAGACCGAGGCTCGCGCGGCTCACGGCGTTGCGCAGGTGGGCCAGGTCCTTGTAGCGCACCGTCACGTCCACGACGGGACCGGGACCCGGCACCACGAGCTCCAGCAGCATCACGTGCGAGTCGCCGGCGTAGAAGCTGGGGATCACGACCTGGATACCCTCTTCGTCCTCTCCGCGATCGGCCTGGATGCCCAGGTTTCGGGAGAGCCGCAGGTCGAGACTCCTCTCCGCGTCGCGCACCCGCTGGGCCCCGGCCTCGTCGAGGCGCTCGGAGCCCAGAATGTTGATCAGCCGGACGCCCGGTGCCAGACGAATGCGCAGGCGCACCGCGCGGGCGATCGCGCGTGATGCCGCGGAGAGCTCACGGTCCACGAGATCCGCCGCGTCCGACGCGTGCTGCAGCAGACGACGGCTGCCCTGTCCCGCGAGCGTCACGAAATCGATCTCGGAGAGATCCACGCCGGGGCCGACGCCGATCACGCTCACCGGGATGCCGGCGACCGCGCTCTCGTGGGCCATGCCGGCCAGCGTGCGTGTGGCGTGCCCCAGAGCGCCGGGCGTGATCATGATCACAGCACTGCTGCCGAGAGGGGTCTCGGGATCGTCCGCGGCGGCGATGCACTCGATGGCCGTTCTGACGGCATCGACGATCTGCACTCGCTTGCCGGAGGGCGTCGCCTGCGCGAGCAGGCGGTCGAGCGTGACCTTGAGGTAGCCGTGGCGGAAGTCCTTCGAATCCACGACGAGATCCTCGGAGCGGCCGGCGACGAACAGGCGGAAACGATCGCCGGGCTCCTGCGCCCGGTTGAAGGCGTCGATCAGCGAACGCAGGCCGATGGCCACGTCGTCCGTCATCGGTTCCCGCAGGTCGAGCACGATCGCCAGGTTCATCGCGGGGCGGCGGCCGGCGTGGCGCTGCGTGCCTTGCAGCCCGACCTGCAGCAGGACCCGACCCTCGTCCGTGATTCCGCGCCGGTCGGCGTGCAGGTAGATGGCGAGGGCGGAACCCTGCGGTGCGTCGAAGGGCTGTCCCACCTGACGCGCGGCATTGTGGAGCTGCAGCGCGGAGCGGTCCCACCCCTGCAGCCGTGATTGCAGCAGACGCAGCGCCGGGTCGCCGGGCACGTAGCCGGTGGACCAGTAACCGGTCGCCGGCCGGAACGTGAGTCCTGCCAGAGAGGCGCGCTCGTCGAGAAACGCCTGCGCGACTCGGACGGCGGATCCGCGTCGCAGGCCGGAGTTGTCCGAGACCCCGTCGAGCTTGAAGTCGACGACCACCGCGAAGAAGACGTCGACGGGCTTGCCGTCCCGGGTCGCGGGCTGGTAGCGCCACTGCTTGACGGCATCGATTGCGGCCTGCTCGAAGCCCAGGTTCGGGTGATCGGCCTCGAGAACCGTGACGTCGCCAACCGTTCCGTCGGCCCGCACAACCGCCTGCACCACGACTCGAGTTTCGATCCGGGCCCTGCGGGCACGCTGCGGGTATGTCGGCTCGACCCGGCCGTCTTCGAGGAGAACTGGATTCGAGACTCCCGCAACACCGGCGAGCGCCGGCCCCGAGACAGACCCGGAGCGTCGGGACTCCCCGCCCGTGATGATCTCCATCTCCTCGATGGAATCGAGATTCTTGAAGTCACGCGACCGCGACCCGTGGAGGTTGGGATCTTCACCGTCGGAATCCTGAACACCCGACTCGAGCGTCAGCTTGTTCTGGTAGTACCGGCCGGCCGCCGACAGGTCGGCGACGGCTTCATCACCGAAGCGATCGACCTCTTCGGCTTCCAGTTCCGCGGGTGCTTTCGCCTGGTCTTCGGCGAGCCGGAAAATCTCGTTCTTCGATCCGACTTTCCCGAAGGGCTTCTCCAGACGCGAGGGAACGTTCTTCAGGCGCTTCTGCTTCTCGACGATTTGCCGGAGCAGCGCTTCGTCCTCCCCGGCCTTGCGCAGCTGTGACTGCGGTGCGGCTTGCACAGCCGGCCGGGCATCCGGCTTCAACGACGCGACGTCCTTCCGCCCGTCTGCGAGCCCGAGATTGTCGTCCTCGGCTCCAACCTCGAGCGCTTCGCGTTCCTTGTCCGCCAGCTGCAGCGCGGACTTTCGGATGTTGCTCGCCACCGTGAACGGTTCCGTGGGAGAGTCCGGTCCCTGGAAACGCACGCCGATGGCGAAGACGAACACCAGGAGGCCGGCGGCGACACTGCTCCAGACCAGCGGCCTGGCCCGCAGCAGATTGGCCAGCGCGCGGCGCCAACCGGCCGGCTCGACGGCGCCGGGTGTTGCCTGCGCGAGCTCGGAGCGGGCGAGCAGGCTCTCGACGACGTGGTCGGGAGCGTCCAGCGTCGCCATGTCCTGGAGTCCGTTCTCGATCTGCGAAAGCGACTCGAGAAAGGTGAAGCATTCGCTGCACTCGGCCAGGTGCTGCTGCGCGGCGTCGTCCCGGCCCAGAGCCCGCGGACCCTCGGCAGCCAGCGTCTCCCGGATCTTCTTGCAGGTCGTATTCATGACGGCACCTCGCCGTGTTTCCGCGCGCGCCTGGCGATCAGGGCCAACCGCGCGCGCCTCAGATTTGTCTTCACGGTATTGATCGGGAGGCCCAGGACCGCGGCGACCTCCTTCTGGGGCAGGTTCTCGATACAGGTCAGGATCAGGACTTCCCGCTGGGCCAGCGGCAGTTTCTGGATTTCCCCCTCGAGCCAGGCCGCGGTCTGTCTGGCCATGGCCTGCCGCTCGCTGTCCGCGGCCGGGGCCTGCGGCTCGGGCCCCGACGAATCGGCAAAGACCATCTCCCGCACCTTCCTCTTGCGGTAATAGGTCCGGACCGTGTTGGCGACGATGGTGAACAGCCAGGGATGCAGCGGCCGGTCGGCCTGATACTGCGCGGCCGACCGGTGGATCTTGATGAAGATGTCCTGGAACAGATCGTCGCGGTCCGGCTCGGCAACAGCGCAGCGCACCAGGTACGAGTAGACCGGGCGGCGGTACTCCGCGACGAGACCGGCGAAGGCCTCGGTGTCCCCCAGTCGATGGCGCAGCAGCAGATCCCGCTCGTCGGCCGGGATCGTCCTGGGGCCTGCGCCGGATGCTGCGGAATTCCTGGCGGTCATCTCGAGCCTTCGATTCTCAACCGAGCCTTGCATACCCCGCCATACCCGCGAGGCGGTTCGAGGTTTCATTCCCAACCCTAAAGAATGGATCCTCGGATTCCACGGCGCCAGGCCACCCGGCCGCTGCGTCCAGGGCCTGCGTTATAATCCGGCTCGGACCGAGCGAAAGCGGGAGGGATTGCCATGACGCAGCGCGGTTTGGCCTGCTGGACGCTGGCCCTGGCTCTCGTCGGATGCGTCGCCCCGGTGCGGGCCGAGCCGAGCGAGCTGCAGGTCGAGATCCAGAATATTCCAGCCGACCTGCTGCTGACGAACGAGGAGACGTCGATCGACGTCGAGGGCCGGGCATCGATCTTCGGCGGTATGAAGTTCCTCGATCTGTTTCTGATCCTGGACGCCTCGAACAGCCTCTATCGCACGGACCCCAAGGACTACCGGAAGCAGGCGGCGATCGCTCTCGTACGAGCCCTTCCGTCGAGGAGTGACATCCGGATCGGAATCGTGGCTGTCGACTCGGATGCCTGGCTCGTCTCGCCGCTGACCGCGGATCGGGACAGCATCACCGAGGATCTGGCGACGATCGGACGCGGCGGCGGAACCAACCTGCACGATGGAATTCGTCTGGCTCTCGACGGTTTCGATCAGGGCGCTCGTCCCGAAGCGGCGCGCATCTCACTCCTGTTCACCGACGGCAAGTCCGATCGGCTGGAGGCCCTCGCCGCCGCCGAGCAGGCCCGCGACCGCGGCATGATCATTCATTCGCTGCTCCTGCTGGACCGCAACAAGAGCGAGAATCTGTTGCGCACGATCGCCACGACGACACGGGGAACCTTTGTCTACGTCGAGAAGCCCGAGGATCTCGCGCAGGCCTTTCGCGAGCTCCGCACCACGGGTGTGGACCACGTCAAGCTGAGCGTCAACGGATCTGCTCCGATCGACACGGCGTTCATCGCCGGCACGTTCAGTGGCCGGGTCCCCCTGACACCGGGCAAGAACGTCATCACCGCCACCGCCACCGACCTGGACGGCGACCGCGCTTCACATCAGACGGACGTGATGGTCACAGGCCCCTTGCGCGTGGCCATCGCCCGGCCGATCGACGGAAAGGTGTTCACCCTGCGCGAGACGGATACCGCGGTGGAGATCAACGCATCCGTTTTCGGCAATCCCACGAGCTCCCTGATGGAGTCCTTTCCGACCCTGGGAATCGACCGGGTCATGCTTTCGATCAGTGGACAGGCGCCGGTTCCCACCGAGTTCTCGAACGGCCGGTTCGTCGGACGGGTGCCGCTGACGCAGCAACGCAACCGCATCCTGGCCACCGCCACGAGCTTCGACGGGCGGCAGGCACAGGCCTTCGTCGACGTTTCCGTCCGGCCCCCGGGCTGCGGCGAGCTGCGCGTGTCGGCCGTGCGAGACGGAAGACCCGCGATCTCCATCTCCGATCGGGGTCTCGAGATCATCTTCGACGCCTCGGGCAGCATGTGGGGCAAGATCGGCAATCGAACCAAGATCGCAGTCGCCAAGGAGACGGTGCAGGAGGCGATGACGGGTTTCCCCGGCGACTTCCACGTGGCGCTCAGGGTCTACGGCCATCAGTACCCGCGCGAGGAACACAACTGCGAGGACTCGGAGCTGCTGATCCCGCTGGGCATCGGCAACAGCGACGAGATCCGGCGGGCCATCCAGGGCTTTCAGCCCAGGGGCCAGACCCCGTTGGGCTACTCCGTGGAACAGGTGCCGGATGATTTCGGCGACTTCGAGGGCGGCCGCTCGGTGGTGCTGATCACCGACGGCATCGAGAGCTGCGACGGCAACGCGCTGGCGGCAGCCGAGGCTATTCAGGAACCCGGCCGGCACCGCCCGGTGCACGTCATCGGCTTCGGCTTCGAGCCGGGTCAGATGGAGGCGCTGGACGGTCTGCGGGCGATTGCCGACAGGACGGGTGGACGCTTCATACAGGCCGGCGACGGCGGGGAGCTGCGGCGGGCACTGGCCGCGACCGCGGGAACGCCGTTCAGCGTCTGGCGCGGTAGCCAGTTCGTCGGGCGCGGTGCGCTGGGCGGCGATGAGGTGCTCGAGCTGCCCGCGGGCGAGTACACGCTACGACTCGAGAGCGACCCACCGCAGATCTTCCCCTTCCATCTCGGCATCGAGGAAGCGCTCGGGCTGACGCTGGTCCGCGAAGGCAACGACGTCTTCACGAGGGACCACCGCCAGCCCGCGCCCTATAACTTCTGCGAGTGAATCACTCGCTGCCCTCTCGTATTTCCTTGACCTGGACCTCGATGAGGTGCCCGTCCTCGTGGGACTCGTGCAGGAGGTGCTCGTGGTGCAGCTGGATGCTGAACTCCCTGACGTGATCCGCGGCGGCGTCCAGCGTCAGGAACGTCCGCGATTCGACGCCTCGCCGAGAGACCAGGAGCTCGACCTCGTCACCCGGTTTGGCCCCGGAGATCATTTCGTGGATGTCGTGCTGCTTGCGCAGCGGAGTCTCGCCCCAGGCCACGATCACGTCGCCGGCCTCGATCCCGGCCAGGTGAGCGGGTGTGCCCTCGATGACCCGCGTGACCAGGATTCCGCCCTCGACATCGAAGTACCGGGCGAGCTGGGCCTCCACGAGCTGGCTTTCGATACCGATGAACGCGCGATCCTCCATCGGCTCGAGCAGCACGCCGAAGCGTTCGACCCTGGCGAGCTTCCCGGGCATCTCGCCCAGCACCACATTGAACATCAGCTCGCTGTCGTCTCGTTCCACGGTAACCGAGACGCGGTCACCCTTGCGCCTGGATTCCATGGCTCCCCTGAGGTCTTCCATGTCGTCGATCTCGCGACCCTCGATGGCCACGATCCTGTCGTCGGCGTGCAGCCCCGCAAGCTCCGCGGCACTACCGGACATCACGTGGGACACGAACATCCCGACGCCATCGACCACGGTGTGTCCATCCACATGGATCGACTCCGTGAACTGCAGCTCGACCCCCAGATAACCCCGATCACCGTCGACCTCATCGGCCCAGGCCAGCGAGACCAGCAGTACGAGCGCCACGAATATCAAACTCTTTCGCATCATCATCTCCTTAGGGTTCATGAATCATTCACTTCAGAGTGTGGTAGACCGCCGCGAGGCAAGCATTGGCAGCCGGTCGTTCCCCGGGGCTGTGGACGTATGGCTCGGCCCCTCGTCCAGCTCGGTATAGACCACCATCTGCCGTCCGTCGCTCAACGTGAATTCGCGAATGGCCACGAGGCGTTCGGCATCGACCGACCGGATCCGAACGCCGGTGCCCTGGCGGGCGTAGTACGACTCGATGAACTCCCGGTCGCTGTCCAACGAGATTCCGCTGTCGGCGAACCGGGCTGCCCGGGGTGCGTCGGGAGCCGCCACCAACGCCGCCAGCGCAATCGCCAACACGAGCGACAGCCCGCTGCTCGCCAGGCACGCCGTTCGCCAGCGTCGACGGCTCCATTCGCCGCGTGCTACGGACAGGTCACGGCGCAGCTTGTGCCGGAATTCTTCGACCTGCAGGTCGGGGGCCCTCAGCTGACGCAAGGATTCCTCGAAGTTCTTCATGGTCAATGCCTCGTTTATGGAGCTCGTTCTTCAGTTTCTTCAGTGCCCGGTTGGCGCGCATCGCGAGCGTGCTCGGCCGGCCTCCCAGGATCGGTGTGATCTCGTCGTAGGGCTTCTGTTCGAAATAGCGCAGCACGATCAGCGCCTGGTCATCGGGCTCCAGACCTCCGAGCGCCCGGTGCAGATCGAGGTACAGCCGGTGGACGGCCAGCTCCTGCTCGGCGTTGTGCAGCTCGGCGGTCACACTCGCCGACACCACGCTGCGGCCCAGGCGCTGGCTGCGATAGTGGCTGTTGACCTCGTTGGTGGCGATGCGGTACAGCCAGGCCGAGGCGTTGCCCCCGCTCCAACGGAAACGCCAGAACCTCCGCAGCGCCTTGTAGAACGTCTGGGCCGTCAGGTCCTCGGCCTCGGCCACGTTGGCCACGCGGCGCAAGACGTAGCGGAAGACCGCCTCGAAGTGCCGGTCGTAGAGCTCGTCAAATCGCTGCTCGGCCCTGTTCACACCTGTTACAACGCCCGGGCCCGGAAGATATCACCGAGAAAGGGGGACATTCCTCTTTTTTACAACTCATCACCAGGGCGTGGCCCAGCGGGTGCCCAGTCCCGGTCCGTAGAGGATCGCGTTCAGCAGCAGGCGGCGCGTACCCAGCGTCCAGCCGCGAAACTCGGGCTCGCTGAGAAACAGGATCACCTGGCCGCGTCCGACGCCCTCGCGCGTGACGTAGGCGGTGTGGGCCAACCGGCCCGCGGCCTCGGGCCACAGCAGGCCCCCGAGGTGTAGCCGGTCGAGGTCCGCGAATCGTGCGGCGACCTGCACCGGCGGCTCCGCGACCAGCGTGTCCCGGGCCCGCACCAGCACCGGCAGCTCGTCGCCGATGCCCCAGCTCAGCCAGACCTCGTGATCGAGCTCGACACGCAGGAACGTCCCGCGCGGAGCGAATCTGCGCAGGCGCTCATCGGCCCGCTCCAGATCCTGCTTCTCGGGCTTCTCCTTGCCGGGAGGCAGGAACGGCTTCAACCAATCGGTGAGAGCGACCGGCACGCCGGCCGGCGTGCCCTGTTCGAAACCCTCCGCGAACGGAGCTGCGCCGGGTCCCAGAAGGGGTGCTACGTCGTAGAGCGAATCGCGTTGCGGCTGAACGCTGGCCGGCTTCCTGTCCGCATCCTCTTTCCTGTCCTTGGCCGTTTCCGCGCGCAGTCCGACCGCGCGGAAGTTCCCGCCGGAGGCGACGAGGCGCGCGGTCGGCCCCATGACGGCCGGCGGATAGCGCTCGAGCGCCTGGCGACGCAGCTTCGTTTTCGTCAGCTCGCTCTTCTCGTCGGCGAGGAACTCGGCCCCGCCGCCGATGCCGATCGCCGTGCCCCCGGCCTTGATCCAGGCCACCAGCCTGGCGAACCCGTCGGGACCCAGCAATTCGCGATACGTACTACCGGGAGGAAAGATCAGCACGTTGTACCGCGACAGATCGGTGCGCTCGAAGCGCATCAGGTCGAGACCGCTGAAGCGCATCCGCAGACGCTCATCGAACAGGTGCCACAGCGCCCCGTAGGCCGATGCCGAAACCGGCGAACCGGTCCAGATGCCCACGCGCGGCGCGACCAGCTTGTGGAAGTGTTTCCCGCCCAGATCCGGGCCGGTCGAGGCCTTGGCCGTGGGAACCTCCACGACTCTCACGGCGCGGTCGCGCACGACCGCTTCCAGTCGCGACTTCAGATCTTCGGCGTTGCCCTCCCGCGGAATCAGGATCGCGCCGCGATCGAACGCCTGACCCTCGACGCTGAAGGGTTTCCCGGCGACGAACAGAGCCAACCCCTGGGCCAGAAGATCGGAGAGCGCGAGGACGGACTGATCCGAATCTCCCGACATGAGGTAGCCGAACGGCTCGTCGGTCGCGGAACTCTCCAGCGTGCCCTCCCGCTCGGCAACGGGATCGTCACTCCAACCGGACGTCGGGCGCTGCGACGTCCAGTGGGCCTCGATGCCGTAGGCCAGCGGTAGCGACCACGAGGTCACCTCGTACAGCCGCGACCCCTTGTCCCGCTCCAGATACTCGCGCTCCTCTCGAAAGAACTTCGCATCCATCGGAACGTGCGGATCGAGCAACACCCGCACCATCGATCCCGCCGGCTGATCCAGCGGAACCATCCACGTGGCGTCGGGTAGATCGCTCGCAGCGACGGACTCGCCGGTCCGCATATCGCGCAGCCCGGCGACCCGTGGCGGCGAGCTGCTGGCGCGCAGGACCTCGATGCCCCCATCCCGCAGAAGCTGAACCAGCGCATCGGTCCGCTCCGGATGGCGTCCGTGCGGCAGGATCCAGGCCCCCACCGGTCCCCGCCGACCCCGCTCGATCACCTCGCGCCGCCCGTTGACGAAATCCGTCAGCAGCTCGACTCGGTTGTCGGCCAGGGTCGTAAGGTTGGCGACGGAGCTTGCGACCTGATGCTCCACGGCCTGGGGATAGGTGCGCCGTGTGCCCCGGCGCTGGTGCACCAACGTTCCCTCGGTGCCCGACATCTCGTAGAGAATGCCGATCGCGCCGTGGTACGAAGCCCAGGACGAGCCGTAGCCCGGAAAGAACTCCTCGTTCCACTCCCGCGTGTAGTACGCGTAGCCCCGGCGATCGAGCGCACGGGCCTGGTCCGCGGCAAAGCGATCAGACCACCGCCACTCGTATTCCGGAATGTGCGGGTTGAAGGGATGACGCGGCGGTGAGAACAGGTAGGTGTCGTGCGCGCCCATTTCGTGGCTGTCCACCATCAGCTGCGGGTTCCACGACGCGATGACCGTGGAGCGTCGACTCTCGGGCTGCACCATGCTGAACCAGTCGCGATTGAGGTCGAACAGGTAGTGGTTCCCGCGACCCCAGGGCCAGACGGTGGTGTGCGACAGATCTTCGGTGTCGGGATTCCGAATCGCGTGGGCGAAGGACTGGGTCTGGGCGAGGAAACGCTCGCGCCCGTCCGGGTTCTCGCAGGGGTCGATCAGCACCACCAGCTCGCGTCGCATCTTGCGCGCCAGGTCGTCCTCGCCGGCGACCAGCCAGTAGGCCACCGCCGCCGCGGCGTCCACGCTGCTCAGCTCGTCGCCGTGGATGCCGTAGGCCATCCAGGCCACCGCCGGAGCCCGCTCGAGTAGCTTTGCGTCCTCTGCCTGCGGGCGGCCGCGAGGATCGACGCGTCGGGCGTGTTGCTCGCGAACCTCGTCGAGCCGGGCGATCGTGGTCTCGTCGCTGACGATGAACACGACCATGAGACGGCCCTAGTGTGTGGTCGAGTAGTCGCGCAGAACCGCGCGCGGCGAAGCCTGGGCCAGTGCCTCCAGATACCGGATCAGCTCGGGGTGGCGCAGCGGTCGTGCGCCGGGCTCCAGGCCCAGCAGCTGCGCCTGGGTCGGAATGGCGGGATCGAACCGGGCACCGGGGAACAACTCGGCGACCGAGATGCCCTCGAGCTCGTGGTCCGCCGGTACTCCGGCCGGGGTCACCGCGGCCGTGGCGGCAATCAGACAGACAAACAACAAGAGGATACGTGGATGAGCCATGCTGCCTCCCTGGAACGGGCCATCTTACCAGGGACCTTGACCCGTCACGCGCCGAGACCGATACTGGCGACCCGCCTCCTCGGAGGGCTGTTTCCATGCCCACGGGGAACCTCTTCGACTGGGTCTCACTCAACCTGCTGCCGGGGCTGGGTCCGATCTCACATCACAGGGCGCTGGAACGCTGGGGCGATCCGGGCGAGATCGCCTACCGGCTGCCGGCACGCGCGCTGCAGTCGCTACCCCGGATGAGCGGAAAGCGGCTCGAAGCACTGCTTAGCGCGCGCCGAGCGCTGCGCCGGCGCGCCGAGCGCGAGATGCGACTGGCCGAGAAGCTGGGTCTGCGCCTCGTGCCCTGGGGCGACCCGGCCTACCCGGCAGCGCTGGTGGATCTTCCCGACCCGCCGATACTGCTGTACCTGCGCGGCAACCTGCCGGAGGGCGTCGCTCGTATCGCCGTGATCGGCTCGCGACGCGCGACGCTCTACGGACAGCGCGTCGCCACGGGGTTGGGACAGGGTCTGGCCGCTCGCGGTGTGGAGCTGGTGTCGGGCGGAGCACGCGGAATCGACACCTGCGCCCACGTCGGCGCACTGCAGGACGGCGGCCGCACGGTCGCGGTGCTGGGCTCCGGCTTTTCCCACATCTACCCGGAGGAAAACGAGGAGCTGTTCGAGCGGATCTCCGAGTCGGGGGCGGTGCTCAGCGAGTTCCCCCTGGACTGCACGCCCCGGCGTGAGAATTTCCCACGCAGGAACCGCGTGATCTCCGGCCTGGGCGCCGCCGTGGTGGTGGTGGAGGCCACACGCCGCTCGGGTTCGCTGGTCACGGCCGGCCACGCGCTGGAGCAGGGGCGGGAGGTGCTGGCCGTTCCCGGTCCCGTCTCGTCGGATCGCTCGGAGGGCTGCCACCTGCTGATCCAGCAGGGGGCCAAGCTGGTCCAGAGCGTCGAGGACATCGTCGAGGAGCTGTCGCCGATCTACCGTGGCGCCATGCATCAGCCGGCACCGGTCCAGTCCGACGGCCCGGAGAGGATCAGCGGGCTGCTGCCCGACGAGGAGGTCGTACTCGGCATGCTGGACACCGTCGAGCCGTTGCAGCTCGACGATCTGGCCCAACGCGCTCCCTTCAGCTTCGCCCGGCTGCAGACGGCGCTGTTCGCCCTCGAAGCACGCGGGGCCATCGACTCCCACCCGGGCTGTTACTACCAGCGCAAATCCGCCGGATCCTTGACCTAGTAGAATGCCCGCTCTTCGCCCTCGGGGGTTCGATGATCGTTCTCGTTCTGCTTCTGACATCAGCGCTCGGCGTGGTGCACGCCGAGGATCGGGCGGTGCAGACGCTCGACATCCCCTTCATCGATTTCGAGCCGCAACTCGAGGACTTCGCGAACATGGAGCCGGCGCCGCACGTGCGAGGCAAGCTGGCCAGGGCCGCCGGCTTCATCCAGCGGACGCCGCACGACGGTGAACCGTCCACGTTTCACACCGAGGTGTACGTGGGCTACGACAGCGAGAAGATCTACGCCGTCTTCGTGGCCTTCGACGATGAGCCGGACAAGATCCGAGCCAAGCTGGCTCCGCGCGACGATGTGTTCAACGACGACAGTGTCAACATCATGATCGACACCTTCAACGACCAACGCCGGGCCTACTTTTTCTTGTCGACGCCGATCGGCATCCAGGCCGAGGGTCAGTTCATCGAGGGCCGCGGGTTCGACGGCTCGTTCAACGCGGTATGGGACGCCGAGGGCCGGCTGACGGACCGTGGGTACATCGTCAAGATCGCCGTGCCCTTCCTCAGCATCCGATTTCCCAAGGCCGAACAACAGACCTGGCGCGTCATTTTCAATCGCTCGATCCCGCGGCTCAGTGAGGACACGTTCTGGCCGCACTACTCGCTGGCCATCGAGGGCCGCCTCAACCAGACCGCGATGCTGACCGGGATCCGCGAGATCTCGCCGGGCCGCAACATCCAGCTGGCTCCTTTCGCTTTCTTCCGCGACTTCCGCCTCGATGAAGCCGCGGGCAACGAGGAGGCCATCGGACTCGACGCCAAGATCGTGATCAAGGACGCGCTGGTGCTCGACCTCACGGCGAACCCCGACTTCAGCCAGGTGGAATCGGACCAGCCGCAGGTCACGGTCAACCAGCGCTTCGAGGTCTTCTTTCCGGAACGCCGTCCGTTCTTTCTGGAGAACTCGGATGTGTTCCAGACGCCCACGAATCTGGTCAATACGCGGAGGATCAAGGACCCCCGCGGCGGCGTGAAACTGACCGGCAAGCAGGGGGCGTATACGATTGGCGCGCTGCTGACCGACGACGATTCGCCGCTCGACTCCGGCGGCGATCTGCTGGAAGGCGAGACCGCGCGTGTCGGCGTCTTGCGGCTGAGTCGCGACATCTCCGAGCAGTCCAGGGTCGGGTTGTTGATCACGGATCGCGAGCTTGACGACGGGCACAACCGGGTCGGCGCGGTGGATGGGCGGATCAAGCTCAACGACAACTGGGTTGCCCAGTTTCAGTTCGCCGCCGCCGACACGCGAGAGACCGACGACAAGAAGGTTGATCTCGAGCACTTCGAGGGCCTGTCGTACAACGTGTTCGTGGATCGTGACGGCACGCACCTGAGCAACCACACGCACTACCTGTACACCGGCGACGGTTTCCGCACCGAGCTCGGTTTCCTCGGTGAGCGGCAGCGTGCGGACTCGCAGAACCTGCACCACCGCACGGCCTACCGTTTTCGGCCCCCGGCCTCCAGGCTAACTTCCTGGGGGCCGAGCCTGTTCGTCGGTCGCATCCTGGACACCGACGGCAACCGTCTGGACTGGTCGGTCAGCCCGGAGATCGAGTGGAACTGGGCGGGCGGGATGGGCCTGGAGCTCGGGTACACCCACCTACAGGAGCGTCTGGAAGCGGACTTCTCGCAGGACAACTGGTCGGTCGAATTCGATTCGAGAGACTACGCCACGGTCAAGTTCGGTGTGGAAGTCGATCGGGGAACGGGCATCAACCGTCGTCCTCCCGACGGGAGCGAGCCCGAGCTCGCGGACGTGCTGGCGATCGAGGCGGGCATGTTGTGGCGTCCGATCTCACCCCTACAGGTTAACTTCACCTACCTGCATACGGAATTGACGAACCACCGCGGCCCGGGCCGGATCTTCACCAACCGAATCGGACGTGTGCGGGCCAACTGGCAGTTCACCAGAGAGCTGTCCGTGAGACTCATCGGTGATTTCGAGGAAACCGATGCGATACCCGGCGCGACCTCGCTGACCGACAGCCAGCGGTTTGCCGCCGATCTGTTGGTCCGCTACCTGTGGAATCCCTGGTGGGCGCTGTATGTCGGCTACAACTCGAGCTCGCGCGATTTCCAGCAACTCGACGAGATGTCGATGTCGCTGCAGGACGTGTCGGAAGACGGACGGCAGGTGTTTTTCAAGTTCTCGTATCTGTTTCAGCTGTAGATCGAGTCCCGGCGCACTAGAACTTGAAGCCAACTCCCAGATAGAACCCGGCCGATTCCTTTTCGCTGGTCGATGACGAGATGATCGCCGTCGAGGAGCAACCGTCGCAGGACGACGAGGCGGGACCCAGCTGCTGAAAGCCCGGGCCGTCGCTGGTCACGGGGACCAACGGGAACTGACCGCCGCCGGCCAGCTCGGTCACGTTCTCGGTGAAGCTGAGACTGCTCACGCGGTATCCCGCATGAACCCGAATGATCGGCGTTGCCGCCCAGGCGACGCCCAGCTCGTATTCGTGTGCATCGAGATCCTCGACATTGCCCAGCACGGAACCATCCAGCTCGGCGTCCTGCAGCGACGGCAGATAGGAGCCGTGTCCGTAGGCGTACAGACCCACCGGAAGCTCGACCCGCCCTTCCACCGAGAACCGCAGGCCGGAGGTGTCGGTCGCGAAACCGTCGATACCCATTGATTGCCAGCCCACGCCGAGAGCGACGAAATTGTTCTCGGTCGGCGCCAGGGCACGCCACATGAAGTCGATGTTCGTATAGTCGATACTCGTGCCTTCCGCGTCCGATCGATAATGGCCGGCGTTGAGCCCGTAACGCTTGAACATCCGCAACTCGGCGCGCAGTCCGGCCGCACCCGCGTCGACAGACGTCGCGTCGGTAGCGCTCTTCGCATCGATGTCATTGGCCCACCAGATGGCGCTCACCTCGCCGTCGATGGGACCCGCGGCATTCAGTGGCAAGGCCAAGGACAGACAACACAGACAACACAGTGCAACGATCTTGATCGCGTTCTTCATCCTCAGTATTCCTCAGACGCCAATCGGTTATTGCTGGCTCGCAGGTAGGCGGCGCTTTTCTGGAAATGTAAGTTTCCTTTGCCGAAAATGCAAACCCGAGTTGGGCCTGAATCGTGGACTGGACCGAATTTCCATTACGATTTTTGGAGCGGCGTCGTGATTCGCGTCACTCCAGGTAGCCCAGGGAGCGCAGCTGCTCGAGAGTCGTCGCATCGAGTGGCTGCTCCGTTTGCATCGGCTGCGGCCGTTGCAGTCGGCGCTCGGCAAGGCTGCGCAGAGCCGGCAGCAGCACCGAGCTCGCGCTCAAATCGGTGGTTTGCCGCGGGTCGGTTGCGAGGTCGTACAGTTCCTCGTGCCCCTCCCGACCGCGGATGTACCAGCCGTCGCCGTCGATGACGGCCACCTGCAGGGGCATCGCCTGGGACTCCTTGATCGCGTGGCGGCGACCGTCTTGCCAGAAGAAACGATGATCCATCGCGAACATCGCTCGAGGCGCCGGATCCACGGACAACTGCCCCACAACCTGCTTCAGGGACACACCGTCCAGATCCTCAGGAACCCGCAGCTCCAGCAACTCCAGCAGCGTCGGCATCAGATCGACCAGCGAGACCGGGATGTCGAGGTCCCGGGACGCTATCGCCGGACCCGAAATGAAGAACGGCACATGTAGAAGATCACGGTGCAGCCGACCGCCGTGGTGGAAACGGCCGCCGGAAAAGTCGAATCCCTCGCCGTGATCCGACACGAAGACGACGAAGGTGTCGGCGGCGTAGCCGCTCTGTCCGATCGCCGCGTCGAGCCGGGCGACGCCCGCATCCAGATTCGGCAGCTCGGCCCGGTACAGCTCCTGCAGGCGCCGCATCTGATCCGGTGTGCACTGCTCGCGGCCACGCAAGCAGAATTTGTAGCCGTCATCCTGCATGTCATCGAACGGACCGGCGGCCTGCACGGCCCACGGGTGCACCTTGAAGTAGTCGTGGACGGCGTAGGTCTGCAGGAAGAGAAACAGCGGGCGATTCCGCTGTCGCTGCCGGAGAAACGCGATCGCGCGATCGAAGAGCTTCGAGCCCCGGAGGTCGACAGCCTTGCCGTCTCGCGGCAGCTCGGTGCCACGATGCGGCTCGCCCGTGTACAGATCGTCATAGCGTTCGAATCCGGCTCCGAGATATTTTTCGTTGACGTATCCACCATCGGTGAACGCCGCCGTTTCGTAGCCCGCTCGCTGCAACAGCTGGGCGATCGAGGACGCGACCAGGGTCAATTTGGCGTTGTGCAACCCGTGCCGATCCGGATACAGGCCGGTGAGTATCGAGGCCGTCGCCGGCAGCGTCCAGCCGGAAGTGCTGTATGCGTTGCGAAAGCGCGCCGATCGCGAGGCCAGGGCGTCGATGGCCGGCGTCTCGGGCGCCGCCGGGTCGGCCAGCACATCGGCGTTCAACGTGTCGACCGAGATGAGAATCACGTTCAGCTGTCGAACGGGGCTTTCGCAGCCCGCCAACGCCATCAGCGCCACGACCAGGGCAGCTGCAGCACTTTGCCTGCGACGAGTCGTCATGGTGTTCTCCAGCCGAATAGAATATCGCATGTCCCGTTCCCGTCGTGCGCTAGATCGCAACGCAGCCGCGCCGGGTATGTATACTCGGCGGCATGGAACTAGAACGACCCGGCTGGCGCGGACGTCTGTCGCCCGCGTCCGTAGTCTTCCTCGCGAGCTTCGCCGGCTTGTTTCTGGAGCTTGCGCTCATTCGTTGGGTGTCCAGTGAAATTCGTGTTTTTTCGTACTGCAAGAACCTGGTCCTGGTCGCGTGTTTTCTCGGTTTCGGCGTGGGGTGCATGCAGATGCGCCGGCGCGAGAATCTGATTCGGAGCATGTTTCTGCTGATGCTCTTGATCCTGGTCGTGGATCTGCAGTCCCAGACATTACTCGACTTCGGGCCGCGGCGTGTGACGGACGCACTCGCACGGCTCTCCGGAATGATGATCTTTCACTGGCCCACGGAAGAGCGAACTGTCTGGGTCCTCCGTGACTACGCCTGGCTCCTGTTCTCTCTGGCCTGGACCGGCGTGCTGTTCCTGGTCGCGGCGCTGATCATGGTGCCATTCGGGCAGATGACGGGTGCGGGAATCACGTTGATGAAGAGTCCTCTGAAGGCCTACTCGATCAATGTGCTGGGAAGTCTGGCCGGGATTCTAGTGTTCGCGGCGACCAGCGCCCTGGTCCTGCCTCCTATTTATTGGTTCGTGCCCGTCGTGCTCATCTGCGTCTGGCTGCAACCCGCAAAGCACTCCCTGGCGCTGCTGGGAATCGGCCTCGCGGTGGTCGTCGTTCTTCTTCCGAACGATCGGCCGGGTCGTCAGGAGTACTGGTCGGGATATCAGAAGCTCGTCGTCCAGGACGAGAAGCAAGTCCACGTGAACAATATCGGGTATCAGATCATGATCCCCCAGGCACGCTTCGAACCCGGAATGCGGGTGGACCGTTTCAACATGCCGTACGCGGCACGATCACCCGCAGGAGATGTGTTGATCGTCGGGGCCGGCACGGGCAACGACGTGGCGGTGGCACTGGCCTCGGGAGCCACTTCCGTTGTTGCCGTGGAGATCGACCCGACGATCTACCGCATCGGCTATGAGCTGCATCCGCAGAAGCCGTATGCGGACAAGCGCGTCGAGATCGTTCTCGACGATGCTCGCCATTTTCTCAAGACCACCGACCGTCAATTCGACCTGATCGTCTTCAGCCACCTCGATTCCCATACGGTGCTCTCGTCATACACCAACGTCCGCCTGGACAACTACATCTACACGGTCGAGGCCTTCCAGGAAGCGCGCCAACGACTGGCCCCCGAAGGAATTCTGTACGTGTCGTTCTTCGCGGAGACGCCGTTCATCGCGGCGCGGCTGGGTCGCAATCTCACCGCCGCGTTCGAACATGCGCCGGTGGCTCTGGACCAACTGTCGTCGCAGAAGACAGTCGTTCACCGCGTCAATTTCTTGACGGGCGAAGATGCCGTCATGGGCGAATTGAAGGCGGCGTCCGGCAGCTGGCGTGGTTTTCGGCAACTGGACTACGACGCGAGCAGCGTCGTGCCCTCGACGGACGTCTGGCCGTTTCTGTCGCTGGAGTATCCGCATATCCCCCCGATGATCCTGCTCATCTCCATCGTCTCTCTTGTGTTGGGAGGGGGTCTTGTCTGGAGAAGTCGCCCCACGGAAACGCAATTCGACGGGCGTCTATTCTGGCTCGGCGCGGCGTTCATGCTGCTCGAGGTGCACAACGTCTCACGCCTGGCCCTGGTCTTCGGCACCACGTGGCAGGTCAACGCGTGGGTCATCGGAGTGATCCTCGGTCTGATCCTGATCGCGAATGTAACCACGCTCGCACTGAAACGTGTGGGACGAGCTCCGGGGCGTTGGGCCGTGGCGGGGCTGTTCGCGACATTGATCCTGGCCTACCTGGTTCCTCTGGACTGGCTCGCCACGGGTTCGCGACTTGTCGGAGGCCTCGGCGCGACGATCTTGCTGTGCTTGCCGATTTTCTTTGCAGGCCTGGTATTTGCGCAGGCGTTCGACGAGAGTCCGGCTCCCTCCTTCGCTCTGGGGTGGAACATCCTGGGTGCGGTGCTCGGAGGAATGACCGAGAGCGTGTCCTATATCTGGGGCATACCCTTCCTGGTTCCGCTAGCCGCGGTCTACTACGCCGCGGCGGTGTTGTGGCCGCGCCCAGCGGGAACCGCTGCAGTCAATCCGTGAGAACTCGTCGTATATTGTGATCGAGAGTCCGGTTCTCGGGGGGGCTCCGGTGATCGTTCGAGCCCTTTGCCTGGTCGCGCTGTTGCTCGGGGTGTCGGTGCAACCGGTTGCCCAGGAGCCGGCGTATCGCACCGACTGGATCGTCATCCAGCTGAAGGCGCCGCTGGAGCGCCTGGACGACGGCTCCTACTCGCTGGCCACCGGGCGCCCGCGGCTGGATGCGGCCATCGTCGAGCAGGGCATCCAGCGCATCGAGCATGCGTTGCCGCGCTCGATGCGCGACCCGCGCGACCCCCAGGCACTGGCTCGCTTCGGACTCGACCGCTTCTACAAGTTTCACGTTCCCGCGGGCGCGGACGTGCTGCAGGCGATCCAGCGCTTCCGCGGAGTTCCCGAGGTGGATGTCGCCGAGCCGGACTACATCGATCGGCTGACCGGCGTCAACGTTCCCGAGTATCGCAGCTC
>Ga0114949_10000699_pt1 | contig 18920 bp, 15 predicted proteins | sample N074metaG_FD_83505 | JGI IMG/M metagenome (GOLD analysis project Ga0114949, IMG submission 83505) | Deep subsurface microbial communities from Kermadec Trench to uncover new lineages of life (NeLLi) - N074 metaG | ecosystem: Environmental > Aquatic > Marine > Ocean trench > Sediment | place...
GATTCTGTTGGACTGACCGACAAAATCGGACTGATGGGTAATTCAGGTCGTAGTACTGGCACCCATCTGCACTATGAAATTCGCTATCGCGGAAAACCGCTCAATCCGTCCAAGTTCTTCAAGGCTGCGCAACATGTTCAAACGATCTGAAACCAAAGCTAACAAAACGACAATCAAGGAAGACCCCAAAGTGTCCACAAAAGCTCCCTCCACCGGTTCCCAAACGCCTTCAATCATCGGTTCTGATGTTCGCCTTAAAGGCAATCTCATAACGTCGGGTGAAGTGCAGTTTGATGGTGCTATTGAGGGTGATTTGCAGGCCGGTTCTCTAACCGTTGGTGCCAGCGCAGAAATTTCTGGCAGTATTACAGCCAATACGGTTGTTATTCACGGTAAAGTCAGCGGCACCATTCAGGCCAAGAAAGTACGCCTTGAGGCTGGCTCCAAGGTCATGGGCGACATTCTGCACGAAGATTTGTCCGTCGCCTCTGGTGCCCATATCGAAGGTCATCTGAAGCGCGTTGAAAACGCCACTGGCGCAGCGGCTCGCCCAGCACAGCCTGCTGCTGCCCAACCAACGGCACCCAAGGCTGCTGAATAAGCCATATTGATTGCACTTATTGTAGGTCTTCAACCTCGGTCACAGCCGAGCCATCGACCCGTGCGGCCAAAGCTGCTGCAATAAATTCGTCCAGATCGCCATCCAACACATTTTGAGGTTGTGAGGATTCAACGCCTGTACGCAGGTCCTTGACCATTTGATAGGGCTGTAACACGTAAGACCGAATCTGGTGTCCCCAGCCGATATCGGTTTTCGCCGCGGCTTGGGCCTGGGCCTTCTCTTCCCTGTCCCGCAGCTCGGCTTCGTAGAGGCGGCTTTGCAGCATCTTCATGGCCTCGGCGCGGTTCTTATGCTGGGACCGCTGGTTCTGGCACTGGACAACGATATTGGTTGGGATATGGGTGATGCGGACGGCACTGTCGGTCGTATTGACATGCTGTCCCCCTGCCCCAGATGCCCTGTAGGTATCAATGCGCAGGTCTTTGTCTTCGATGACAATATCGATCGTGTCGTCGATTACGGGATACACGCCAACACTGGCGAAACTGGTGTGGCGCTTGGCGTTAGAATCAAAAGGCGATATCCGGACCAGGCGATGCACGCCAGATTCCGTCTTGAGCCAGCCAAAGGCGTCATCGCCCTTGATCATCAGTGTCGCAGATTTGATGCCCGCTTCTTCGCCTGGGCTTTCTTCGATGACCTCGACCTTATAGCCCTTGCTTTCGGACCAACGCACATACATCCGCAACAGCATGGATGTCCAATCCTGACTTTCGGTTCCACCTGCACCGGCATGGACTTCCAAATAAGTATGGTTGCCGTCTGCTTCCCCCGACAACAACGCCGCGACACGTTTTTCTTCTGCTGTTTTCGCCAGATCGACGAGCGCGACATGCGCTTCATCAAGCATGTCTGTGTCACCTTCATCTTCTGCCATTTCGATCAGCTCTATATGATCGGACATTGTTTGTTCGATGTCACGACAGGCCCCCACAGCATTGGCCAGCATCGTGCGCTCACGCATGATCTTCTGGGCCTCTGCGGGTTTGTCCCAAAGGGTTGGGTCTTCTACGCGGGCGTTAAGTTCGTTCAGGCGTCTGAGGGCGATGTCCCAGTCAAAGAGACCTCCTCAGCAGTTCTAACGACTGCTTGATACTATCAATTTGTGATTGGGTCTCAGCGCGCACAATAATCCTCTTAATACAGTCCACCGGTTCCGACCGGTGCTTGATCATCCATTTGATCTATTTGTATAGAGCCGTCAAGTATCATCCTTGGGCCCTTGGGTTCAGTTCCTGGCTTGAAGGCCTCGAGAATGACATTCTTGTCGTCGGGCGTCGTCGGCAGGCCTGTTTTAACATTCACCCGCACCAAACGAATGCCCGGTGGGATGCGGAACGGCGTCGCGGGGGCATCTGCCAACGCTTCTTTGAAGAAGTCCCGGAAAATAGGCGCGGCAACGCTTGAGCCAGTTTCCTTTTTTCCCAGGCTTTTCGGTTGGTCAAACCCGGCAAACACACCCACAGCCAGATCAGGTGAAAACCCGATGAACCATGTGTCTTGGCTGTCATTTGTTGTGCCTGTCTTGCCGGCCAATGGTTTGCCCACCGCGCGAATGCGCACGCCGGTGCCACGCAGCACTACGCCTTCCAAAAAAGACGTGATCTGGTACGCAGTGCCTGGGTCAATCACCGTTTCACGTCCGTCTTTGACGACGGGCATAGGTTGATCTTCCCAGTTATCGACCAGGCAGGCATCACACGGACGGTCATCAGACCGATAGACAGTGTCACCGCGGCGGTCCTGAATGCGGTCGATCATGGTAGGGGTTATTTTTTTGCCCCCATTCACCAACATCGCATAGGCGGCGGTGATGCGCAGCAACGTCGTTTCAGCGGCCCCCAATGACATCGCCAGTGTCGCGGGCATGTCATCCACAAGACCAAACCGTTTTGCATAGTCGACGATCGGGTCCATGCCAATGCTCTGCGCCAACCGCACAGTCATCAGATTACGCGACTTTTCGATGCCCAGACGCAAGGTCGAGGGACCGTAGAACTTGTTTGAATAGTTGGCTGGCTTCCACTTGCCCTGACCATAACCCTGATCGATCACGAATGGCGCGTCGAGTACGAGATCGGACGGCGTATAGCCTTGGTCCAATGCCGCTGCATAGACAAAGGGTTTAAACGCCGAGCCCGGTTGTCGCTTTGCTTGCGTGGCCCGGTTGAACTCGCTGGTCGAAAAGTCGAACCCGCCTACCAGTGCCAAGACCCGACCCGTGTGGGGGTCCATCGCAACCAGCGCGCCTTCGATTGCAGGCTTTTGCTGCAGCGAATAGAAATCGCTGGGCTGATCCTCGATCATCACTCGTTCGACCAGGACCATATCCCCAGCCTTCAACAAATCATCAGCAGATTTAGGGCGGCTGGATCGGGCATTGGTGCTGAGCCAACGGCGCGCCCACCGTAAATCCTCGAAACGAAGAACGCCCATGGTACCGTCCTCAAAGCCAAGGACAGCGTTCTTTTCTTCAAAATTCAGCACAACTGATAGCCGCCATTTTTCAAGTGGCACATATTGGCTATTGTCAGCCAGGCGTTGCTGCCAGTCATCCGGCTGCATGAATTCCAGGTTCATATTGCCGACCGGGCCGCGCCACCCGTGACGTCGATCATAGGTAATCAGGCCAAGCTGAAGCACGTCCTCGGCAATTGTTTGCAGGCGCGGATCTAGTGACGTGCGAACTGACAAGCCCCCTTCATAGAGCGCATCATTGCCATACATATGTTGTAACTGACGGCGAATTTCCTCGTTGAAGTAGTCTGCGTTAAACAATTCGTCGCCGCTGCCACGGTTGATATTCAAAGGCTCCTGGCTGGCCATTTTGGCCTGTTCATCTGTGATGAAGTTTTCTTCCGCCATGCGGCCCAACACCCAGTTACGTCGTCCTATGGCCGCATCGGTCCTGCGGGTTGGGTGATAATTGTTCGGCGCTTTGGGTAATGCGGCGAGATAGGCAATATCTGACAGAGACAATTCGCTGAGTGACTTGTCAAAATAGTTCAGAGAGGCCGCCGCAACGCCGTACGAGCCTAAACCCAGGTAGATCTCGTTTAGATACAGCTCGAGAATTTCCTCTTTGGTAAAGGCCTGCTCAATCCGATAGGCCAAGATCGCTTCTCGGATCTTGCGCTCATAGGATACCTCGCCCGTCAGCAGGAAGTTCTTGGCAACCTGTTGGGTGATTGTCGAGGCCCCAACCAGGCGCCTGTCTGTGGCAACATTCACCAGATTGGTCAGTGCTGCGCGGACAATGCCAATGAAGTCTAGGCCGTCATGACTGTAGAAATGCTGATCCTCAGCTGCAAGAAAGGCGTTTACGATCCGATTGGGAATGGCGCTGATCGGCACAAACAAACGTCGTTGGCGTGCAAACTCGGTCAACAGGCGACCGTCGGAGGCATGGACACGCGTGGTGACCGGTGGCTCATAGTCTTTAAGCTGTTCAATATCTGGCAAATCACTGCCAAAGGAATAGAGGACAGCCAACAGCCCAACACCCGCAGCCAAAATGCCAGCAATCGCGGTGCCGCCCCCTATGTAAAGGGTGCGTCGCCAAAATTTAACGCGGTCTTGATCAGCCATTTGATCCGGGTCCAGACAACAAGATATTACGCCAGAACGTCTAGCATATTCAGTCTGTTCTAGTCAGGAATTAAGGCACAATTAGGGCAATAAGTCTTTAGGGAGAAGCCAGTAGGGCATCGTGTCTGGCGAAATAGCGATCCACAGCCTTTGTGATGCTCGTCGCAATTTTCTCGACACCCTTTTTTGAGACCAGCATGTCGGCATCATGTCGGTTTGAAAGATACCCCATTTCGACCAATACCGACGGTACATCTGGCGCTTTAAGGACCCGGAACCCAGCAAACCGATGCGAATTCACCCGCATTTTCACTTGTTTTCCCATTTCCGGAATCAACAAATTTGCGAATTCCGCGGAATAATTCATGGTTTCGCGCTGCATCAGGTCAATCAGGATCTTTGTCAGCAAAGGCGATTCACCTTCCAGATCAACGCCGGCGATGATGTCTGATTTGTTTTCCTTGGCGGCAAGGGCTGCCGCTTCTTTATCCGAGGATTTTTCGGCCAGCGTATAGATTGTCGCACCACGAATTTTTGAATTCTCGATAGAATCTGCATGCAGCGAGATAAACAGGTCAGCATCGGCCCGTCGAGAGATGCGTACGCGTTCTCGCAATGGGATAAAGAAGTCTTTATCTCGGGTTAGGACAACTGTGTAACGACCTGTTTTTTCTAATCTTTTCTTTAATTCCTTCCCCGCTTTAAGGGTTACAGATTTTTCGTTATACCCTTTTGAACTGATCGTCCCCGGGTCCACCCCTCCGTGGCCCGGATCGATCACTATAATCTTTTTTCCGGCCCTTCTGATCGGGACTGGCTGGCTGTATTCAATCGGTTTAACCACCGGCTTGCCCAGATTGGCCATAAAGTATTTGCGGTTGGTTTTGACCAGATCAATGACGAGACGATAAGAGGCCGGGCCCGTGGGCTCTAGGATAAATGACTTCTGCACTGCCACGGGTCCGTTTACGTCCAGTACCAACCGCGAAGTCCCCGGCTGAAATATGCCATAACGATATGCCTGGATCAGGCCCGCAGCCTTTTGCTTGTCGCCAGGTGATATATTCCAATCCATAGAAGGAAGATCAACAACGACCCGATAGGGATCGGCAAGCATAAACAGGTGAAAATCGACTGACTTTTCCATATCAAGTACAAATCTGGTCGATTTCGCATGATCGCCGATCCGTACACCTGTGACCGTGGTCGCTGAAGCCGCAGAAGCCGAAGAAGCCGCAGAAATCAGAGAAACGACCGCGAGCATCATCAATATGTAGATTGTCGAATTTTTGGATTGCGAATGATATGTGCCGAATGTCGTCATAGGATGGTCTACAATATCTTGTGTGTTGGTGCGCGGATACTACCAGATAACCTATATGTTCCAAACACGTATTCAGATGCAGCGGCAGGTATCAGACCAATATTTAGCCTTGGTTACATGAACATAGGATGAATCTATAGCTGTATTGGATCATTATGTTGTATCTTTTGGCCAAGTCAGGTTATTGTCTGCGCGCTGGTTCAGCGCTGAAAACGCAGGACGGTGGAAACACTTAGCCAATACCGACATTCGGTCTATTCGAAAGTACGGTGGCAACATGAGATAAAATGCCCTCTTGCACACATCTCGCCTCGGTCCGAACCGCACAGCTATTACTCATTAAACCCGGCTGATCAGAATCGCCTTCTTATGAACCATTTTTTCAACAATGAAGCCAACATCAAGAAAACCAGCAAGTTAACCGCTTTGGCTAACGGTACTGGGGTGCTTTGTCGTGAAAATCAGGCAGGAATGTCAGCCCTATCGAACAGTGAATGTGCACCGGTACAGCGCGCCAAATGGCAGCGCCGCCCTGCACAATGGAGAACACATCAATGCCAACGCGCATGCTTATCGACGCCTCCCACACCGAAGAAACTCGGGTGGCGGTCGTACGCGGCAATCGAATCGATGAATTCGACTTCGAGGCCGCCAACAAGAAACAACTTCGGGGAAATATTTATTTAGCACGGGTCACTCGCGTAGAGCCATCACTGCAGGCAGCCTTTGTCGAATATGGCGGCAACCGTCACGGCTTTTTGGCGTTCAGTGAAATTCACCCGGACTATTACCAGATCCCTATCGAGGACCGCGAGGCCCTGATCGCAGAGGAAGCGGCCAATCGTGTCGGTTCTGTTGACGATGACGATCACGAAGAAACCGGTGCCAAAGCCGAAGGTGCCGAGAACGGTGACGACGCACCAAGCCCCGAGGTCGAAGAAGTCGGCGCCGATGATACCATTGGCGACGCCGAAAAAGCCCGGTCTGCCGCCCCTAACCGGCGGTACAAAATTCAGGAAGTTATCAAGGCCAGGCAAATTCTGCTGATCCAGGTTGTCAAAGAAGAACGCGGTAACAAAGGCGCCGCCCTGACAACTTATCTGTCATTGGCAGGCCGTCATTGTGTCTTGATGCCCAACACGGCCCGTGGTGGCGGTGTCAGCCGCAAGATCGCGACCTATACGGATAGAAAACGCCTCAAGAAGATACTGAACGAGCTGGAAGTGCCCGACGGCATGGGTTGCATCATTCGGACGGCGGGTGCCAACCGTACAAAAACCGAGATTAAGCGAGACTACACCTACCTGTTGCGCCAATGGGACAGCATAAGGGAGATGACGCTGAATTCTTCGGCACCTTCGCTGATCCACGAAGAAGGCAATCTGATCAAGCGCACCCTGCGCGACGTCTATTCCAGCGAGATCGACGAAGTGTTGGTTGAAGGCGCTGATGGCTACCGCACGGCAAAGGATTTCATCAAAATGATGATGCCCAGCCATGCGCGTAAGGTTCAGCAATACAAAGAAGAAATCCCGCTGTTCCATCGCTTCCAGGTGGAAACACAGCTGGAAGCAATGTTCAGCACCACGGTTACACTGAAATCTGGTGGCTATCTGGTGATCAATCCGACCGAAGCGTTGATCTCGGTCGACGTTAACTCTGGCCGGTCGACAAAAGAACGCAATATCGAACGGACAGCACTCAAGACCAATCTGGAAGCCGCAGAAGAACTGGCCCGTCAGTTGCGCCTGCGAGACCTTGCCGGTCTTATTGTCATCGACTTTATCGATATGGATGAATCGCGGAACAATCGTGCAGTTGAGCGCAAAATGAAAGAATGCCTGAAGACGGACCGTGCCCGTTTGCAAGTTGGCCGTATTTCAGCGTTCGGTCTGATGGAAATGTCTCGCCAGCGCATGCGCCCTGGGATGCTGGAAATCACATCCAACCCCTGCCCTGTTTGCGAAGGCAGCGGCATGTTGCGGTCGACCGAATCTTCGGCGCTGCAGGTTTTGCGTGCGATTGAAGGCGAAGGCATCCACAGCAAAGGCCGTCAGTTGCGGGCCAATGTGCCAACAGATGTCGCTCTATACATTCTGAACCACAAACGCCGCGAGCTCGGCGAGATTGAAGACCGCTACGATATCGTCGTCAATATGATTGGTGACGAATCGCTGCACCGGCCACACTACGATATTAAGCGTGAAGGCCCGGGTGGCAGCAGTGCTGAAAAGGAACCACGCAAACAGAAGTCTTCTGACAATCATGAGCGAAGTGATCGTGGCGAACGCAATGATCGCAGTGAACGAAATGATCGCGGTGAACAAAATGATCGCGGTGAACGGGGTGGTCGACGTAATCGTCGCAATAAACACGGCCCCGCGGATACCGAGGTGCAAGCAGAAGTCGTCGAGGAAGTAGAAGACCGCAACACCGAAGACACAGTAGAAGACGGCCAGGAAGAGCCCAGGAGGAGGCGTCGTCGGGGCAAGCGCGGCGGTCGTAGACGGCGTAAAAACAGCACCGAAAATGAAGTCGCAGTCGAAGCAGGAACTGAAGCAGCGACTCAAGACAATACGGATACACCTGCCGCTGGTACTGAAGACCAGCCTGACATCGCCCAGTCCGCAGCCACATTGGATATTTCCAATGATCCAACGGTTGAGCCGGACGGAAGTGCTGTTGCTGATGAAGCCCCTGCCCCAACCTCTGCTCCTGGCACCGAAGAAAAAGCCGAGAAAAAACCGCGCAGACGCCGCATCCGGGCTAAGCCAAAAGCTGAAGAAGCAGTAGCAGAAGCCAGCGAAGCCCCAATTGAGGAGTCAGCAGCTAAAGTTGAAGCGGCCCCAGAGCCTGTTGTTGAAGTGGCAGCACCAGCCACCCCTGAGCCCGCAGCGCCAGAGCCAGAAAGCACGCCGGAACCAGAACCGGTGGCCAAAGCGCCAGAGCGCCCCAAAGGGCCACCGAAGTCGGGTTGGTGGAATCGGCCGTCGAGTTAAGATGCATCTTTGGTGTGGGTGATTGACCCACACCAATCGCGCACCTACCTTTAGTCCCGCGTACGGTTTCTGCTTATAGTCGGCCTTTGACACTTAATTGCGGAGATAGACCATTCGTAAACTGGTCATCACATTGTTGCTTGTCATCTTTCCCCTACAAGCCAGTTGGGGGCAAGGCATTACTTTGGTGCGAGATGCCGAGATCGAGCGGTATATCAAATCCTATTCAACGCCAATCTGGCTGGCGGCAGGCCTCGACCCCGACAATGTCCAGATACACTTAGTTAACAACAAAAGCCTGAACGCCTTTGTTGCTGGTGGGCAGCGAATTTTTATATTTTCTGGGTTATTGTTGGCGGCACGCGACCCAAGTGAAGTTATTGGCGTGCTGGCCCATGAAACCGGCCATATCACCGGTGGCCATCTTGCTCGGTTCCAGGACGGACTGAAGGGTGCGTCGACGATCACCATCATAAGCATGTTGTTGGGGGCCGCTGCCATGGCCGCTGGCGCCGCTGATGCTGGCGCTGCCATCATGACCAGTGGTGGCCAATTCGCGACACGGTCCTTCCTGACCTATAGCCGGACGCAAGAATCTTCTGCTGACCAGGCGGGGCTGCAATTCCTGACTGCTGCGGGCATGTCCGGGCGTGGTCTCATTAGTTTCTTCGAGTTTTTGGGTGACCAAGAAGCCCTGTTGACCACCAACAAAGACCCTTATGTGCGATCGCATCCACTGACCCAGCAACGCGTAGAGTCTTTACGCTATCAGGCAGAGGCATCACCCTTTTGGAACAAACCCACAGACCCTGTCTTTGTCGAGATGTTGGCCCGCATCCAAGCCAAGTTGCACGGTTTCCTGACGCACCCACGTCGCGTTTTCACCATGTATCCGATTGATGACAAGTCTGACCACGCCCGTTACGCGCGCGCGGTGGCCTATCATCGCGAGGGCATGCTGGAAAACGCCATAGAGGAAATGGATGCCCTGCTCGAGGCCAATCCCAAAGATCCTTATTATTGGGAACTTAAGGGCCAAATATTATTTGAGAGCGGCAAGTTGCGGGAATCCATCGAACCCTACCGACGGGCGGTCATTCACGGTCCGAATGAGCCCTTGTTGCGCGTTGGTCTGGCCCAGTCCCTGCTGTCCCTTGACGATGAAGAATTGGCAGAAGAAGCAATTGTGCATCTGGAAAGATCCAATCGAACCGAGCCAGACAACAGCTTCTCTTGGTTCCAACTGGCCAAGGCCTATACGCTGGTCGACAACAAAGCGATGGCATCCTTGGCATCGGCCGAACGCGCCGCCATTACTGGCAGTGCCCGTAACACCATCAGACGAGCCAACTATGCCCGCGAAAACCTGGAAGAAGAAACCCCGTCTTGGTATCGGGCGCAGGACCTCTATCTGCTGGCTCGCAACGCCATCGAAGACCAGTACCGACGCAAAGGCAAAGCCCCACCCCCGATGCCCGGTGACCCGCCACCTGAAGCAGAAGGCAAGGATGGTGATCGTTCGAATAAACCAGATACAGAAACTCCAGAACCCGAGCCGGCCGATACGGAGCAACCGACTTCATGACATTTTCTATCAAGATACTGACAGTTACATTGGGTGTGATTCTGGGATTAGGTCTATCAGTGCCCAAAAGTTTTGCCTTCAACGATGATGAACAATCTGAAATCGAAGCGATCGTCCATAATTATCTCATCGAGAATCCCCAAATTCTGGAAGAGATGATCGCAGCCATGAAGTTTCAGGAAGCATTCTCGGCACAGAAAAAAGCGAAAGACATAATCGTCGAAAAATATGATGCCATCTTTTACCCAGGGGCAGCCTTTGTAACCGGTAACCCGAAGGGCGACGTAACGCTGGTGGAGTTCTTTGATTATACCTGTGTTTTTTGTCGGAAATCGCTGCCTGACCTGGAAAAACTGATCAATACTGACCCAAATTTGCGGGTGGTCTTTATTGACTTCCCAGCGCTCCGCGGTCGCAACCCGACAAGCATGGTAGCCACCCGGGCCTCAGTCGCGGCAGCCCAACAAGAGGGCAAATATGCCGCCTACCACTTCAAGATGATGGGCACTAAATCGGGCTTGACGGAGAAAGCAATCGTTCGCATTGCCGGTGAAGTTGGCCTGGATGTCGAGCAACTAACAAAGGACATGAATGCGCCAGAAACATACGCTCGGATCGATGCCAATATGGAGCTGGCGCGTGACCTTGGTATTGATGGTACGCCAACCTTTATTGTCGGCGATCAAGTTATTGCCGGTGCCGTGGGCTATGATTTACTGAAGGCCGAAATTGACGAGGTCCGGCGCAAAGCAGCTGCTGCGAAAACCAAAGCAGACTAAATCAACCCGGCCAATGGCGACGATGGGTCCGCGTATAACTTGCGCGGCATGCGGCCTGCCTTATAGGCCAATCGTCCGGCCTGAATAGACAATTTCATTGCCTGGGCCATAGCAATGGGGTCTTTGGCCTCGGCAATGGCCGTATTCATCAGCACACCGTCGCAGCCCAATTCCATGGCAATGGCCGCATCAGAGGCAGTCCCGACCCCAGCATCCACGAGGACGGGCACCTTGGCATTTTCGATGATGATGCGGAGGCCCACAGGGTTTTGCACACCCAGGCCAGAGCCGATGGGCGCCGCCAGGGGCATGATGGCGCAACAGCCCAGGTCTTCCAATCGTTGGGCCATGATGGGGTCATCACTACAATAGACCATCACGTCGAAATCTTCTTTGATCAGCACTTCAGCCGCCTTCAACGTTTCGACCATTTCCGGGTACAGCGTCCTTTTGTCACCCAGCACTTCCAGCTTTACCAGCTTCCATCCCCCGGCCTCACGGGCCAGGCGCAGGGTGCGCACGGCATCATCTGCGGTAAAACAACCTGCTGTGTTGGGTAGATAGACATATTTTTTGGGGTCGACAAAATCTATCAACATAGGCTGGCCTGGGTCAGAGATATTGACCCGGCGCACAGCGACAGTGACGATTTCGGCACCGGATGCGGCAATGGCTTCCCGTGTTTCTTCGAAATCTTTGTATTTGCCGGTTCCCACGATCAGACGGGATGTGAAGGTCTGTCCAGCAATAGTGAATGTGTCGTCGTTTGTGTCAGTCATGCCACCACCAATAAAATGTACGATTTCGAGTGTATCGCCTTGGTCAATATTGACATCGCGATAGGTTGATTTGGGGACTATTTCCAGATTGCGTTCAATAGCTACTTTTTTTGGGTCTATCTCTAGCTCTATCAAAAGAGCCTCGACCGTCAAGGGGCCCGCAAATTGATGCGGTTCACCGTTGATCGTTACGTCAATCACAATTGTCCTCGTTCTTCTTTTGTCACCTGGTCCGAATTTTCCGGTCAGGATAAACATTTATGCTCACGGCATTATTTGACTAGTTAGTCATAAAAACTATACAAGGTTTCGATCCAATGTAAGTGCAGATGACTATGGCAAACCAGACAAACACAACTTCAACGCAGACCATATTGGTTCTCAACGGACCCAACCTCAATATGTTGGGCCAGCGGGAACCAGAAATCTATGGCGCGCAGACATTGGCCGATATTGAGGCGTCACTCAAGTCTTTGGCGACCGAATTAGGCATGAATATTGATTTTCGCCAATCCAATGTTGAAGGCGACTTGGTCACCTGGATTCAAGAGGGCAATTCAGGCTGCCAGGGGCTGATTATCAACAGTGCAGCTTACACCCATACATCGGTCGCAATTCTGGACGCCTTATTGAGTTTTGCTCCACCAGTGATAGAAGTGCACCTGTCGAACATCTTCAAACGCGAATCATTCCGCCACCATTCCTATATCAGTGGTGCTGCTGACGGGGTTATTTGCGGGCTGGGTGCGAACGGCTATCTATTGGCCCTGAGCGCATTGAACGATATCATAGAAAATTCCTGATCCTGCCTGATCGCCGGACGTTCACAACAAGTAGTCAAAGGTAATATGACCAAAATTAAACTCGACGAAGACCTCATCCGAAAGCTGTCCGATTTGATGGACGAAACAGGTCTCACAGAAATCGAGATTACCAGCGATGGCCAAGCGGTTCGCGTGTCGAAAGGGCATGTGGCGGTTGCAGACCCCGCGGTTGCAGCGGCCCCTGGGACCGCGGAATCGCCCTCACCTGCTGTTGAAGGCGATGATCTGGCCAACCACCCGGGTGCTGTCACGTCGCCCATGGTTGGTACCGTGTACATGGGCCCCGAACCAGGCGCCCCTGTGTTCATCCATGTTGGAGATCATGTCGTAGAAGGTCAGACAATTCTGATCATTGAAGCCATGAAAACCATGAACGCCGTCGCGGCAACTCGAAGCGGCACAGTTAAACAGATCATCGTAGAGAACGAACAGCCCGTCGAATACGGCCAGCCTCTCGTCATCATCGAGTAAGGCGTATGTTCAAAAAGATCCTGATCGCCAATAGAGGGGAAATTGCCCTTCGTATTCATCGTGCGTGTCGCGAAATGGGTATTCATACAGTTGCCGTTCATTCCGTCGCCGATGAACATGCCATGCATGTCCGATTGGCTGACGAAGCGATTTGTATTGGCCCGGCACCGGCGGCAAAAAGCTATCTGAACATTCCCGCTATTTTGAGTGCCGCTGAAATTACGGGTGCTGATGCGATCCACCCAGGTTATGGCTTTTTGTCCGAGAACGAAGGCTTTGCCCGCATAGTGGCAGATCATGGGATCACCTTTATTGGCCCGACGGCCGACCATATCCACACTATGGGCGACAAGATCGAGGCCAAGCGCACGGTCAAGAAACTGGGCATTCCCGTTGTGCCGGGTTCCGAAGGCAGTATCGATTCGATGGAAGAAGCGTACCGTGTTGGTGAGGAGATCGGTTTTCCGGTGATTGTCAAAGCGTCTCTGGGCGGTGGTGGGCGTGGCATGAAAGTTGCGCAAACCAAAGAAGACCTGGAGGAGGCCATGTCGACGGCCAAGTCAGAGGCCATGGCAGCTTTTGGTGATGACGTTGTTTATCTCGAGAAATTTCTCAGCAAGCCACGACACATTGAAGTGCAGATTTTGGCCGATAGCCACGGCAACGTCATTCACCTGGGTGAAAGAGATTGCTCATTGCAACGGCGTCATCAAAAAGTGTTGGAAGAAGCACCCTCGCCGACCCTGGATGAAGAAGCGCGCAACAAGATCGGTGAAATTGTTCGTACCGCTATCGCCAGCATGGGCTATCTAGGCGCCGGAACGATTGAGTTCCTTTATGAAAATGGTGAGTTCTATTTTATCGAAATGAATACTCGCTTGCAGGTGGAACATCCGGTGACTGAAATGGTCACAGGTATTGATATCGTACGAGAGCAAATTCGAATTGCCATGGGCATGCCGCTTGAAGTCACCCAAGATGATATCAAGCTGCGGGGCCATGCGATCGAATGCCGCATCAATGCCGAGGACCCACAGACCTTTATCCCCATGCCAGGGACCGTCAGGGATTATCACGCGCCGGGCGGCCTTGATGTCCGCGTCGACTCGGCACTTTATGCGGGCTATTCGATCCCGCCCAATTATGACAGCCTGATCGCCAAGCTTATCGTGCACGGCCGCAACCGCCATGACTGCCTGTTGCGGCTGCGTCGGGCGCTGGAAGAATTCGTCATTGATGGCGTGCCAACAACTATCCCACTTCATGTCAAGCTCATCGAAAATGAAGACTTCAAAGCCGGAAATTACGACATCCACTGGTTGACCAAGTTTTTGGAAGACCAGGCGGCGCAAACTTCCGAATGAGGAAATGGCCTAAGCAATGAAGCTGGCCCCTGAAACTGTCCTTTCTGCTTATGCCGCTGGCGTCTTCCCGATGTCGGAATCGGCAGATGACCCAGAGATCTTCTGGGTGGAGCCCGACCATCGTGGCGTCTTGCCGCTTGATGCTATGCATATCCCCAAACGCCTGGCCCGCACGATTCGTCAAGAACCCTTCCAGGTCCGTTGCGATTCTGATTTTCAGGGCGTCATTGACCGCTGCGCCCAGACTGCCGGTGACAGGCCCGAAACCTGGATCAATCAAACCATTCGCGATCTGTTCACGGAATTATTTGATCTGGGTGTCGTGCATACGGTGGAATGCTGGGACGGCGACGAATTGGTTGGGGGCCTTTATGGCATTGCCCTGGCCGGTGCCTTTTTTGGCGAAAGCATGTTTTCGCGTCGTGATGATGCCAGCAAGATTGCACTGGCGCACCTTGTCGCGCGATTGCGAACCGGTGGATTTGCATTATTGGATACCCAGTTCACAACGCCACATTTGGAAACATTGGGCGTGATCGAAATCTCAAAGGATGAGTATCAAAAGCAACTGGCCGAGGCCCTGAAGGTTCATGGTGATTTTGATGCGATGCCTTCATCGGTTTCGGGTGCAACAGTTTTGCAGTCAATTACCCATACGTCATAAACCGGGTGCTCCATAGCTGACAATGCCGGGCTAGATGCAAACATCCAGCCCGTAAAGACTGGCTCGGGCTCCCTATCAGGTCTATGGTCGGTGACCTCTAAAAAGACAGTGACTTCTGGCGTATCTTCTGGCGGATTTTTGTAACAATAACGCATCGTGATCTGCAATGTTCCAAAGCTTGATACGTCATTCAGCGGCGCATCCAGGTCCGTTACGCGTGCTGTGATCTTGTCAACCGCGCGCAGCACGGCCACATTTCCACCAGGCGGTTTGGGTTCGGCTTTAACTTCTGCGGGGGGCGATACATCAATGGCCTCAGTCTCGTCGCCCAATCCATATTCTTCGAACAGAACATCGACACTATCTGCGGGTGTTTCTGCCGGCATTTCCAGCAGGTCCTGCGCAGCCAAAGGCGCACATAAAGTGACAGCGCCAAGAATGATCAGAGGAGAGACAATACGCATCAGCAGGCCAGCTATTCTTCCGAATTACCAAGAGAGCCATAGACCACCTGGCCAATCAGACCCATCAAATCAATCGATCCCTGCCCCGGTTCGTCCATTTCCTGTCCGGGTTGCAATACATCCAGTGATGCACCAGGCAACAGGGCAATGTAGGACCCACCCAGCAGGCCATCCATCGAGACTTTGGCAAAGCTGTCTTCTGGCAACTCGATGCCATTATTTATTTGCATGACGACGTGTGCAGTATAGGTGATCGGGTCCAGAGACTGCGCCGTGACGCGACCGACTTTGATGCCACTGATACGAACATCAGCGCCGATACCAACGCCATCAATACGGTCAAACCGGGCACTGATCTCGTAGCCGTCACTGTTGAGGTCCCTGCCCGCAAAGGCAAAGGTCAGAAACCAACCCGTCACGCCAAGAACCAGAGCGCCGATCAGTGTTTCTACCAAAGTGCCGCGCATAAGACCGTTCCAGTTGTTCAGTCGCCTGTGTGTCAATCGGGGGTGATGTCGCCCTTATTCAGGCTTCCAAGCTTCATAGTCACCTGCCACTTTGGCACGTTGGCCACCGCTATTCAAACTACCTGGCGGGAAATACGCCCCCACCGAGCCTGTCTGATTCGCCTCATGCGGTTTTTCCCAAGACTTTACAGGCAAGGGCGCTTCAGATGGTGGAAGGTCACTGGTGTAGTGCAACCAGCGGTGCCATTCAGGTGGGATGCGCGAAGCATCAATGTCACCATTGTAGATGACCCACCGGCGCGTGCCGCGGCGTTCCCGGTAATAGATATTACCCTGTTCGTCATCGCCAACTTTTAGTCCCTTGCGGAACGTATACCAGGCTGTGCCGATCGTTTTATCGTTCCACCAGGTGGTGATCGCCTTTAAGAACCACATTTGCTGTTCAGACCTTCTGTTTGACTGCGGCGGGAATATGGCATTGCCGCCCTCTGGCGTCCAGCCTTTCAAGCCGGTTTGCCTTAGGTTTTTTCCGGCCTTTGTACCCTTTCCCATGAGTCGCTCGGACGAGTGCAACAATAGGGACGGCAATATCGATGCGGTCACTTCTGCAGTTCCGCATTAGGATTAACTAATAACCTATTATTATTAGAGTATTAAAAGCCATATCTAGCGAATATTATAGTGACTTCAGAACACGTTATTGCCTCAGCTTTTCCAACCAATTCGTTGGGACACACTCGGTTTAGCGTTTGCAACACAATTATTTACTAAATCTTGATAAAAGCACCTTGCGCCTGCATAGGGTTATTTACTAGAGTTTGTGGTCTTCGCCGATAACAACACTAAATGTAGTAATTGGCGGATCGGACCGGGGGGTTCAAAAGATACGTCAATAAAACGACCATAGTGCGAGGGACAGGCATGCGTATAGAGCGCCAATTTACGACCGAAGGGTCATCACCATACGACGGTATTCCGTTCAAGACTGCGACCAGCGAAATTCGTAATCCTGATGGGTCAATCGTCTTTAAGCTTGAAAACGTAGAGGTTCCAAAAGCTTGGAGCCAGGTTGCCACAGATATCATTGCGCAAAAGTATTTCCGCAAAAAGGGCGTTCCCCTCACCTTCAAGGCTGTTTCAGAAAAAGACGTCCCCAAATGGTTGTGGAGAAACAAGCCAGCAGACAATCTGCGCGATGATAATCGCGATTACACCGGCGAATTGAGCGCCAAGCAAGTGTTTGACCGGCTTGCCGGCACGTGGACCTATTGGGGCTGGAAAGGTGGCTACTTCGATACAGAGGGCGACGCCCAAGCATATTATGACGAATTGCGCTTCATGTTGGCCAAGCAGATGTGTGCGCCGAATTCGCCACAATGGTTCAATACGGGTCTTTACTGGGCCTACGGCATCAATGGACCAGCCCAGGGCCACTACTATGTCGACTTCAAGACCGGCAAATTAACGCGCTCCAAAAGCTCTTACGAGCACCCCCAACCCCATGCCTGCTTTATCCAGAGCGTCAGCGACGATTTGGTCAACGAAGGTGGCATTATGGATTTATGGGTGCGTGAAGCCCGCCTCTTCAAGTTCGGCTCTGGCACGGGCAGTAACTTCTCGCGCATTCGCGGCGAAGGCGAACCTTTGTCTGGTGGCGGCACGTCCTCGGGCCTTATGAGCTTCCTGCGCATTGGCGACAGGGCTGCCGGTGCGATCAAGTCTGGTGGTACAACCCGCCGGGCCGCCAAAATGGTCGTGGTCGATGTCGATCACCCGGACGTCGAAGCATTTGTGAACTGGAAAGTTATCGAAGAACAAAAGGTCGCCGCGCTGGTCACCGGCTCCAAGCTGTCACAAAAGCACCTGAATGCCATCATGGCGGCCTGCGCGCCGCATGATGATCTGACGGACGAACAACGCTTCAACCCACGCGAGAACCCACATCTTAAGACGGAAGTCATCGCGGCTCGCAAAGTACAAATCCCTGAAAATTACGTGCAGCGCGTCATCCAATTCGCGCAACAGGGCTACACATCCATCGACTTTCCAATCTATGACACGGATTGGGATTCCGATGCGTATTTGACCGTTGCAGGCCAGAACTCCAATAACAGCGTGCGCGTTACTGACGACTTCATGAAGGCCGTCGAGGAAGATGGCGAGTGGGAACTGATCGCGCGCACCAAAGGCGTGCCCCCTAAAGTGTTGTCTGCCACGGACTTGTGGGAAAGCATTGGCCACGCAGCCTGGGCCAGTGCAGATCCAGGTCTGCAATACCACACGACGATCAATGACTGGCACACCTGCCCCGAATCCGGTGAAATCCGGGCCAGTAACCCTTGTTCTGAATATATGTTCCTGGACGACACAGCGTGTAACCTGGCATCCCTGAATCTGATGACCTTCCTGCGAGACGATGGCACATTTGATATCGAGTCTTTTAAACATGGCACCCGCTTATGGACCATTGTCCTGGAAATCTCGGTGTTGATGGCGCAATTCCCGTCCAAGGAAATTGCCCAACTGAGTTACGACTTCCGCACACTGGGTCTGGGTTACGCCAATATCGGTGGTCTGCTGATGGCAACCGGTCTGTCCTACGACAGCGAAGAAGGTCGCGCCATTTGTGGGGCGATCACAGCGATTATGACCGGGACTTCCTATGCGACGTCTGCCGAAATGGCAGGCGAACTGGGTGCCTTCCCGTCCTACGATAAAAACAAGGATGCAATGCTGCGGGTGATCCGTAACCATCGTAACGCCGCCCATGGCAGAGCCACGGGTTATGAAGGCCTTAGTACAAACCCAGTACCGCTTGATATCGCCAATTGCGATGATCCACGCCTGACACAGGCTGCCAGCGATGCTTGGGATAAGGCCCTGATTTTGGGTGAAGAACATGGCTTCCGCAACGCCCAGACCACGGTAATTGCCCCGACGGGTACCATTGGCCTGGTCATGGATTGCGACACAACCGGCATCGAGCCGGA
>Ga0114949_10000700_pt1 | contig 18919 bp, 18 predicted proteins | sample N074metaG_FD_83505 | JGI IMG/M metagenome (GOLD analysis project Ga0114949, IMG submission 83505) | Deep subsurface microbial communities from Kermadec Trench to uncover new lineages of life (NeLLi) - N074 metaG | ecosystem: Environmental > Aquatic > Marine > Ocean trench > Sediment | place...
TACAATAGTGGAAATCTGCTGGGAACGGAAAATTTCAGAGTAAGACGTATACCGAAACCTGAAATAAAGTTATACAACAGGGGTAAAGAGGTAAACTACAAACAAGGTGAGAATATCAGCGCTTTGCGACAATTAAATATCAAAGCCATACCGGATCAGGATTTCAAAGCTTTCCTTCCCAAAGATGCCCGTTACCGGGTAACCGGTTGGGAAGTGACCTTGGCAAGGGGTAAGCGCCCAGTGGCACCTCCATCTAAGGTGACTAAGGAATCTATATCTATAGGTAATTTGATGCAGAAGGCCAAGCCTGGTGATCGAGTAGTAGTGGAAATAAAGCGTGTACAGCGCATGAATTTCCGTGGAAAGACAGAGAATGTCAATGTGGGTAACGTATTTTTCAACATACCCCTCAATTAATAATAAGTGATATGAAGCAATTAAGTTATGTACTCATATTGGTCTTACTGGCAACAGTAGCAACCAATAACCCAATCATGGCCCAGGAAACCGCGAATTATGTAAACCATAATTCCACTTCGGGAATCCCGGATTACGACATCATGTACAAAAAACGTTTATGGCGTCGTATGGACTTGCTGGAGAAGCAGAATCGTTCATTCTTTGCTTTTAATAATGAGATCACAAAGATCATTATTGAAGGCGTGAATGCAGGTGTACTCTTTCCCTACAAGAATGATTCCCTGTTGACCAGAATGTCCAAAGAGGAATTCCTTGAAAATCTGAAAATGCCGGTTTACGGTGGAGATGGTCTTTCTGATGAGGAAAAGGCCATGGGATTTACCGAGGACGATGCTTGGGGTGATGATGGTGGTTGGGGCGATGACTCTGGCTGGGGAGATGAACAGCAAAGCGACAAACAAGCTGATGCTTCTGCCGCCAGTGCTGATTATTTCTACCCCAAAGATGTCGAGGTACTTGAGATAATGGAAGACTGGGTTTTTGATAAGAGAAGAAGTCGTCTGTTTTACGACATTCAGAGTATCACATTAATTTTGCCTGCATCTAAATTTCCGGAAACCGGTCTTCAAAGACAGGTGGCTTCCTTCAAGTACAAGGATTTGGACGAGTTGTTTAGAAGTATGCCGGGAGAGGCGCTTTGGTTCAACCCTCAGAATTCCGCTGAACACAAGAATTTGGCTGATGCATTTTTGCTAAGGCTTTTCAGCGCCAGGTTAATCAAAGTATCCAACCCGGAGGATTCTTATATTGCTGATATCTATAATACAAACCCCAAAGATGGTTTAATTGCTTCACAAAGGATAGAGCAGGAGCTCTTGGAATTGGAACATGAACTTTGGGAATATTAATTTGCTCATTTAAATTATATATATAATTGCAAAAAGACAGCCGTGGCAAAAAGTCACGGCTGTCTTTTTTTTGCTGTCCGTAGCTTCAAGCTACGGACAGCAATGGTTATTAATCTTCAAAATACTGTTTCAGTTTTCCAGCTTTGGAAAGGCCTACAACCGATGTCAACTCTTTTTCGGTAGCTTCCATTACTTTTTTTAAAGACTTATATTTTCGAAGAAGCCTGTTTGCTGTTTGAAAGCCAATTCCAGGTATTTGTTCCAGCTCTGTACCCAGACTTTTCCTGCTGCGCTGGTTTCTATGAAAGGTAATCGCAAATCGATGTGCTTCATCCCGTACCTGCAGCAGCAGTCGAAGCGAAGGTGATTTTTTGTCAATGAATATGGGATATTGATCATGAGGGAAGTAGATTTCCTCCAGCCTTTTGGCGATTCCGATAATAGGAATGGCCCCATAGAGTTGAAGATCTTTCAAGGCTTGGCAGGCAGCGTTCAACTGACCCTTGCCTCCGTCAATCACTATAAGATGTGGCATAGGTTTATCTTCACCAGCCAACCTGCTATACCTGCGATGGACCACCTCAAACATCGACGCAAAATCGTCGGGCCCGTCCACCGACTTAATATGGTAATGACGGTACTCTTTTTTTAAAGGCTTACCGTTTTTGAAATGGACCATGGAGGCTACCGGGAAAGCGCCCTGTATATTGGAATTATCAAAACATTCAATGTGTACTGGAAGTGTTTTGAGACTTAGATCCTGCTGTAGCACTTCCAATACCCTGTCTTTCCTTTGGGCGAACTCCTCTTTATTCTCGTAATACTTTTTCTTGTAGTACAACGCATTTTTTCTTGCCAGATCGATAAGTTTTTTCTTGTCACCCCTTTGTGGCACTGTTATTTGCAGCCCCTCCATCTCCCAGTCAATTATAGTATTTAACAGTACCTCTTTGGCATTGCTGTTGAACTGTTGTCTAAACTCGAACAATACTTTTGCGAGAATCTCATGGTCCGCTTCATCTAACTTTTTCTTGATCTGAGTAGATTGGCTGGTTTCCAGGGCCCCATTTTTTATTCTCATGAAATTAATAAATGCCATCTTTTCATCGGAATATATACAACAGACATCCAGATCAGAAATCCTGGGGTTAACGATGGTGGATTTTGCCTGGAACTTCTTTAATAAACCCAGACGTTCCTTCATTTTCTGAGCCTGCTCGAAGTTCAATTTTTCTGAAGCCTCAAGCATTTTATCTTTGAAGTAATTCTTAACCAGGGCCAGTTGACCCTTTAATACATTCAGCGCCTGCTCAATGTCATGGTCATAGTCTTCCTGGCTTTGTAAGCCTTCGCAGGGGCCTTTACAATTACCAATATGATATTCCAGACATACCTTAAATTTACCCTTCTCAATATTCGCTTTACTTAGGTTATAGCTGCAGGTACGAATAGTGTACAGCTTCCTGACAAGGTCAAGCACACTCTTCATGGCGACCACATTCGCGTATGGTCCGAAAAAGGTTCCTCCACTATAATTGTGCTTATTCCTGATTGGCATTATTCTATGGAACCGCTCATCAGGCACCCAGATATAAGGAAAACTCTTATCATCCTTAAGTCTGATGTTGTACTTTGGTTGATTTTTTTTTATCAGATTGTTCTCCAGAAGCAGTGCATCAAATTCGGAGTTTACTACTGTGCATTCAATGGTTGATATTTCCCATACCATTCGCATAGTTTTCCGATTCGGTAAGCTGGATTTATTAAAATAACTGGCCACACGTTTTTTTAAGTCCTTGGCCTTGCCTACATAAATTGCCTTCCCTTCCTTGTTGAGAAATCGGTATACACCCGGTTGTGAGGGTAACTTACTTACTTGTTGCTTGGTGTACGAAGGTGTGGTCATATTTAAACCGGGTAATAACGATGTCCGTTAGCGGATGTCATCCGGGTTGATGGTATTTGCCGGTATATCCACTTCCAGGGAATCCGAAGCATTGGGAAGGTCTTCATATTGATCACAATCAATCTCCACAGATAGCTTCCTGATGGGCCGGGGAAACGGACCCTTGGTAATGTGGGTTTCATCATCGTTATATACTTTTTCCATGAAACTGTTCCATATAGGTCGGGCGGTTCTTGATCCCTGCCCTGAAACCCAACTCCTGAAGTGAATGCTGCGGTCGTCCCCACCCACCCAGGCACCAGCTGCCAGGTCTTTGGTTACACCAATAAACCACCCGTCCGAGGCGTTTTGCGTGGTGCCGGTTTTTGCTCCAATTTCATTACCAACCTTGATTTCATAGCTTAACCCTAAAGCTGCACCACCGTCTTCCTCTAAAGCTCCTTTCAGCATGTGCAGCATTATATACGCTGTTTCTTCGTTGATAGCTTCAAAGGTTTTGGGAGGAAACTCCTGTAGGATATTACCATTCTTGTCCTCAATACGGGTAATAAAAAACGGAGAGATATGGGTGCCTTTATTTACAAATGTACTGTAGGCTCCGACCAACTCAAACAAGGAAACATCATTAACCCCTAAGCATAACGCAGGAACAGCCTCCAAATCACTTTCAATTCCCAATCGTTTAGCCATTTTGACTACTTCAGATGGTCCAACTTTTTGCATCATTTTAGCAGTAATAGAATTTACAGAATTGGCCATGGCTCTGCGGATTGTCATCCGTTGTCCAGTGTATTTGCCACCGGCATTTTGTGGAGTCCATTTCTTATTACCCGGGATGTCAAAAGTAACCTTTGCATCCATCAGGGTATAACAGGGTGAGTAACCATTCTCGATTGCTGTTGCATAGACAATAGGTTTAAAAGTGGATCCAGGCTGCCTCCGGCCTTGTTTAACATGATCATATTTAAAATACTTGTGATTGATACCACCTACCCAGGCTTTAATATGTCCGGTATGAGGATCCATTGCTATGAATCCACTTTGCAGAAAATGTTTGTAGTATCTCAATGAATCCATAGAACTCATCACTGTGTCTATTTCACCATCCCAGGAAAATACCGTCATTTTTTTAGGAAGATTAAGAACGATCTCAATAGAATCAGGGAAATCCTCATACTTTTGTCCTAATTGACGATACAATCGAGTCCGCTTCATGCTGGTTTCCAAAAAATTCGGAATTACTTCCTTGTTTTCGTCGATCCACGGTGCTCTACCTTCGAGGTGTTCCAGGAACCGCGCCTGGAGCGTTTTCATTTGCTCGGCCATGGCCTCTTCAGCATAAGTTTGTAACCGGCTGTCGATAGTGGTAAAGATCCTGAGCCCGTCGCCATAGAGGTCATGACCATTGGCTTCGGCCCAATTTCGCAGAAAATTTCCTGTCACCGTACGGAAATAGGTAGCTAAGCCAACATTCTGGTTTTGCACTTCATAGTCTATTTCTATAGGCATATTTATCAGTGAGTCCAACATCGCCTCAGAGATGTAATGGTATTTTTCCATTTGTCCAAGAACCACATCACGTCTTTTCTTAGAATTCTCAGGGTTACGGACAGGATTGTAAAATGATGGTGCCTGGACTAAACCCACCAATACCGCCGCCTCCTGGATTGCCAGGCTATCAGGAGTGGTGTTAAAAAAGGTTTTTGAAGCCACATTGATCCCAAAGGTATTGCCTCCAAAGTCAACTGTATTGAGGTACATGGCCATAATTTCTTCTTTGGTAAAGTTTTTTTCCAATTCCACGGCAATGATCCACTCTTTTGACTTTTGGATTATGGTCTTAATATCATTGTTCTTAATTCGTTTCAATAAAGCTCCGTCAAAATCTTCTTGTCTGGTATTGAACAAGTTTTTGGCCAGCTGTTGCGAAAGAGTGCTTCCTCCGCCTTTGCGATTGAAGGTGATAACTCCAGCCATCGCACGCAAAATGCCTATGGGGTCAATTCCTGAATGTCGATCAAAACGTATGTCTTCTGTAGCCGTAAGTGCGTGCACTAGATTTGGGCTGAGGTCCTGATATTGAGCGGGGGTTCGATTACTGTTAGGTCTGTAGTATTTTCCAAGTAAAACCTTGTCGGCAGAATAGAGTTCTGATGCCAGTTCGTTTTCGGGGTTTTCCAGTGATTTTACGCTTGGCATGCCGCCAAATAAACCAAACCAATCACCTTTCACAGCGAAAACATATAAGAAGGTGATCAGCACCATCACGCCAAAACCAATCCACAGAAATTTAACAGTTTTGGCCAGGCAAAAATCAGCAACAGAATCCTTTTTATTTCTTTTCGCCATGTTATTCCAGATAAAAATTATTAAAAAATGACAGATAACCTTTCAGGTCTTTGGATTGATAAAAGATTTCAAAATTTTCTTTAGTTATCACAAAAGTACTGAACTCGTTGCCTGAATAGTCATTTAAGAACCTTTGTTTTTTCAAAGTTTCATAATAAGAGAACGCCTTTCCTTTATCGCCAAAATCCTGAACCAATACCATTGCTCGATCTTTATCAAAAATGAGTGATGAGGATGTCAGTTTCTGCGGGGCAAAATACTGTAGATTAAACTGGTCAAACTCGCGGGCAAAACTTCCATCCGGAAAGGCTTTGATGGGATACACCATTACAAAAATGTGGTCCCGGTTAAGATTTTGTTCAAAAGTAGCACCGCCCAGACGGGCCAGTTGTAACGGTAATTCATGGGCTGCCCGCAATAGTTTCTGTGCATATTCATTGAGTTCGCTTTCTGGAAAGTCCGTTAGAAACTTTTGCAATTCAAAGCGATAGGTATACAGATTACCAGTTTGTCCTTTGTTCAGGATCCCCAGCAATTTTAAGTTGTCCGTATAGCTGTTTTCCGGGTGGTTATTTAGCGCTTGGTTGATAACAAATAACGAACTATCGAAATAGTAGCCTTGATATAATTCATAAGCTTTTTTGTATTCCAGCTGCATTTTTTCGGCCAGGGCAGCATATTCCTGTTTGTATTGTGGATTCAGTAATATCTTGGTAAAAGTCGAATTCGGAAAATCATTTAACAATTCATCACGGCACCTTTTGGCTCCTGGATCACCAAGCTCCGTGTAAATGAGATATAATTGATAAAGTAACTCTGGTTTATACTCTGTGGCTGGATATCGGCTGATAAGTGTCTCAAAGGTTTGGTAAGCATTCACTTTTTCCCTGAGTTGAAAATTATAAATGTTACCCAGATTGTAATAAGACATTTCGATCAGTGAATCTGCTGTTTGCTTCTGCTGATTACTGAAGGGAATGGTTAGATAGTACACTGCTTTCTGTTCTGCACGGACGTCTTCAATATTCACCTCGGATACTTCCTCTGGTTCGGGCTCATCTTCACCAACCACGTCTTCGTTGGATACAGAGATCCGCGCGTCTTTGTTGGATCTTCTCCAATTATCTTCCAACTTCCGGTTACCCCACCGACGAATGAACTCAGACTGACCGGTGCTTACCGCGGAGGTATTGTAAAAGTACCATGTAACTCCACTTTGAGTAGTTACTGGAATTGCTTCATCAAATATATTTCTGCCGGAAAATTGGGCCTCTGATTTTAGTCGCTTTTCCTCCTCTGCCATCGCCAGGCGCTCTTGTTTGATTATTACACTGTCCAATAAAACACTTAATTCTAAACTGTCCATATTGGATAAGGTTAACAAACTATCTTGCAAAGAAATTGTATTCAACTGAGTGACGAAATCCTTCAGTATTTGTTGTCTTTCCTGTATCAGATCGTAATCGGGCTCATCTGTGGGAAGCACCATCATGGTGCTGTCGTAATAAGCCTTTGCTTTAGAGAAGTCTTTAAGCGTGTCATAGTTAATCAAACCCAGTTTCAAATAGGAGTAGGCCTTTTGCCTTTTATTACCTACGTTTGCAGCGATTGAAGATTCATAGTATTTAATAGCTGGATCCAACTCGCCTTGTTTCATCTCAAACTCCGCCATTTCATAATAGATCTTGTCTCTGAATTCTTTATTTTTACGATCCTTAAGTATTTTAACGTAGTACCGCCTTACTTTTTTAAGGTCATTACTGCGTGCAAGCTCAAATACCTGGGCCATCTTTAAACTTGCATAAAATGCTAATTCAAAATGCGGATTATTCTTAACACACGCCAGATAGTTGTTATGTGCCTCAGCATCGAATCCCAGGGTTTGATAGATTTGCCCAATGATGAAGTATATCTTGGCACTTCCTTCACTTAATGACATCAACGGTACTGCTGCGGCCAGATTTTGTACCATGTTGTTCAGATCGTTTCTTTTCTGGTACATGTAAGCCCTGGTTAGGTACAAATTCTGCTGATTTTGTTTGTTCAAATTTTCCTTTTTAAGGAAATCCGAGACGGCAATGGCATTATTCATTTCGCCATAATCAATATAGGTACGCAGTAGTGCTATTAAACCATCGTGGACTGCGTCATCATCATCACTAATACTCTTTACATATTTGAACGTCTGGATCGCTGCTTCTTATTTCCCCTGATAAAACTTCACCTTTCCTATCAGTACATAGCTATCGTCAACCCAGGCACTGTTTTTATGGAATTGAATGGCAGCAGCGGCCTTCTTAATGGCATCGTCAAGCTTATCCTGGTTACTGGAAACAATTGTAGTGTCTATCGGTGTGAAGACATCTAAAATCTTGTCATAGTTGGGCTGAAAACTGGTTTCGATAGCCTCCTGAACTTCTTTTAGCCTTTGATTGGCATAGAAGTAGGCGTTATAGTGGGCTGTAATATTATGGTAAGTCTTACTGACCAGAGTGTCCTTCTCTGAGGAACAACCTGCCAGTAACCATATTACAATCCAAAAACCAGGGCTATAAGGGTATCTTTTGGTAATCAATGCAACCGGAATAATATGCTTATTCAACGTAAAAAATGCATATTTAATACAAAATTACTTACTCAAAATTGCTATGTTATATATAATTTTGTTCAAAACAATCTTACAAATACTTTGAGCGCTAAATTCAAATTAACCTATGGGCTGTTCAACAGATATCTTCTGATCATCAGGAACGAGGAGAATTTCGCCGAAAAAAGCACCTTCAGTTTCACCTATGCTAAGTTAATGGTTTTTATCCTAACTCTGATGATGGTATTTATGGTAATTAGCCTGTTTCTGGTTAAAACTCTGCTTGCGCAATGGTTTGATCCAGAACACGCCGAACTAGAAGCAAACAAACGGCTAATTGTACTTTCTTCTGCAGTGGACAGCCTGGCATACGAAGTTGATCTTAAGGATCAGTTTATAGACAATCTTACTATGATTATTAAAGGGGATGATAATGTAGGCATACAAACGAATACCTCCGGGCAGCGATTGAGTAACCTTAATACCGAAATTGATCTTGATAACCTGCCTCCAATTGATTCACTGTTTCGTAAGGAGTTCGAAGAAGGTGGAGATATATTACTGGACTTGGGAAGTAATAGTTCAGGAGAGCTGCAGGAGTTTTTTTTATTTTCACCTATCTCCGGAATTGTGCTGTCTCCATACAATGTAAAGAACGAGCACTATGGGGTTGACGTTGTGTCCAAAAAAAATGAGCCGGTTAATTGTGTGGCAGACGGTACTGTGATATTTTCCGACTGGACCCTGGAGGCTGGATTCGTCATTTCTGTACAGCATAAGGGTAATCTGATCTCCGTTTACAAACACAATTCGGCTTTATTAAAAAAAGTTGGTAATTTTGTTAATGCTGGAGATATTCTTTCTATTATAGGAAATACCGGTGAATTAACGTCAGGCCCCCATCTACACTTTGAATTATGGTATAATGGCAATCCTGTAAATCCCGAGGAATTCGTTTCATTCTAAACGTAACCACTATGTTTAAAAAAGAAGATAAACGTGCGGTTGAAATACAAAGCACCTCCAGCAATATAATTAGCAGGGGAACTATTCTTGAAGGTAATATCATGACACCTGGTAACCTACGGATTGAAGGAAGAGTGATCGGAAACCTGATCACCAAGAGTAAGGCTGCACTGGCGCAATCGTCCTATGTCGACGGCAATATACTTGCAAAGAATGCCGAAGTGGCGGGAGAGGTGAGAGGGAAAGTGGAGGTTTCTGAGATGTTGATCTTAAGACCCACCTGTATTATTCATGGAGACATAGTGACCAACAAGCTCATTGTTGAATCCGGAGCAACATTTAATGGTGGGTGTACCATGGGGGCCCATATTGATGATATTCAATTGGGGCTGGTAAAGACCTCGAATGAAGATGATACGTCCGTTCCATTAAAGGGACTTCAAAATGTCCAAGGAAACCGACCGCAACAAGGCTACAAGCCAGCTTAAGCAGTATACCCGATACTCAGCCATTGCCTTTCAGATGATGGCCATTATGGGATTCTCTGCATGGCTCGGCCTTAAAACCGATGAGTTGTTTGACCTCCGGTTCCCGGTATTTACGCTAATATTCATTATTGCTGCTTTGGGACTGGTTTTGTATAAAATTGTTAGATCCCTTTGAAATTGAAACTAAGCCCTGGTAAGTTCTTTAAGGCTCTTTTTTCCCTGAGTATATTTTTGACTGGTCTGGGTTTATTGTACGCCAATTGGATGCCGCAAGTTTTGAACGCCTATCATTTTTTAATGATGATCGGATTTCTGATATTGGTGACCTCAATTGTTCACATAATACTGATTAAAGTAAGCGAAGGCAAGCCGCAAAAGTTCATCAGAGTCTTTATGGTGGCTACTATGCTAAAGCTAATATTGTATTTCGTTTTTATTCTGACTATGGCCTTCTTGTATCGTGGTCAAGCCGCTGGGTTACTTATTGGCTTTCTGGTTTTATACCTGTTATACACCACCTTGGAGGTGTATTTTCTAATAAAACACCTCAATTCACAAAGCACTTAAACACATGTGAATAACAGGATGGTTATTATTTCCAATAATAGTTCCATTTGTTTTTTCTTTGATATTTAATGTCTATTTTTGCCCTCCGAAAAACTGATGTAACCTCCGGGGTATAAAAATAATGCGAATATTCGAGAGCATTCAAAGTCATTTTATAAGACGCATCTTACTGATAATCTTCACCTTTGGACTTACAATTTCCGGAGTTTTCGCAATGGCAGATCCTGAAAACACCCACGAGGAAACGGAGGAATTAAACGTTGGGGAATTGATTTTTGAGCATGTCTTAGATGCGCACGATTGGCATATTCTTACCTGGAAAGGTCATCATGTTTCAATACCCTTGCCAGTAATTCTTTACAGCCCGGGAAAAGGTCTGGAGGTATTTATGTCTAGTCAGTTTCACCACGGACACTCTGGTTATAATGGATACAAATTGGAAGATGGTAATATTGTCGCTGAAGACGGTTCAGCGTTTTACGACTTGTCTATTACCAAAACCGTAGCGGCAATAATGATCAGTATTCTGTTACTGTGTGTGGTATTAATTACAGTGGGTAATGCGTATTCCAGAAATAAGGGTCAGGCGCCAAAAGGAATTCAGTCGGTTATTGAGCCCTTGGTAATTTTCATTAGGGATGATATAGCTAAGCCATCAATAGGAGAGGACTACTTCAGGTATATGCCATTCCTTTTGACGGCATTCTTCTTTATCTGGATAAACAACATGATGGGCTTGATCCCCATCTTTCCCGGTGGCGCTAATGTGACCGGGAATATTGCTGTGACCTTGGTTCTGGCGTTATTTACCTTCGTTATTACCGCCATCAATACCAATAAACAATATTGGATTCACTTATTCAATATGCCGGGAGTACCCTGGTGGTTGAAATTTCCCATACCGTTAATGCCCATAATTGAAATATTCGGAGTGTTTTCAAAGCCCTTCGTACTAATGCTACGATTGTTTGCTAATATTACCGCTGGTCACATGATCATTCTGGTTTTCGTAAGCATGATATTCATATTTGGGAACATGAATATGTGGGTAGGATATGGTACTGCAGTGGTTTCTACTCTATTTTCTGCGGCGATGTTATTACTGGAGATATTGGTGGCCTTTCTACAGGCATATGTATTTACCTTGCTATCCGCGATATACTTCGGAATGGCAAAAGTAGAGGAACATCATTAATATTGTATTTTATTTAATTTCAAATCATAACTTGTTATGTCTATTTTATCAATTTTATTGGATGCAGCGAACGGATATCTGGGCGCTGGGGTTGGGGCTGGATTAGCCGCTATTGGTGCCGGAATTGGTATCGGTAAAATCGGTGGCAGTGCCTTGGAAGCAATGGCACGTCAGCCTGAAATCTCCAATGATCTTAGGGGAAATATGATTGTGGCAGCAGCCTTGGTAGAAGGAGCTGTGTTCTTTGCAATCATTATTTGTGCTTTGATCATTTTCCTAACCTAATTTGTAATAAGCTTGTATCCTTGACATTAGGTTGGGATACAAGCTTTAATTAAGATTTAATTATGGAATTAATTACCCCGGATATTGGGCTCATCTTTTGGATGACCCTGTCGTTTGCCATAGTATTAGCTATACTGAAAAAATTTGCCTGGAAGCCCATTCTTCAGGGCCTAAAAGACCGGGAAGACTCGATCAAGGAGTCCTTGTCATCAGCCGAAAAGGCCCGGGATGAAATGGCCAAGCTACAATCTGATAACGAGAAATTATTGGATGAAGCCAGACTGGAAAGAGACGAAATACTTAAAGAGGCCCTTGCAACTGCAAACACCATCAAGGAGGAAGCTAAGAATGAGACCTCTAAGATTTCAGGAAAAATGATTGAGGATGCACGAACCTTGATAAATAGCGAGAAACAGGGAGCTCTGGCTGAAATAAAAGAACTGGTAGCTTCTTTGTCCATGGATATTGCGGAGCGGCTTATGCGAAGGAATTTATCGGATGATAAAAGCCAACGCGAACTTGTGGATCAGTTCATTAAGGAAATAAACACCAACTAAGTCATGTCGGAATATCGAGTAGCATCCCGATACGCCAAATCTTTAATTACCTTGGCTCAAGAGCAGGGGCTACTGGAAGAAGTCCATGGAGATATGCAGTTGTTTTCCGGAGTCTGTAAAGAGAACCGGGATTTTACCTTAATGTTGAAAAATCCGATTATCAGCAATGACATAAAATCAAAGATTCTCAGAGAGATATTCTACGGTAAAGTGAATGCGATTACCTCGTCGTTTTTTGACATTATTACCCGAAAAAATCGAGAAATGTTACTTCCTGCAATAACCAGAGAGTTCCATTTACAATATAATATCATTCATGAAATCGGCATGGCCAAAGTCACAACCGTCTTTGCGCTGGACGATTCACTAAGGGCTGATTTTAAGCATCTGATTGGACAATTCACTGGAAAGAAAGAGGTAGAGTTAGAGGAGGAGATCGATGACCAGCTCATCGGCGGTTATGTGCTTAGGTTTGGTGGGAAACAAATAAACGAAAGCCTGAGAAGTAAACTAAAAGAGTTGAAATTAAAATTTTCAAAATCCTGAAAATTTAGGTATTGATTTAAATAAAAAGTAAGGAATATGTCAGTAGAAGTTCGCCCGGATGAAGTTTCGGCAATACTAAGAGAACAATTATCAAATTTTAAGACCGAAGCTGAATTAGAAGAAATTGGCACCGTTTTACAAGTTGGTGATGGTGTGGCCCGTGTTTATGGATTATCTCAAGTTCAGGCGGGAGAATTGATTGAATTCGAGAACGGTCTAAAAGGCTTGGTGCTTAACCTTGAGGAAGATAATGTAGGGGTAGTACTGTTTGGAGATTCTCAAGGTGTCAAAGAGGGCGATACCGTTAAGCGTACTCAAACTATTGCTTCAATTAAAGTTGGAGAGGGAATGTTGGGAAGGGTTATAAACACCCTTGGAGAGCCAATTGACGGTAAGGGTCCACTAACCGGAGAAGTCTACGAGATGCCACTGGAGAGAAAAGCCCCCGGTGTTATCTATCGCGAGCCGGTGAATGAGCCTTTACAAACAGGGATCAAAGCCATTGATTCAATGATTCCCATTGGCAGGGGTCAAAGGGAGTTGATCATTGGCGACCGCCAGACAGGAAAGACTGCGGTGGCTATTGATACCATCATTAACCAGCGAGAGTTTTACGACCGCGGTGAACCGGTATTTTGTATTTATGTAGCCTGTGGTCAAAAGGCCTCTACTGTGGCCAGGGTAGTATTGGCACTTGAAAAAGGTGGCGCTATGGAATATACTGTGGTGGTAGCAGCGAATGCCTCAGATCCTGCACCCCTACAGTACTTTGCACCATTTTCCGGGGCCGCCATCGGAGAGTATTTTAGAGACATGGGAAGACCGGCATTGGTGGTATATGATGACTTGTCCAAGCAAGCGGTTGCCTATCGTGAAGTGTCGCTGCTGTTGCGTCGCCCTCCTGGACGTGAAGCATATCCCGGAGATGTATTTTATTTGCATTCACGCCTTTTGGAGCGCGCTGCTAAGATCAATTCCAATGACTCAGTAGCCCAAAAAATGAATGATTTGCCAAAGTCAATCAGGCATCTGGTAAAGGGGGGAGGATCGCTGACTGCTTTGCCTATTATTGAAACTCAGGCTAATGATATATCAGCATATATTCCTACTAATGTAATCTCAATTACAGATGGACAGATCTTCCTGGAAACTGATCTATTCAACTCTGGTATACGGCCCGCGATTAATGTGGGCATATCCGTATCAAGGGTAGGTGGATCTGCCCAAATCAAATCAATGAAGAAAGTGGCAGGGACCTTAAAACTGGATCAAGCACAGTTTCGTGAATTGGAAGCATTCTCGAAATTCGGATCGGATCTGGATGCAGCTACTCAATTGACCATTGATCGAGGGCGAAGAAACCAAGAGGTACTTAAACAGGCACAATATGCTCCGGTACCGGTGGACCAACAAGTAGCCGTGATTTTTGCTTCTACCAGGGGTTATATGGATAAGGTACCTTTGAATAAGGTCAAAGAGTATGAGAAGGAGTTTCTGGCAGTTATGACAAACCAACACAAGGATGTTATGGACAACATTCGGGCGGGAAAACTTGACGATCACACACTGGAAGTCCTGAAAAAGGAAGCAGGCGATATGACTAAAAAATTCACTAATCAGGCTTAAAGGATGGCCAACTTAAAAGAGGTAAAAAGCCGGATAACGTCTGTTGCCTCCACGCAACAGATCACCAAAGCAATGAAGATGGTGGCTGCCGCAAAATTAAGGAAAGCACAGGATCGAATAATCCGCATGAGGCCTTATGCCCAAAAATTATCAGACATTCTTCAAAACGTATCTGCAGATAATGACCGGGAAGTGGTGAATCCTTTTGCAGATGAGCGATCTGCTGAGAAGGTCTTAGTGGTAGTCATTACTTCTGATAAAGGACTTTGTGGTCCTTTTAACAGTAATGTTTTCAAAGCTGCTAGTCAACTCATCAGTGAGAAATATAGTGCTGTCAGGGAATCAGGAAATCTGACTGTTATGCCAATAGGCAAGCGGTCACTGGATTTTTACAGTAGAAAGGGAGTAAAGGTAGTAGACGACTATGCACAGTTGTTTGGGTCTTTATCTTTCAGCCATGTTCGCAAGGCAGCTGAATATGCTATGGATGGGTTTCGGGAGGAGAGGTTTGATCGTGTTGATATAGTTTATAACGAATTCAAAAATATAGCTACTCAAATTCTTCAAACTGAACAATTTTTACCGGTGATTTCTTCAAACAACCAGGACAACCAGAAGACAACGGTTACTGATTATATTTATGAACCGTCAAAGGTGGAGATTATAGAAGAGCTTATTCCCAAATCACTCAAAGTTAAGTTTCATACAATGTTACTTGAGTCCAATGCTGCTGAACATGGAGCAAGAATGATGGCTATGGATAAAGCTACTGAGAATGCAGGGGAGATTTTGAAGGAATTGAAGTTGACTTATAACCGCACCAGACAGGCTGCTATAACCAAAGAGATACTGGAAATTGTTGCCGGAGCAGAAGCCTTGTCCGGTAATTAGTTTTGTACCGGTACGTAAATGCTTTAAGCCTGGATGTTGTTTTGGGTGCAGTGATCAGCAGCTTATTTTTTGCTAAACTTTTTGAGGTATCATTGCCGACTATAATTTTAGCTATTCTGGCCTTGGCTGTCTGGACCGTATACACCATGGACCATCTATGGGATGCCTATCGAAGTCAAAATCCCGCAAAAACTTTTAGACACTTGTTCCATCAAAATAACTTCCTGGCGCTTTCGGTGCTGGTAGTATTAGGCATTGCTTCCGGTGTGGTAATGCTGTGGTATCTTCCAACAATTACCAGGGTTTGGGGAATTGCACTGACGTTGGTGGTTATAGGTTATTTTATTATCGTGGGGTTCCAACAAAAATCAATGTACCACAAAGAAATAATGGTGGCATTGGTCTATACTTGCGGGGTTATCATGGGTCCGTTTTCGTTGTATCAGGGTACTCTTACCACGCCGCATATTCTGGTTACCATACAGTTTGTAGTATTGGCGTTTAGCAATTTACTGTTGTTTTCCTACTTCGAGATGGAAATCGATCTTCACCAGAACTTCGGATCTCTTGCCAGAAGTATTGGGAAATCAATGACCCGGTCCCTGGTAATGGGGATGCTCATATTTGTGATACTGACGGTTTCGGTATGCTGGCTCATATGTTCTGAACTGGATGTAATGATGAACAGTCAATGGATCATTTTGTTAATGAGCTTTTCATTGATGGCTATTTTTAAGTGGCCTGAATTTTTTAGACAGCATGATCGTTATCGCTTCCTGGGAGATGGGATTTTTTTTATACCTGTTTTGGTATTATGACCAGGGTGCCTAACTACAACCGCATAGCTAACAGGTACGACTTCCTGGGGCGAATTGTTTTTGGGAATCAACTGGTGACAGCTCAAAATCACTTCCTGTCAGACTTAGTCGATCCTAGGCGTATATTGATTTTTGGAGGAGGTACTGGTGCCATGATCATACCTTTGTTGAAGTTGTACCCATATACCAGCATTCACTTTCTGGAATCGTCCGCGGCCATGATATCAAAAGCCAAAGCCAGGATCACCTCCGAAAATAATAACGTTAGTTTTACTTGCGGTACAGAACAGGATTTGGAGGGTAAGACAAATGTTTATGACGTGGTCATTACTCCATTTGTACTTGATGTTTTTAAAGAAAAGGATATTGGAAATGTGATTGAACTGCTTTTCAATGCACTTGGTTCCGGGGGTAGATGGATCCATACGGACTTTTATGTGGACCGAAATAGCCCTGGATGGCAAAAAATGATGATATGGCTGATGTACCGGTTTTTTAAGATAGCCGCAAGACAACCAAACCAGATGCTTCTGAATTTCGATATCTACTTTGACAGTTTCCCTTTACACCAACTAGCCCATAGGAGCTTTTATCATCAAATGATGCGTACTTATTTATATGAAAAGTATCAGGAAAATGAACCCAGCCATTGAAAGAATATCAGGAGCAATCGCCAAATAATAATGGTCAGACCAACCATAATCGCTAATAGAATAAGCAACACTATTAGCACGTATTTCCAGCCTGATCCCTGATGTTTTCCTTCTTCATAGTGCTCCCGGAGCAATTTTAGGTTGCGTTCATTAGCTTTGTTCCCAAAATCAATGATATATCCAATAACAGGCACATTACTTATAATGTAATCGAGGGTAATATTGCTGATCATTTTTACCAGCACCTTTCCACCCACCCCTTTTTTAACCATTGCCAGCACCAGGGAACACGATATACCGTATGAAATCAGGTCACCAAAAAAAGGGAACAAACCTAAAATAGGATCCAGACCAAACCGGATATTTGTGCCCGGGATGCGAAAAGAGCTGTCCATTAATTTTGTAACTCTTTCGATCCATTTATCTTCCACTATTGCTTTTGACTGATTCACAGAGGACTAACGAAACACTTTTTTCTTGTTAAAATAGTCTTTTAGATATTGCTCGTCCTCGGATTTCTGCACCAGGTCTTTGCGGGCCATTCCATTTTCTCTAGCGATGGCTGCTACCCTGCCCTGATTGTTCATCAGTACTTTTGGAATGTGCTGGGCAATGGGATCTTTATAAGCCTCTTCAGGAGAAATTATCAGCCATCCCTCTCCTCTCAAAAACGAGATCAAATCGTCCAGGAATAAAGCTGCCAGGTCATTTTCATGCAGCAGTAACACATGTTTTGGTGAGCGCCCAAGGGTTTTCAGGGCGATATTTTGATAAAACTGAATACTCTCCCAAAGATGTTCGATGTACAGCTCTTGCAGGAGGTCGTAATTAATCTTTTTGTTTTTTTTCAGCGCCTGTTGATACAGGAACTCAAGGTAATAATCGTAATTATCTACTGTGACATATCCATTGATATAACCCATGTCGTCCAATGCGGACCTAAGCTGATCCCGGGTATTTTCATCTCTGCCCTCATCCAAAAAGGGAAAACGAAACCACGGCCTGAATCCCGGGAATTCCTTAAGCGCTTGATGCGCTGCTTTAATGTCATCAATAAAGTTTTCCACACCTACATCTTGAATATGAGGATGGGTGTGGCTGTGATTGGCTATAATATGGCCTGCCTGGCCATACATTTTTAATCTCAATTCACCGACGGCGTCTAAGTTACCTGAGTTAGCAAAAAAGGCCACCTGAGAGACATTGTATTGTTTCAGTTTTTTTAGAAGGATTTCACTGCGTTTTAATCCGGTATAAAGGCCTCCATCGCCACGAGGAGCGTCGTCAAAAGTTAGCGCAATTTCCTGAGCGGAAATACCGGCAAATTGAAACAGGATAAAACAGATGAGTAGAATTTTTGAGCCTAACATAGTCAATTTGGAAGTGATTAATATTTAAAAACGCCGTGCTTAGTCTTGATGGTCAAAACAGCTGAGTCCGCAGCCTCAACATATCCTATCACCTTAGCCTGTACACCGAAACTTTCTGATATTTCAATAACGTCCCGGGCAATTTCTTGAGGCAGATAAATTTCCATACGGTGTCCCATGTTGAAGACTTGATACATTTCTTGCCAATTTGTATTGCTTTGTTCCTGGATCAATTTAAATAGAGGAGGGGTATCAAACAGTTGATCTTTTACAATGTGCAGGCGCTCAACAAAATGCATAACCTTGGTTTGGGCCCCTCCGGTGCAGTGAATGATCCCATTGATGCGGTCCCGGGAGGCATCAAGAATGGCTTTCATGACAGGGGCATAGGTACGAGTGGGAGAGAGCACCAGTTTCCCGATATCTATGTCAAGACCGTCGATTGAGTCTTGTAGTTTCTTGGTTCCCGAATACACCAACTTTTCCGGGACATCGGCATCAAAGCTTTCCGGATATTTCTCCGACAGGTATTTGCTGAACACATCGTGTCTTGCAGAGGTCAGGCCATTACTACCCATACCACCGTTGTAGATTGATTCGTAGTTTGCTTGCCCGAAAGAGGCCAGGCCCACGATCACATTTCCCGGCTGGATTTTATCATTGTTGATCACCTCTGACCTCTTCATACGGGCGGTAACAGTACTATCAACAATCACCGTTCTTACAAGGTCTCCGACGTCTGCCGTTTCTCCACCGGTGCTGTAAATGGAAATTCCATGGTCCCTCA
>Ga0114949_10000702_pt1 | contig 18912 bp, 15 predicted proteins | sample N074metaG_FD_83505 | JGI IMG/M metagenome (GOLD analysis project Ga0114949, IMG submission 83505) | Deep subsurface microbial communities from Kermadec Trench to uncover new lineages of life (NeLLi) - N074 metaG | ecosystem: Environmental > Aquatic > Marine > Ocean trench > Sediment | place...
TCGCAGGGCCCATCAGCGTGGAATTTACGAACCAGGCGCCGGGCCTGATCATCCAGGTCACCTTCAGCGCCACGCTGATCATCGGGATCTGGAGCCTGATCGAATCGCGGCCCTGGTTCCGGCTCGGGCTGGGCCTTGCCGTATCGGAGTTCGTTGCCACGATCATCAACTACGTGTGGCCTTCGATGTTTATGGATCACCTCACGCTCATGCTGGCAATGGCCTTTTGTGGCCTGAGTCTCGTGTTCGCGCTGCGCCATCTTTTCAGTAGAGGCCGCATCGACGGCAACAGCGTGGTCGGCGCGATCTGTATCTACCTGCTGCTCGGCATCTTGCTCTCGATCATGAACTTGTTGGTCTATCGCCAACTCCCGGGTTCCTTCGAGGGACTCTCGGCGGGCGACAATGCAAATCAGGGCCTCGATCTGATTTACTACAGCTTCGTCACCATGACGACGCTCGGCTTCGGCGATATCGTGCCGGTCGGGCCGCTCGCGCGCGCGATCGCTTATCTCGGCGCAATCACGGGCCAGTTCTACATCGCGATTCTCGTCGGCCTGGTCGTCGGCATGTATCTGAGCCAGAAAAGGTCAGCGGATCAGTCCAAGCCTTAACCGGAGAAGAAATTATGTGTACACGGATAACCGCGGCGACAATCCTGCTTCTGTTCGGCCTGTTGCCGATGGCCGTCGCGGCCCAGGAAAAGGAGCCGCTCGTCGGGTTCGACCACCAGATGGAGGCCGCGCGCAAACTCCTGCGCACCGAGCGCCGGCTCGTCCACGCGACGGAACTCGTGCTGACGCCCGAGGAATCGAAGGCGTTCTGGCCCATATACAATGAGTATGCCGCCGCGCGCACCGAAATCGGTAACCGCAAGGTCCAACTCATCACCGATTACGCCGAAAATTTCGACCACATCACGGACGAGTTCGCCGACCATGCGCTGACCGAGTTATTCGAGATCGATGCGAGTCATCACGCTATACGCGCGCAATACCTGCCGAAATTCAAAAAGATCCTGCCGATCATCAAGGTCGTGCGGTTTTACCAGGTCGAGAACAAACTGGACGCCGTGATCAATTTTCAGCTGGCGGCCCAGATTCCGCTCATGGAGCCGCCGCAATAGTCCCGGGCTGGGCTAGCCGGCCGGGCCGAAGTCGTTCGTGATATCGGTGCGCGGCGTCGCCGTGTGCAAGCGGGTCATCGCGCGCTCGAGCCCGTCGGCGCACAGCACGTCGATGCCGCGCCGGGCCTCGTCGAGCGCGTGCCGGATATCGCCGAGTTCGTCTTTGCCGGGCGGCCGCAACACGTAGCCGACGACCTGTTGACTGCGGCCGGGATGACCGATGCCGATGCGCAGGCGCAGAAAGTCGCGGCCGCAGTGCGTGATGATGTCGCGCAATCCATTGTTGCCGCCGTGACCGCCGGCGTTCTTGAGGCGTGCCATGCCGGGTGGCAGGTCGAGGTCATCATGCACAATCAAGACCTGCTCGACCTTGAGCTTGTAATAGTCGATCGCGCGACGCACCGACTGGCCGCTGCGATTCATGAATGTCGTTGGCTTGAGCAGGCGAACGGATTGTCCGTTCAGCTGGACCTGGCAGGTCTCGCCGAGCAACTTCTGATTACCGCTGAATTTTGCGCCGAGGCTGGCGGCGATATCGTCGACGAGCCAGTAGCCGACATTGTGGCGGTCGCGGTCGTGCTCGGTGCCCGGATTGCCGAGCCCGACGATGATGGACGGGCAAGCGCTCATAAGCGCTTATTCTAAGGCCGACTAGTTGCCTTTGTCGTCGCCGTCTGCTTTCTTCTCCGTATCGGCCGCGCCTTCCTCGCCGGCGGGCGCTTCCTCGCCCTCCGCGACTTCCTCGCCCTCCACGAGTTCCTCGCCTTCGACCTCTTCGACTTCCTCGATGACCTCCTTGATGATATGGATCGAAACGATACTACGATCGTAGTCCGGATCCTGCGTGAGTTCAGGCATTTCGACACCGGGCGGGAATTTGAGGTCGGTCAGGAACAGTGTCTGGTCGAGTTCGAGCTCACCGATGTCGAGTTCGAGGTATTCCGGCAGGTCGGCGGGCAAGCACGTGATCTCAACTTCCGTAATCATGTGCGCGACGGAGCCCCCACCCTGCTTGACGCCGGGCGCGGTTTCCTCGTTCAGGAAGTGAATCGGCACCGAAATTCTGATCTTCTCATCGGCCACGATCCGCTGCATATCAAGATGCAGGACGACCGGCTTCGCAGGATGCATCTGAATGTCCTTGAGAATGACCGCCTGCGACTTGGCGCCGATCTTCACGGTCAGCACGCTGGAGAAGAATGCCTCGTTCTCCATCTTGCGCATGAGTTGATTGCGGTCGAACGTGACCGCGTGGGGCTGCTTGCCACCGCCGTATACGATTGCGGGTACCTTATCGGCTCGACGCAGGCGGCGGCTCGCACCTTTCCCTGAGTCTGTCCGGGTCTCCGCGATCAGATCAAAATCCTGAGCCATGACTGGCCTCCTGTTATTGATGATCGCCCGCCAGCCCATGCGACCAGGGCCGGCCTGCTGTTTTCGAAGGGCCGCGATCATACCCCAATCGAGCGCCACCTACCACCAGCGAGAAAAAATGGGGTCTGACCCCATTTAAATTGGGGTCAGACCCCATTTTTTTGAACCCGCTAGCCCTCGGGCGGGCGAGTCAGCGCGGATTCATTAGCGCTGGGTGATGGTCTCCAAGCGGGAGGAGATATCCCCCGAGCGAACTTTTTGAAGCGAGGGGCGATATCCCCTCCGTCCTGCCAGCCGCCCGTCAGTCCAGGTATAAAGAACTGACCGACTCGTCGAGGGCGATGCGCCGCATGGTCTCGGCCAGCAGCTCTGCAATACTAAGTTGCCGGATTTTCTTGCATTTTTCGCCCTCGGCCGACAAGGGAATGGTGTCTGTGACGACGAGTTCATCAATGACCGACTCGCTGATGCGCTCGACGGCCGGGCCCGACAATACCGGGTGAGTGATGTAGGCGACGACCCGAACGGCTCCTTTGTCCTTGAGGGCTTTGGCCGCGAGGCAAAGCGTGCCGGCCGTATCGACCATATCGTCGATGAGCACGCAGTTTTTGCCTTCGACCTCGCCGATGATATTCATGACTTCGGCCTCGTTCGGCCGCGGCCGGCGTTTGTCGATGATGGCGAGGCCCGCGTCGTCCATGCGCTTCGCCAGGGCTCGTGCCCTCACGACACCCCCGATGTCCGGCGACACCACGACGAGATCGTCAACTTTCTGCTTCCAGAGGTCGCCGAGCAGAACCGGCGATCCGTAAACATTGTCGACCGGCACAGAGAAGAAACCCTGGATCTGGTCCGCGTGCAGGTCGAGCGTCAGCACGCGATCGATGCCCCCGTTCGAGATCATGCTCGCCACGAGTTGCGCCGTGATCGGCACGCGTGCCGAGCGGGGCCGCCGATCCTGCCGCGCGTAGCCGAAATACGGAATGACCGCCGTGATTCGCTCGGCCGAGGCACGCTTCAACGCGTCGGCGATCACGAGCAGCTCCATGACGTTGTCGTTAACGGGCGGGCACGTCGACTGAACGATATACACGTCACGTCCGCGAACGTTTTCGAGAATTTCGATGTTGACTTCGCCATCGCTGAAGCGGGCGACCTGGATCTTACTGAGCGGCAGGGTCAGGTGACGCACGATCCGTTTGGCGAGGTTGGCATTCGCGTTCCCAGCGAAAATCATCATATTCGGGATGACGAATGAATTATCCTGATTCACCTGAGAACCCTCTGGACGTCATGGATGGCTGGGGCGGCAGGGATCGAACCTGCGAATCACGGGATCAAAACCCGTTGCCTTACCACTTGGCTACGCCCCAATGACTCAATTCCTATATGCATTGACCGACTCCCCTGTCGCGGGCGCGGCTATTGTGAGTTGGCCCGCCAGACCTGTCAAACCCCGACAACAACGCCCTACAACAACCAATCGTCGATGATCAGCCGAACGCGCGCATCATCGCTCCGCATCACGATTCGCTTCGGCAGCCAGATAGCATTCCGAATCTCGAACTCGTCGTACTCGATTGACCAGCCTCCCTGCTGGATGCCGACCAGCCAGCCATCGGTGTCGAACAGTTCGTTGCTTTCGAAGCCCGGATCCGGCACGCCGAGTATCCAGTAACGTAGACTCATGGCCGGGAACGACCAGCCAAGCTGATCCATCAGGAATCGCTCGGCGGCATTCTGGCCCGCATATGCGATTTCAACTTCGCCCGCCTTGCCGATGATCTCGACCGAGTCGGCCTTCCAGGAAATTTCGTAGGCGCCGACGCCAAAGGGTCCGCTCAGGCGCACGCGCGAACCCGAGCCGGCTTGACGCCAGCGGATGCTGCCCTGACCACCGCCACCCGCGGATTTCACGGCAATACGGCCGCGTGCCTGCCAGTCCGGCATCTGCACGAGCGCTTCGCGCCGCTCCGCCCACGCCACGCTCGTGCCGGGCACGGTGGGCCGCATGGCGCAACCCACGATCAATAAGATGAATAATGGGGTCAGGAAAAATGGGGTCTGACCCCATTTTAAATGGGGTCTGACCCCATTTTTTTCCTCGATTTTCACCGCAGAAAGCGTGCCCGCGTTTCCTTGAGCGGTTCACTGTCGGGATTCGCCACGAAGGAGCGATCCCACAGGTCTCGAGCGCGTTCCTGCTCTCCCATGCGCCACAACACTTCACCGAGGTGTGCCACGACTTCCGGATCGTCAAGCAGGGAGTAAGCGAGTTCCAGGTAGCTGCGCGCCTCCTCGAGCCGGCCCCGGCGGAACAACGTCCAGCCCATGCTGTCGATGATTGCGGGACTGTCGGGCTCGATCTCCAGCGCGCGGCGGATCAATATATAACCTTCCCTATGGCGGCTCGTCCGATTCGTCAGCGTATAACCGAGCGTGTTCAGCGCGGACGCATTGACGGGCGCGATGGCGACGGCGCGCTCCATGACGTCGATGGCGTCATTCAGCTGCCCGTCCTGATCGAGTACCACGGCCTTGGCGATCAGTATGTTGACGGCGTCGGGCCTGAACCGGAGTATCCGGTCATAGGATTCGAGTGCTTCTTCGACGCGCCCCATCTGATACAGAAGCTGCGCCTGTGACTCGAGGGTATCGACGGCGTAACGCGGAAATTCGGCTGCGAATGTGTCGAGGTGGTCCAGGCCGGCCTGTGGTTTGTCGAGCGCACTGAACGCGCCGGTCATACGCAGTTGCGCGGGCAGTAAATAAGATCCACCGCGTATCCGGCTCAGGAACCGGATTGCCTCGGGATAATCGCCGCGAATTAGCGCGATCTGCGCCAGGTAATAAAGCGATTCGTAGACCCGTTGGCCCCGGTTTAAGAGTTCCGTGAAATCGCGCTCGGCATGGTCGAGCTGGCCTGCCGTCAGGCTGATCAATCCGTGCACGCGCACGAGTTCGGGATGCGCGCCGTAGCGTTCGACCAGATCCTGAAATCTTTCCATGGCCCGGCGTGTTCTGCCCGCCGCGACGAGGAGGCGCTGGTATTCGAGTTCGATGCCGAAGCCCGGACTGATGGCGAGCAATTCCTCCATGAACTGGAGCGCCTGATAATCGGCGCCGGTCGCTAAAAGCGTGCGGGCAACCAGCATCTGCGCCTGCACCGAATCTTGCCCCGCATCGACGGCACGGCGGGCAGAGGCCAGCGCGAGCTCGTAGGCGCCGGAACGAAACGCGGCCTGTGCCAGGGCCAGGCTCAAACCGGCCCGATCGGGCGCTTCGATGCTCAGGCGTGACAATAGCGTGGTTACACCGTTGGCATTTGCCTCGCCGACCAGCTCAGCGCCCAGATCGAGGTAGTCGTCGTCAGTTCGTTGCTCAACGGGGCCGAGTGCCTGTCGCCAGTGATAAAGCGCCCGAGCCAGATCATTACGTCGCAGATAGAGCCGACCCGCATATTCATGCCCGGTCACGCTATCGGGATCGAGCACGAGCAGACGGCGCGCACCACTCAGCGCAAACGCGTCGTACCCGTATTCAAATGCGAACTCCGTTGCGCGCGCGGCGAGTTCAGGATCGGCGCTCCGTTCGGCTGCATTCAAATACTCCTTGGCCGCGGCGAGGTATTCCTTGCGTTGCACCGCGATCTCGGCCATCAGCAGGTAATAACTCGCATCGGGAATGTAGTCGACCGCCGGCGGCTCTACTGGTGACTGCGTCGCGCACCCGGTCGCGAACAAGCCCAGCATGCCGACGACGAGTAATGGCGAACGCCGTCTCATATCACGGGATGATAGCGCGAAAGAAAACGCGGGATCAGAATTCATAGCCTGGCCGGACGAACAGGCGCCAGTCGCCGGCAACATGCCAACTGACCGGCACGACGAGCGACCCGTTGCGGATCAGGTCCCTGCCGAGGCCTTTGACGCCAGCGCCGGAGAAATGGGGTCTGACCCCATTTTAAAGGGGGTCTGACCCCATTTTTCTTGTTGCCGATTAATATAGATAATCACGCCCATGCAGCAGAGATTAATCCATAAACTACAACAGCTCGTATCCCGCTCCGAGGAGCTGGGCGGCTTGCTGTCGGATCCCGAGATCATCAACGATCAGAATCGTTTCCGCGATCTGTCGCGGGAATACGCGCAACTCGAACCCGTCGTAACCCTGTATCGGGAATTTGAGCACGCGCAGATCGATCAGACCGCGGCCGAGGACATGCTCAAGGACGAGGATTCCGACATCCGTAACCTGGGAAAGGAAGAACTGGACGCAGTCACGGCACGCATGAATGACCTCGAGTTACAGATCAAAAAATTCTTGATTCCGAAAGACCCGCACGACGAGAGCAACATATTTCTCGAAATCCGCGCGGGTACGGGCGGCGATGAAGCCGCGATTTTCGCCGGCGATCTGTTTCGCATGTATTTGAAATATGCCGAGTCGCAGGGCTGGAAACTTGAAGTCCTGAGTCAGAGGGAAGGTGAGCACGGTGGTTACAAGGAAATCATCAGTCGCATCATCGGGCGTGGGGCATACTCGCAGCTAAAATTCGAATCCGGCGTGCACCGCGTCCAACGCGTACCCGAAACAGAAACGCAAGGACGCATTCACACGTCGGCCTGCACGATCGCCGTACTGGCCGAAGCGGATGCGATCGACGAAATCGAGATCAACCCGGCCGAACTCCGCATCGATACCTATCGCGCATCCGGCGCCGGCGGTCAGCACGTCAACAAAACCGATTCGGCGGTGCGCCTGACGCATTTGCCGACGGGCATTGTCGTCGAATGTCAGGACGAGCGTTCCCAGCACAAGAACAAGGCCCACGCGATGTCCCTGCTGCAAGCGCGCCTCATGGACGAACAGCAGCAGAAACAGGATAGAGAAAGGGCCGCGGAGCGCAAAAGCCTCGTCGGTTCGGGCGATCGCTCGCAGCGGATTCGGACGTATAATTTTCCGCAGGGTCGAGTGACCGACCACCGGATTAACCTGACGCTCTACAAGCTCGACGATATCCTCATGGGTCACCTCGACAAGCTCATCGAACCACTCAATAACGAACACCAGGCGGATCAACTCGCCTCCCTCGAAAACTGAAATCCTGAATAGAAGATGAAAAACGAGAAATACCATCCGACGATAGACCACATCGGCAACACCGCACTGATCCGCCTGAACCACGTGTCCGATGAAACAGGCTGCGAAATTCTCGGCAAAGCCGAGTTCATGAATCCGGGTGGATCGATCAAGGATCGCGCCGCGCTCGGCATCATCCGCGATGCCGAAAGACGCGGCGAACTGAAACCCGGCGGCATCGTCGTCGAGGGCACGGCCGGCAACACCGGCATCGGGCTCGCCGTCGTCGGCAACGCGCTCGGTTACGAGACCGTCATCGTCATGCCGGACAATCAGAGCAAGGACAAGATCGATACGCTCAAGTCCTACGGCGTGACGCTGCACCTCGTACCGGCCGTGCCGTTAAAAGACCCGAATCATTTCACGCACCACTCACAACGCATTGCCGAAGAACTCAACGAAACGTCCCCGAATGGCGCGATCTGGGCGAACCAGTTCGACAATACGGCCAACCGCGATTTTCACGAGCAGACGACCGGCGTCGAGGTCTGGGAGCAGACCGGCGGCGAGGTCGATGGCTTCATCTGCTCCGTCGGCACCGGCGGCACGCTGGCCGGCGTGGCCCGCGCGCTCAGGTCGCGTAATGAAAACGTGACGATCGGCCTCGCCGACCCGACCGGCTCCGCACTCTATAACTATTATGCGCATGGCGAGTTAAAAGCCGAGGGCGGTTCGATCTCCGAGGGCATCGGCAACAGCCGTATCACGCACAATCTCGCGGACACGCCGATCGACGTGCCGTACCAAATCCCCGACGAGGAATCGGTTCCGCTCGTCTACGACATGATTCGCCAGGAAGGCCTCTCGCTCGGTAGCTCGAGCGGCGTCAACGTCGCGGGTGCAATCCGGCTCGCGAAGGAACTCGGCCCTGGTCATGTGATCGTGACGCTGCTGTGCGATTCGGCCATGCGTTACCGCGCACGCCTGTTCAATCGCGAGTTTCTGGCCGGAAAGGGTCTCGAGCTGCCCGACTGGCTGAATCTCGATTAAAACGATGCGCATTTTCACGTCGGTCGCGACCTGGGTCGTAGCGGATTTCGCCGGCCTCCCGTCCTTCAATGCGAAAAATAGAGCATGGACTTTGGGCGCATGAACATTCGAGGCGTCTGTTGCCTGCTGCTTTGCCTGTCGGCTGAATCGGTGGGCGCACAAGCGATCGACGATGATCTAGTCCATTACTCCTACGCGACCTTACTCGGCTCGGGCATCTACCGACTCGATGACCGCACGATCGCCATCCTGCGTATTCCGCTCGGGTGGCAGATACGCGAACCGACTTCGGACAAGCCGGGGATACGCTTCGTCCTGCCGACAGCCGTCGGTCTGCACAATTATGATTTTCTCGACGATTTTTTTCCGGATCTCGATGAACAACTTACGACAATAAGCGTCGTGCCCGGATTTCAATGGCAATACCTGATCGGCGACCGCTGGCGCGTGACACCCGGAGCATACCTGGGCTTCGGTGCAGACGTGACAAACAACGAATCCTCATTGATCTATGGCGGCCAACTCTCGGCGTTATACGCCATGAAGCCGGTTTATCCTGAAATGCATTTCGGCACCGCGGTTATTTTAAGCGGTTATAACCCCGAATCCGGCAGTGGTGACTTCATTACGCGTTGGAGCGCCGGATTCGATGCAAAATTTACCACCGGCATGAAGTTCGGCAAAAGCAACATCTTTCTGGGCGGACACGTGATCGGCTACTTCTATCTCGACGAGGTGAAGTTCGAGAGCGTCATCGGTGACCCGACCGAACTCGATCGGGAAATGGAAGTCGGTGTGTTCATCGGGGCACGGCCGAAGCTGAAGCTGTTCGGCATCGAGATCGACCGGATCGGCATCGGCTACCGGTTCAGTGCGGTATCCGACGCGATCGTGTTCTTCGCCGGTTTTCCATTCTAGGCTGGATAATTGGGGCTGATAAATGGGGCTGATAAATGGGGTCAGACCCCACGCTTGTTAAGTCCGCAGTCATCAAAATTCTTCGTGTTGTTTCTTATCGAGGGGGTCTGACCCCAATTATCAGGGCAGCGCGAACGCGAGCAGATAGTCGCCGATTTTCTGGCGGTAATAAGCGTGGTGCCCACCGGCGGCGATGACGACGAATTGTCGTCCGTCGGCTTCGTAAGTCATCGGCGTCGCCATGGCCGATGTCGGCAGATCGATCATCCAGAGCTCCTCACCCGTATCGATATCGAAGGCACGAAATTTTTCGTCGGCCGTCGCGCCGATGAATATCAGGCCGCCCGCGGTCGCGATGGGTCCACCGATACCTGGCGCGCCGAGTTTCGCGGGCACCGGCAGCGGCAGGAGCTTATCAATCGTGCCAAGCGGCACGGACCACTTGATCGTACCTTTGGCAAGGTCGACGGCCGTCAATGTATACCAGGGTGGCTTCGTGCACGGTGCGCCGAACGGCGAAAAAATCCGTGTCGCCCCACGCTCGAGCCCATATGGCGTACCGGCAATAAAGCCCGGTGGACCACCCGGAAGCCCGGCCATCGGCAATTTCGCCTGTTCAGGGTCGACCTCATTGGCAGGCACGAGGCGTACGAACCCGGGCAGACTCTGCGGATTGGTAATCAACAAGTTGCGCCCGGCGTCGAACGCACCGGAGCCCCAGTTATTCACCATGCCCGGCATGATCACCGTCCCCCCGGTGGTCGGCGGCGTAAAGATTTCGCCGTGCCGCAAACTTTCGATCATCTGCCGGCATCGGCCGCGATCGAAAAACGTAAAGCCCCAGGCATCGTCGGGCGTTATTCCGGTCGCCGTCAGCGGTGGCGGCGCGGCCGGGAAAGGCTGCGTCGGCGACAGGACATCCCCCGGCACGCCGTCGGTCGGCACGGGCCGTTCCTCGATCGGGAACAGGGGCTTGCCGGTCTCGCGGTGAAACACGAACACGAAACCGTGCTTCGTCAGTTGCACGACAGCCGGAATCGTTTTGCCGTCACGCTCGATATCGACAAGCATCGGCTGAGCGCTGACGTCCCAGTCCCAGACATCGTGATGCACGATCTGGTAGTGCCAGATCAGTTCACCGGTAGAGCCCCGCAAGGCAACGGTCGAATTCGCATAACGATTGTCACCCGGGCGCGTGCCGCCGAAATAGTTCGGCGCCGCGCTCGATGTCGGCAGAAAGACGAGGTCCCGGTCATGGTCCACCGACATGAGACTCCAGACGTTGCCGCCGCCCGTATTGGCCAGCGCTTCCGGATCCCAGTTCGCGGCTTCCGGATCGTCGTGATTGCGCGGCACGGGATCGAACTGCCATTTGAATTGCCCCGTACGCGCATCGAATGCCCGGATGGCGCCGCTCGGTGCGTCCGGGCGTTTGAACTTTGCCCCAACGGATGTCCCAATGATGACTGTGTCGCTGACGATGACGGGCGGCATGTAGGTTCTGACGCCGGGCGTATCCGTCGCCGGTTTCGCCGCATCGATAAAGGGCGTCAAGTTCACGAGACCCGAGACGCCGAATTTCCTGCATGGCGCGCCCGTACGCGCGTCGAGCGCATACAACCGCTGATCGAGCGTGGCCAGAAATATCCGCCAGGTGCAAATCGATACCGTGTCCGCCGCGTCGTCCCGCCACTGCGCGACACCGCGACATTTGTACTGCGCGTTCCGGTCCGCGCGGTCCACCCCCGGATCGAACGCCCAGACCACTTTGCCGGTCGCCGGCTCGAGCGCGACGACCTTGCTGAACGCGGTGCACATGATGAGCAGGCCACCCGCTTCCTGCTCCAACAGGATCGGCGTACCCTGCAGGCCGTATGACCCGACGTCCTCGATCGGACCGGCGCCATCACCCGTGCGATAGGTCCAGGCCAACTCGAGCGTCTGCACGTTGTCGCGGTTGATCTGATCGAGCGACGAAAATCGTGCGCCGCCCGGATCGCCACCGTAGTCGGGCCAGCCCGCGGATGCCGCGAGCGCAGCCGTGCAACAGCCGCCGAGCAGGGTCAGGCAGCCGATCAGTACCCGGAAAACGATCGACAAATTAGCGGGCCCTTTTTGCAAGTTCATCCCAACTGGCGCGGTCAATACGATCCAGTACATAGGCATACAGCCGCGTCGCGCGTTCGAGGCCGTTCGGATGTATGGTGTCGATTCGATCACCGCTCGAGTGAAACCAGAGGTTTGCATCCAGAATCTGCACGACGGTTTTTCGGGCCAGAAAGAAATCGAATGCATCGCCGGTCGGCCGCCGCTCGACCATTGCATCGACGTTCATCCCATAACGATCGACCGCCTCCTTATAGATAGAAATCAGCAACGGATTGCCGTTCGAAACGATCAACGACCGCTTGCCCTGACCGGTCGTAACGATGAGCTGGTGCGGCACCGTCACGCGCTCGAGCTTGAGCGCCCCGCGATAATAACTCTGGATCGATGACGGATGTTCGATGTTGAAAACGAGTGCGGTCTTCTCGAGGATATCCGGATGCGCGGCGATGAATGCCCTGGAGCCATCCGAAAACTCATGATGCGCACTCGTGCCAACGAACAACAGATTTCGTTGCAAGGCATGGTCGCGCGCAGCCTCTGAAAAAAACCGGGCCAGCGCGAGCATTGCGGCCAACCCGCCGGCATTGTCGTTCGCGGCCGCGAAAAATCCGTCGAGATGCGCCGTCAGGATGATGTATTCGTCGCCCTCGCCCGGGATCAGGCCCACGACGTTCTCGCCCTGCCATGCGTCGCGCACTTCGGCTTCCATGCGCAACCGCATCCGGAGCGGGCGGGACTCGCCTGCGGCGACCATGGCCTCCATGATAAAACGCCCGTCATCCCCGCCGAGCACGAAACATGGCACGTCCGGTGACCCGAGCTGTTCGAGGACATATTGATGATTGCCGGGCGCATCCATGATGGTGACGACGCCGACCGCCCCGGCATGGACGATCTCCTCGATATGCCCCCGTGCCGTCTGAAAAAACGGGTCGGGCTGCATTTCGGCGCGCACGACGGCGATTTTGCCGCGCAGATCGCGGCGCAATAAATCCACCGGATGGCCGAGTCCGACGAATACGAGCTCGGCCTCGAGAGACGAAATATTCATCGCGCCGACTCCGAGCTGCGGGGCCGGAAACGCGGATGTAAACGTGTAGTCCCGCGTGCCTTCGCCGTAGTTCGGCTCACCGATCAACGTCACGGCCCAGGCGATCGGCCACCATTGCGGGCCACCATCGACAGGTTCGGTCCGCACGGCATCGAGACCGAATTCGCCGAACCGGGTCGCAATGTATTCGGCCACCGCGCGCTCAGCCATCGAGCCCGCGATGCGGCCCCAGTATTTCTCCTCGGGTGGGCGTTCCCGTTCGGTAATGCGAATGATGTCTTCGAGATACCGATAGACTTCGGCGCCACCGATGCCGGTGTAAGCATCTTCGTCGGCCGGCAGCCGAAGACTCAGTGGCGCGAGATCGGGATTCTCATAAGCCGCGCGGTGCGCTCGCGAACGGCGTTCGCGGTCGGGCGGAATCTTGAGGCCGAACCATGCGCCCGTCGCGCCGGCGGCCCAGGCGCCGGACGGCGCTAACGCTCCGATCAGCATCCAGGTCATACATATCAGGAAAGCACGCATCGCTTCTAACCTACAGCCGACAACGCGCAATCCAGATCCGTCAACAAGTCATCGGCATCTTCGATACCCGCACTCAACCGAATCAGGTTATCGGGAATGTTCAGGGCCACGCGCTCGGCGGGCGGCAGGTTCGAGTGACTCATCGTCGCCGGATGGCCGGCCAGACTTTCAACGCCGCCGAGACTTTCCGCGAGCGTGAACACTTCGAGAGCGTTCATGAATGCGCCGACAGCCGCCAGATTGCCACGCAAAACAAACGAGACCACGGCACCGAACCCGTCCATCTGCCGGCTCGCGAGGTCGTGCTGCGGATGACTCGGCAGCCCCGGGTAGTAAACCCGCTCCACCTTGTCGTGTTCTTCCAGCCAGCGCGCAATCGCCATCGTATTGGATTCTTGTCTCTCCATGCGCAATGCCAGCGTCTTGATCCCGCGCAGCGTCAGGTACGCGTCGAACGGGCCGGCCACGCCGCCTGCTACGCTGCGCATCGAGAGTATCTGCTTGCCGAGTTCGTCATCGGCGACGATGAGCAGGCCGCCGAGTACGTCGGAGTGCCCGCCGATAAATTTTGTCGTCGAATGCATGACGATGTCACAACCGAATTCGAGCGGACGCTGAAGACATGGCGTCGCAAAGGTATTGTCGACACAAACCAGAAGATCGTGCTGCCGGGCAAGCGCGACCGTCGCCTCCAGGTCCATGATACGCAGCAACGGATTGGTCGGCGTCTCGATCCAGAGCAGCCGCGTCGACGGTTGAATCGCCTTTTCCACCTCGGCGATATCGCAAAAATTGACGAATGAGAATTCCAGCGCCGACGTGCGCGTACGCACTTGCTTGAATAGCCGCAGCGTACCGCCATAGATATCGGCCGGCGCGATGACGTGGGCGCCCGTATCGAGCAATTCGAGTACGGTCGCCGTCGCGGCCATGCCCGATGAAAAGGCCAGGCCACGGACTCCCGATTCGAGGTCGGCCACACAGCGTTCCAGCGCAGACCGCGTCGGATTCGCGGACCGCGAATACACATAATCCCCGGATTCGCCGAACGCGGCCTGCCGATAGGTCGTGCTCGTATAGATCGGCGGCATCACGGCCCCGGTAGCAGGATCAACCGTGTCCCCGGCGTGGATACACCGGGTCGCCAGCTTTTGCCTCTTTTTTCTACTTCCCATGACAAAAATCACTTAATTAAGTTGGATAGCGCTCGCCGAGCCGACACTAACAGGGTATGTTGGCTAAAAACTATAATAGCGTCATATGCATACAGACCGAAACACCGTTCAACCGACAATTGCATCCCTGCTGCGGCGGAGCTCAACAGAATTGAAAAAGATGAGTACGTCCGCGACGCTCGACGCGGAATTGTTGCTCGGCCACGTGCTGCGTAAGAGCCGCGTGCAGCTGTACAGCACCGGGGGAGAAGCCGTCGCACCCGCCAAGGTCGCCCTGTTCATCAATCTCGTGCACAAGCGCCGACAGGGTCTGCCGGTCGCGCAGCTGGTGGGCTCGCGGGAGTTCTGGTCGCTCGATCTTGCAATCACGGCGGATACGCTGGTTCCAAGGCCGGAAACAGAGTTGCTCGTCGAATGCGCCCTGACCCATATCGAACCGGATCGACCAGCCGACGTACTCGACCTCGGCACCGGCACCGGCGCGATCGCGCTCGCCATCGCACACGAGCGCCCGAATATTCATATCACGGCCACCGACATCAGCTACCGGGCACTCGCTGTGGCTCGATATAATGCCCATGCGCTCGACTTGAAGCAGATCCGATTTCGCCACGGCAGCTGGTTCAAGGCCGTGGCCGGCGAAAAGTTCTCGCTCATCGTTTCCAATCCACCCTATGTCAGCGACATGGAACTCATCGTGTGCGATTTCGAGTTGCGCCATGAACCGGCGCTTGCTTTGCGCGGCGGTCAGGCTGGCATGGACTCGATCAGATATATTATCGAACAGGCGCCGAATTACCTGTTTCAGAATGGTTGGCTGGCGATCGAACACGGCCACCGGCAGGGCCCCACCGTCACCAATCTGTTCAAGGAATCGGGATTCACATCGGTCTTTTCGTACCGCGATCTGCAGGGCCATCCGCGGGTTACGGAGGGCAAACTACCCGCTTAATGCGCCCGAGCGAAGATGAACGACGAACTATTGGTCTTCAGCCGGCACGTCAGCCTGCCCCAGATCGGTGCCGACGGGCAGCAACGCCTGCGCCGGAGCACGGCATTGATCGTCGGACTCGGCGGGCTCGGCGCACCGGCTAGCCTGTACCTCGCGAGCTCCGGCATCGGCCGGCTGCTGCTCAACGATTTTGACCAGGTCGATATCACCAACCTGCCGCGGCAAATTCTCTTTCGGGCCGACGACGTCGGCGAATTCAAGTCGGACGCGACTGCGAAACAACTGGCGACCGTGAATCCGGATGCGGAGTTCACGGCGTTAAATCAGCGCCTGACAGAAACCGAGCTCGTCGAAGTCATGATCGATTGCGACGTCGTACTGGATTGCACCGACAATTTCGCGAGCCGCACACGCATCAACGCGGCCTGCATCGAGACCGGCACGCCGCTGGTTTCGGGCGCCGCGATCCGGTTCGAGGGACACCTCGCGGTATTCCGCGCCGACAAGGCGGGCGGACCCTGTTATCGCTGTCTTTACTCGGAAGAAGATGAGAATCTCGAGAATTGCGAAGGCCAGGGAATCCTGGCGCCGCTGGCCGGCACGGTCGGGTGCATCATGGCGACGGAAGCGATCAAGCTACTCGCGAATATCGAGACCGGACTGGAAGGAAAACTGTGGGTCTACGACGGCCTGACCGGTTCGACACGCCTGTTGTCGATCCCGCGCAGTCCGGACTGTCCTGCCTGTGCCGGATCGATAGAAAACGATTGACTTCAAATTACCGGGCTGCAGATTTTTGCTGTTCCCACCACGTCTGCAGGCGCTGGCCGGATTCCTGTTTGACGGCCAATTCGGAGCCGGGGCGATACGGGCCGGCGACGGCGTTGACATTGATGTCGAGAAAAGCCAATGCTCTGACGGCTGCCTGATTAATCGAGTTATCCTCCTGGACCAGGCCCCATACCGCGGCATCGACAATCCGATCCTTCTGCGTATCCGACACGGAGCCCTTGAGCGCACGATAATATGCGGCAGCCAATCGCTCGCGCGGCTGCGCGGCCTGCAATGAAGCGTCCGGATCGCTGAAGGCCGACGCAATAAATCCCACCGTTTCGTGGTCCTGCCAGATCAAACCGCCTTCCGTCGGGCCGTGATACAGCGTCACGGTGTCGTCCTGAAGTTCCGCGAGGAAAACCGTCAACACTGCACCCGGCGAATTCAGAAACGGGAAGTCCCGTGTGCCGCTGACGTAATTGAGACTGTCCTGCTTGAGTTTTCTGCCGCGCAGGACGTCTGTCATTCGAATCTGGACACCCTGCGTGACATCAAATAATACGACCTCCGCGATCGCCACATAGGACGCATTCGCATAGCCTTGTTCATACGGGTAGAGGGTGGCGGCCGCGATGCCAGCGTCCGTGTTGTCCGCAATGGCAATGCCGGACATGACCGCCACCAAGGCGGTGGCGGCGATCGGATCACGCCAGGAGATGAATCGAGCCTTCATGAACCTGCATTCTAGTCGAGGCGGCCGGTGAGCCATAACCCATTAAGCAGCCTGTGCTTCGTAGCCCAGGTTTGACGCGAGCCAACGTTCAACCGTTGCCAGCGAAATGCCCTTGCGCCGCGCATAGTCTTCGGCCTGGTCCCGGCCGATCTTGCCGACCTGGAAATACTTCGAATCGGGATGCGCGAAATACCACCCGCTGATCGAAGCCGCCGGATACATCGCAAATGAATCGGTGAGCTGGATGCCCGTATTTCGTTCGACATCGAGCAGCCGCCAGAGCGTCATTTTTTCCATGTGATCCGGACAGGCCGGATAGCCCGGCGCCGGGCGGATGCCACGGTAAGCCTCTGCAATAAGCGCGTCATGGTCGAGATTCTCGTCGGCCGCGAAACCCCAGAGTTCCCCGCGCACTTTCGCGTGCATATATTCTGCGCAGGCCTCGGCGAGCCGGTCAGCGAGCGCCTTGAGAACGATCGCGCTGTAATCGTCGTGGGCGCGCTCGAAATCGCCCACATGCCGATCGATGCCGAGACCGGCCGTAACGGCGAATGCACCGATATAGTCGGCCACGCCTGACTCGCGAGGCGCGATGAAATCCGCAAGACACTGGTTCGGTTGCCGGTTCTGCCGGACGCGCTGCTGCCGCAGGTGACAAAGCGTCGCGAGCACTTTCGACCGCCGCTCGTCGGCATATACGGCAATATCGTCATCATCGACGCAATTGGCCGGAAACAAACCGATCACGGCGCGCGATATAAGCCAGTTCTCGCCGACGATCCGCTGCAACATATCGCGGGCATCCTTATACACACTGCTCGCCGCCTCGCCGACGACTTCGTCATCGAGAATGGCGGGAAACTTGCCGTGAAACTCCCAGGCGTTAAAAAACGGCATCCAGTCGATGAACGGTTCGAGTTCACTCAACGGGATGTCCTCGAATACACGAACGCCCGTAAAGGACGGCGCGACCGGTTTCGGTTCCCATTCGAAAACGGCCTTGTTCTGCCGGGCGGCGGCGAGACTCAGTTGCGGTGCCTGACGAGCCTTGTTGGCATGGCGTTCGCGGCGCACCGCACAGTCTCGCTTGACGTCCTGTATATAGCCGTCACGTTCATTCGGGTTCATTAATTTTCGTGCGACGCCGACGGAACGCGACGCATCCTTGACGTAAATGACCGGGCCGTCATAGTGCGGATCTATTTTTACGGACGTGTGCGCGGGCGACGTTGTCGCGCCGCCGATCAGCAGCGGCAGTTCGAACTCCTGACGCTTCATCTCGCGCGCGATCTGTGTCATCTCTTCAAGCGACGGCGTAATCAGACCCGACAAGCCGATCATGTCGGCCTCCTCGCGGCGCGCGGTTTCGAGAATATTCTCGCGCGGCACCATGACCCCGAGGTCAATGATCTCGAAATTATTGCACTGGAGCACGACTGAGACGATGTTCTTGCCGATGTCATGCACGTCACCCTTAACTGTCGCCATGACGATCTTGGGTAACTTCCGCGCCTCGCCCGACTGACCCTGCTCGATGAACGGCACGAGGTGCGCGACGGCCTTTTTCATGACGCGCGCGGACTTGACGACCTGCGGCAAAAACATCTTGCCAGCGCCGAACAGGTCACCGACGATGTTCATGCCGTCCATGAGCGGGCCCTCGATAACCTCGATCGGACGCTCGAACGCGAGCCGTGCCTCCTCCGTATCCTCGATAATGTACTGATCCATCCCCTTGACGAGTGCGTGCGAGAGTCGCTGCTCGACCGGCCATGCGCGCCATTCCTGATCGACCGCTTTCGGGGTTTCGCCGCCGTCGCCGCGATAGCGGCCGGCGAGCTCGAGCAAGCGATCGGTCGCGTCGGGGCGCCGGTTCAGGATGACGTCTTCCGCAGCATCACGCAGCTCGACCGGTATTTCGTCGTAAATCGAGAGCTGCCCCGCGTTGACGATGCCCATGTCCATGCCCGCCTCGATCGCGTGATACAGGAACACGGCGTGCATGGCCTCGCGGACAGGGTTGTTGCCGCGAAACGAAAACGA
>Ga0114949_10000703_pt1 | contig 18910 bp, 15 predicted proteins | sample N074metaG_FD_83505 | JGI IMG/M metagenome (GOLD analysis project Ga0114949, IMG submission 83505) | Deep subsurface microbial communities from Kermadec Trench to uncover new lineages of life (NeLLi) - N074 metaG | ecosystem: Environmental > Aquatic > Marine > Ocean trench > Sediment | place...
ATGAACGCGGCGCGGGCCCCCCGCCGCGCTGGCACTCACCGACACTCTGATGTCCAGGAGGTGTTCCGAGAGGAGCTGGACGAAGATGACCGATAGATCCGGGTCGGTGGCCGGCGGCAGAGGACCGTCCAGGTCCGCGGTCACAATTTCTGCGGTCAGACCCGGGAAGAAGTTGGCGCCGGAAATCAACACCCTGTTGGAGAACGAATCGGGCCTGATGCCTGCGGGCGCCAGGCCGAAGATCTGTGGGAAACGCCTGTCGGTCCGAAACCTCACCGGCGCCGAGCGCGATTCCTGGGCGTCCAGGTCACGGGAAATCACCAACACGTCGTACTCGCTGTCCGGAAGAAGCCCGGCGATCAGAATGGTATGGGACAGAGCAAAGCGCTGCACACTGGTGGTCTGATCCAGCGGGCCACCAGCCAGACCGAACTCCACCCGCCCATCGGTGGATGGCGATGTGATCCAGGAGACCTCCGCATCGACGTTGCGGATCCCTCCCACCGTGACACCGCTGATGGTGGGGGGGACGCCGCTGGGAAGGCGCGTTCCCAGACAGAGGCTGCTGGTGCGGTTCAACTGCACCGGTTTGTTGGGACCCAGCCGTTCCACGTTGATGACCTTGCCATCGGCGAAGACCAGATCGGTCATGACCCCCGGCGGCCCGCCGCCGGTGTACTTGACATCGATGAGCAGATTGTCGATGCCATTGTAATTGAACGGCGTGTCCAGAGACATGTGAACCCGCCCCGATTCCTGGATGCCGCTCTGCCCCCGGGAACCGAACACCACGTTGGTGACATCCAGGGACTCGTTCAAGTTGGCATCCAGTGAGATCTCCTGCATATCGGTCTCCAGGTCGAACGAAATGCGGTGGGCCATGCGGATGACCAGGTTTTCCCACTGCACGGATTCGGGACTTGTGATCACAGGCCAGTCCAGGTTGCGGATGACACCTGGGCGCCCAATGGCATCAGCACGGATCAGATACTGAAAGCGGACGCCACCGATGGTGCTGAAGGTCGCGCCTGCTCCCCACGGCTTGCTGGTGGGAACAGGTTCCAGGCTGGGGTCGTACAGACAGTGGACGTCCACCGGCCCTTCCACCATGAGGCCTGATCGTGTGCCGGTGATACTGGGGTCAGCCACAGCGCTGACGGTCAGGGTGTGCTCGCCACCCCGGGAAAAAATGAGCGGCTCGTTCATCAACAGGTAACCGGCATCACTCTCCTGAAAGATGATGTCTCCCGGCAGAGTGGCGCCCGGGTCGGTGGCCGATGTCAGCCGCACAGCACCGGTGAAACCGGTGGCCGCCCGGCCGCCGGCATCCAGGGCCAGGATCCCCGTGGTCACCAGCCGGCCGGCCTGCACATCGTCCGGAATGCGCACGATGGCAAAGGTCACCGCCGGACCTGGAGGCGTGGATCTGGCGGTATCCACCGACCCGCGGCCGCCGCTGGCGGCGGCATAGTAAGACTCCCACTCCTGGCGCAGACGATTCAGGTGGGCGATGGCGGCGGGAGTGGGGAACCGCCCCTGGCGGGCAACCAGAACCAGAGCCTGGCGAAACGCCTTCTGGGAGGAGAGGTGATCGGGCACCCGCGGGCCCTCGAAAGCGATGACGTCGGCGAGAGTGACCTCCCGGGTGAAGGCGGCAACCGTCGCGGCCACCTGGGGCGGCACCGAGAGAGGTGAACTGGCACAATTCAGGCCGATGGACTCTCCTGACGGCATGGTGGGGAGGCTGTCCAGACCGCCCTCGCCGGTCAGGATGGTGAACGGCGGGACCTCTTCAGGCGCCATGAGGCCCATGAGGTAGAGGTCGAGCGGGCTGTAGCCATCGGTGACTCCTTCTGTGCTCCACAGGCCGGTGAGCACATCACGCCGCCAGCGGTTGCCATCCAGGACCGACATGTTGCTGCCCTGGCTGGTGCCCACCGTGAAGGCGGCACGGGTGTCATGAAAGAAACACCAGTGCGCCAGGGCACGGCCCAGCAAGCGAGTGGACTTGTCCACATCAGGACCGGGATCGGCATCGAAACGAACGAAGGCGCCGAAGCGATGGGCAAACTCATGGGCCATGAGAGAGAGCGCGGTGTGGTTGTCGCCGAAGATGCGCGCTCCGGGGTTGACGGGCTTGCGCAGAAAGTTGCTGAAGACCAGCAAGCTCTGCAGGCGCCCGGAACTCCCGTAAAGGGAGCTGTCATCTATGATGGGCCGGTTGATCCCGGTCACGTCATTCCGGATCAGCAACTGAAAAGTACCCGACGCGTGATCGAAATCCGGCATCAGAGACAGGGTATCCACGTCATCGGGGAACGCGGCATAGTACTGGCGCGCCAGCCGCACAATGTCCACGTTGAACCCCGTCCGGAACGTGCCGAAGATGCCTGTGCCATCATCGATGAGAACGGTCACATCACCCACATCGATGACCGACCCATTCTCGATATTGCCGTCTTCACCCAGAATCCCGGCCAGACGGTCGCCGGCGGGCACTGCGGTCAGCGCCCGGGACCCGGTCTCGTCCTCCGCCAGGCGATCCCCGCGGGCCAGGGCGCGACGGCGGAAAAGTTCCAGGATTTCTTCCCCCCGGCCCGGCCGGGTGCCGCAAAGGGCGCCGGCCTCGCCGCCTGCGGCGAGGCCGGCTTCCGGTGCTGGTGGCACCTCCCATGGGGCTTCATTCACCGCCGGGAGGATCGCCCCGCCGGCCAGAAGGCCAAGGGCCGCCAGACCGGCTCCAACTGCCGATCCCCATTGCCGACTCCCGACTGCGTTCCAGCTCAGGAACACGGGCAACCCCTCCTTCAAGGCGCTAGTCCCCCCCATCTTTCTTAATTGTACCTTCAACCTGGTGCAGGTGACGAACCTTCCACGCAGAGGGTGCTGCATGGATTCTGCACCTGCACTTGCTAGGATTCCCGGGTCATGTCGAAAACGGCCTCATGACCATCCGGCCGGGCACTCCTGCCAGCGCCGATCGCATCTGGCTCTCCCCCGCCGGGCGGGCTCGGGCTGAGACAAAGGTGCGCAACTCGCGTTTTCTGGCGGATATTGAGCCGGTGGCCCATGAAGAGGCCGCCCATCGGCACCTGGCCCGACTGCGCGAGGAATTTCCCCGCGCCACGCACCATTGCTGGGGCCGGCGCCTCTGGACGGGCGGCGAGGTGCTGGAGCGGGCGAGCGATGCGGGAGAGCCATCGGGGACGGCCGGCGCACCCATCCTCCGGGCACTGCATTCCGCCGGGGTGGAAGGGGCCAGTTGCGTTGTGGTGCGCTGGTTTGGCGGCACCAAACTGGGAGCAGGGCCTCTGGCCCGCGCCTATGGGACCGCCACCGCCACCGCCCTGACTGCCGCCGGCCTCGAAACACGGCAGCAACTCAGGGTGTTCCGGGTGACCTTCCCCCATGACACATCCAGCGAAGTGAGGAGAGCCGTGGCCCGCCTTGACGGGCGCATCCTGGCGGAGATCCATGGCGCCCGCGCTGAACTGCGTATGGCATTGACCGCCGGCCAAGCGGCCCGCCTCCCAGCGGCACTCGCCGACGCATCTCACGGCCGGGCAGAGTGCGCAGCCGACGGACAGATCACAGTGAAAGTGAACCCCGGGATGAACTCATGAGCACGGCCCGCCGCCGCCTACCCCTGCTGGTCCTCGCTGCGGGCATCGTGGTCGTGGCGGTCGTCATGTTCACCTACCATCCCGCCCCGGTGATTCCCCGTGACCGGGATCACGTCGCGGCAGGCCTGCCTGAAGGTTGCCTACTCTGCCATGGACCCGCCGGCCGGGCGCCGCGCCCGGACGATCATCCCATCAGCCAGGCCTGCCTCAGTTGCCACCGCTGGAAGCCGTGACTGCGGATTTGCGCCTGAGCAGCATCAGGTTGCGGGTATAGACCAGGACTCCCGCCGACTGCCCGAAGATGAACGGCGGATCGCCGAGGTGGATGGCGTAAGACAGGGAGATCAGCCCACCCACGATGCTGATGTACCAGAAAATCTTGGGAATGTGGCTTTTGCCCCGGCGTTCTGAAGAGATCCACTGGATCAGGAAACGACTGGCAAACAGGCCCTGCCCGGAAAAGCCGAGAATCAACCAGAATGTCGCGAGGTTCACGGAATCTGCTCCCCGGACCGCCGGGCGCCGGCCGGCAGGCCCTGTCCTGTTACCCGGGCCACCTCCACATGAACGCGGCGTTTCTGCAACCAGCGGATCATCAGCAGGTCGCCCAGACCGACCAGCAGACGGTTGCCGACCCCGTACTTGGATGTGCCGGCATGGCGCTGCCGGTGGCCCACCGGAAGCTCCACCACGGTGGCCCCTTCCATTTTGATGAGAGTCGGCAGGAATCGATGAACGCCGCGGCTGTGGGGAAGGTGGCGCAGCAGATGGCGGCGCATGGCCTTGAGACCGCAGCCTGTGTCGGTCACCGTCTCCCGGGTCACGGCGTTGCGCACACTGTTGGCGATGCGGCTGGTGATGCGCCGCACCCACGTGTCCCGGCGATTTCGCCGCCAGCCTACCGCAGCACCGTGACCCGGCAGGGCTGCCAGCAGGCGCGGGATGTCGGCGGGGTCATTTTGAAGATCGGCATCCAGAGTCACCACCACATCTCCCCGTGCGGCAGCGAACCCGGCCAGCAGTGCGCCGCTCTGACCGGCCTGGGCCGCCAGGGTGACCACCCGCACATGGGGGTCGGCGGCGGCCAACTCAACAAGGATTTCGGCACTGCCGTCGTGACTTGCATCATCCACCAGGATCAACTCCCAGGGAAGGCCGATGGCTGCCATGACCGAGGCGATCTCCCGGTGCAGGAGCGCCAGGTTCGGGCGCTCGTTATGAGCCGGCACCACCACGCTGACGCTCTCCATGGATTCCATGGTCAACCCATCCTTCAGTTGTTCTTCCGCCACGGCCGCAGTCTATCCAGGCCACGCAAAAGACGCCGCTCGCTGGTAGAAAGGACTTCCGGCGCCAGCGCGTTCTTCCACTTGAGGACGGCATAGCGATCCACCAGCGCGGCCACCGGGCGCAGCAACCAGCCCAGAGGCCCGTAGTGGCGGGGAGCCACCGACGTGGTGAAATCAATGAGATAGACCTTCCCCTCGTCGGTCACGAGGATGTTGTCACGCTTGCGCATATCGAAGTGATAGACGCCGGCGGCATGGATTCGAGCGACGATCTCCTCCAGGGCCTGCGCCGCCGTGGCCGCCGCCCGGTGTCCCCGCAGGCGGCTGATACGCCGCCCGGGAACCTGCTCCAGCACCAGGGTCCTGTCACCGACCTGGAGGACCCGGGGCACGGACTCCAGATGCTGCAACAGACCATAAATGCGCGCTTCGCGCCGGGCCAGATGGCGGGCCAGAGGCCGCAGCCAGCGGGCCATGGTGCGCCAGTCCTTCAGGATGACCGGGTGGTCTCCCACGGTCACCTCCCGGACCTGGGGCTTGTTCCACCTGCCGGGACTCAGGAGGCGGCCGGGTTGTGCCAGGACTTCCTTGAGATCCACCTTCATGACCTGCGGACGCGTGTCCGCAGGGGCGAGCGGCCTGGTGATCACGACCGTTCCCTCAGCTTCCGGAAGCCGCCGGTGGCAACAGGCCATGCTTCCGCATCTCATCCTCCGCCAGGTGAACACGCAGGCGGAGATCTTTGTTCCCCGGGTCAAGAATCAGCCCACGCATCCATAGATCCCGGGCTTCTTCGAATCGCTCGGAACTGAAGTAGATGAAGCCCAGGTCCTGGATGGCGTCCATGTAGTTGGGCGTCATGCTGAGAACCGTCTCGAATGCGGCAGCGGCTTCGTCCAGGCGTCCGCTCACCAAGTTGTATCTGGCCAGGGCCTGGTGCAGCCGGTAACCGCCGGCCAGGGCCGGTTCGGCAAGGAGAGCCTCCAGCTGCTGCAGGCCGTCCTCGGCGCCCAGCCGGGCCAGGGAAGAGGCAGCGCCCAGGCGCAGGACCGGCACACCGGTTTCGCAGACACGCCGCAGGGCCGCGTGGGCTCCGGCGTCCTGGACCATCTGCAGGTGATCCGCGCGGGCCTGGAAAGGCAGGTCGGCACGAGCCCCCATGCCCCCCAGCAGGTCCACCGCGTACCGTTTGACCACGAGGGGCGTGTCCTGGTCGAGGATTGTCACCAGGATTGGAATGGCGTCCACGTGCTGAATGCGCGCCAGGGCCGAGGCAGCATCCGCCCGCAGGAGGGGCGATTCGTCAGGATTGAGGAGCAGGGCCTCGAGAGCCTTCACGTCCTCGCTCATGAAGGCCACCGTCAGGCGCCGGCGGCGGCGCGACTCAGGATCACCCCAGAGTTCACGGTACTGTGCGGCGGCCCAGTCGGCGCCACGGTCCCCATGGCACAGGCTGCACGCATCGGGAATCCCGAAGTCGACGTTGTTCACCGGCAGGGGCACGTCGATGGCGTGGCTGGCCAGGCGCGTGCCCAGAGCTTCAATGTCGGTGGGCATGTGGCAGTCGATGCAGTCGCTCCCGGGGCGCCCGGCAACATGATGGGTATGGGCCTCGCCTGCGGCCACTTCCTCGGCGTGGCAGTCGGCACAGAGAGCGCCGCCACTGGTTGCTGCCTTCAGGAGATTCTCCCCACCGCCATGTGGGTTGTGGCATGTGGTGCAGCGGGCGTTCCCCTCCAGGTAGCAAAGAGACTGGACCAGCCCCTGGTATTCCATGACTCCCGCCGCCGGGGTGTGATCGGCGTGGGTCAGGCGGGCAAAGGAACCCTCCTCGGACGGCCGCAAGAGCGGCAGGTAGGCCTGGGACCAGTCATCACCGGGGCGGTAAGGCCGGTTGCCTCCCCAGCGCGATTCAAAGGGCAAGGACAGGGCGTGACAGCTGGCACAGATCTCAATGCTGCCCGCCGCCGGAAGATCGCCGGGATTCACCATGGGGCCGGCTGTGACATCGCCGGCGCGGGCAGCCTTTGCGTGCTCGGCTCCAGGGCCGTGACACGCCTCACAGCCGGCACCGGCATCCACATAGGTCGTGTTGTATTCCTGGCTGCTGACATCGAAACCGATGCTGCCGCCCGTGGTATGACATTCAAGGCAGCGATGATTCCAGACCCGCTCAAACGATTGCCAGTTGCCTTCCTTGGTGCCGTACAGGAGTTCGATACCACAGGTTCCTTCGCTGTAGGGCACGAAGGAACGGCCCTCGACCTGATACGAGAGGGGCAGGAGCAGCCAGGCGCCGTCCTTCAGACGTGTGACATACGACTCCATGCGCTTGCCGCCGATGACACCATCAATGGGAAAGGTCCCCATGGCGCCGCCCTTCTGCACCTGCAGGCTGCCGCCGCCCGCCAGGGGCGCGACCACCAGTTCCTCCGAGCTATAGGCGGGAGGCGGGCTCGTTTTCCAGGCCGGGGCGGCACCGGGGCGGAAGATAGCGTTGTGGCGCGAACTTTCCCAGGCGGCCGTTTCCTCGGCATGGCACTCGGCGCAGGCAGCTGCCCCGGCGTATCCATCCTGGATGGCGGCGGTGTGGGCCGTGGACTCGGGCGAGGGCGCTGGGACACTCTCCGGTCCCGACGTGTCGCTACAACCCATCAGGACCAGCGCCGCCACGGCGACCAGGCTTCCCATGGAACCGCGGTGAGACATGGCATCCTTGATGTGCGGCATGATCCTCCCCGGAGGCGGGGCATGTTAGCACCCGTCAACAGAGGCATTATAATGCCGGGCCGGGTCATGGCAATGGATTCAACGATTCTCAGCGAGGGACGAAACAGCACCAAGGCGTGTGTGCGCCTCATCCGCCTGGAAGGCGAAACGGTGGTGGAAAAAGACTATTCGTCCCGCGGTTTCCTGGTGCGTGGCATCCTGGGACCACGCCTCCTGGACCGTGAGGAACGAGCGCTCCGCCACCTGGCGGGATTATCAGGCGTCCCCGGGTTCAAGCTGCGGCCCAGCCGGCAACGACTGATCATGGAGCGCCTGGCTGGCCAGCCCCTTGCCAGTTTTCCCCGGGGTGGCGGCAGCGCCACCTTGCCTGCCGATTTCTTTCTGCGCCTGCGCCGCCTGGTGAAAACGGTGCATCATGAGGGAATCGCCCAGGGTGATATCGGCGCCGGCGACGTGATGGTCCGCAGCGACGGCAGCCCCGGCCTGGTCGATTTCTCCGTCAGTGTCCGGCGCCGCTCAGGGGGCTTCGGAGCCTGGATTTTTCGCGCTGCCGTGCACCAGGATCTGCGCCGCGTCGCCCGCCTGCATCAGCGTTATAGTCCCCTTGATCTGGATGCTGAAGAGGAGCGCATTCTGGCCACTGCCTCCCCCGTCCACCGCTGGGGCCGGCGCCTGCGTCGCCTGCTTCCAGGAAGGAGACGCCCATGACTGTTGAAACCCCTGTGGCCGGCCCCTCCCATGGCTTTTTTTCCAAAAACCTCATCAGCATGGCCAGGATCTTTTCTGTCTTCGCACTGCTGGCGATTCTTGGCTACTGGGCGAGGCCCATACCCCTGGACATCTGGATCGGCCTGCCTCTGGTGGCGGCAGGCGGCCTCCTGCGAGCATGGTCAGCCGGATACCTTCTGAAAACCCGCCAGCTGGCTGTGGCCGGTCCCTACGCCTTCACCCGCAACCCACTCTACCTGGGGCGCCTCCTCCTGTTCACCGGTTTCGCCGTCATGGCGACCCTGCCGACCCGGGCCAACCTGATCATCCTGGCCGGTGGCATCGCCATCTTTTTCTTCTATTACATGCCACGCAAGGAGAGGATCGAATGCGCACGGCTCCTGCAGACCCACGGCGAGGAGTACGCGCGCTACAAGGCGGCGGTTCCGGCGCTGTTCCCGCGCCTGACGCCCTACCGGGGTTCTGATGACGCCGGGAGCGGCTGGCATTGGAGCCGCTTCAACCGTAACCGCGAATACATGATGTTGATCGTGGAGGCGGGTCTGGTGGGCCTCTTCGCGGTGCGCGCTTTCGGCTGGAGCTAGCCGGGTCGCTCCAGCAGGATCACCCGGCGGGGGCCGGTCCCATGGGAAGCCAGTTCCCGCGCTGCTCCCAGGCGGGGACGCACTCGCCGCCACGCTTCCTCCCGGATCAACAGCAGGCGCCGGCCGCCGGGCGCCGTCATCCAGGCCACGGCAGCTTCGTCGCTTCCCAGTTCCTCCATGCGCACACCCGAGTAGTAGAGGTAGGCGGCCCGCCATTCCAGCATGGCCACGACATCTCCCGGCTGCAGGTTGCGAGCAAGCTCCTGCGATAACTCCCGGGCACTGCGAATCGTGTCCACGGCCGGCTGCAGGCCGTGGGCATAGACCAGCAAGAGCGCCATGAAAGTGGCGGCCACCAGGCTCAACGCCGCAGGCAACCGGCGGCGCAGGAGACTCACCAGGATGGCGCACCCTCCCGCCACGCCCAGGCCGGCCAGGACGAGAGACGGCATCTCCAGACCGGGTGCGCCCACCATCGAACGCCGGGCCAGAGCAGACGGCAGGGCCCCCAGGACCAGGAAACAGGCGGCGATCACCCCCAGGCCGCCCTTGACCAGCCCTCCCGGCCGCAGGTCACCGGCCCGCAGCCGGCGCCAGAAGTCGGCCACCAGCAGGGCGGCCGCCGGCACCAGGGGCATGATGTACAGGCCGCGTTTTTCCTTCGACAGGGAGAAAAACACCAGGATGACCACAACCCAGATCACCAGGAATCGTCGCCGCGCACGGCCCGGTACCGGGGCGCCGGCTTCATCCTCCCGCTCGGCGGTGCGACATGGGTCGCCGAACCGCCATGCCGCCCATGCCGCCGCCGGCACCAGAAGTCCCCATGGCATCAACTCCGCGAAAAAATGAACACCAAAATACCAGAACGGCCGGGCATGGTGCAGACCGCTGCCGAAACGCGACAGCACATGATGGTTGATCACGCTGAGAGGGTCGTACCCCGGACGGGTGGCACTCACCGCCAGTAACCAGGCAAGCGGCAGGGAAACGGCCAGGGGGAAGCCCCACCAGGGCTTCAGCAGGAGCAGATCCCGGGGCCTGCGGGCCACCAGACGGTCCACCGTCAACACCAGAAGTGGCAGCAGCAGGCCCAGGGGGCCCTTCACCAGAGTGCCCAGGGAGGCCGCCAGCCAGAACAGGAGGAGGCCGCCGCGTCCAGTTCGTCCGGCCATGACGTCGCTACCGGCCAGGAGAGACATGCTGACCAGCAGGGCCAGAAGCATGTCCAGGTGGGCTGACCGGCCCAGATCAAAGAACAAGAAGGTCGAGGCGAGCACCACGGCGGCCCGTGTGCCACTGCCTGTTCCCAGGCGGCGCTCGCCCCACGAGGCCACCAGCAGGAGCAGGGCCAGGGCCGCCAGGGCCGACGGCAGGCGGGCTGTCAGGGGGGTCACGTCGCCTCCGGGAAGCGACAGCACCGCCGTGCACCAGAACCAGCCGGGCGGTTTGTCGGTGTAGATGCGCCCGTTGACATGGGGCAGAAGCCAGTCACCACCGGCGAGCATCTCGCGGGAGACCTGGCCGTAGCGCGGCTCGTCAGGCGCCCACAGGTCATGGTTTCCCAGGCCGGGAAACAGCACCAGCGCGGCGGTGACGGCCAGGATGACCCAGGCCACCGGCCGTCGGGACCCTGACCCGGATGTCATGGATGGCGACTGGTCGCTGTATCCATGGGCAACCGGTGAAGCCGGGTGTAGACACCGCCCCTGGCCAGCAATTGATCATGGGTACCGTCTTCCACGATGAGTCCATTCTCCAGGACGACGATGCGATCGGCAGCCCGAACGGTCGCGAGGCGGTGGGCGATGATGATGGCCGTGCGCTCGCGGAGGAGGACATCCAGCGCCGCCTGCACCAGCGACTCATGCTGGCTGTCCAGCGCCGAGGTGGCCTCATCGAGGATCAGGACCGGGGCATCCTTCAACAGGGCGCGGGCGATGGCCACGCGTTGCCGCTGGCCGGCCGAAAGGGACTGGCCACCCTCCTGGAGAACGGTCTCATAACCCTCAGGCAAAGCCATGATGAACTCGTGGGCATGAGCGGCCCGGGCGGCGGCCACCACCTGTGCGGGCGACGCCAGGGGGCAGCCGTAGGCGATGTTGGCGTGGAGTGAATCGTTGAAGAGGATGACTTCCTGGGAGACCAGTCCGATCTGGGCGCGCAGGGAGGCCAGAGTGAAACGCCGGATGTCCACGCCATCAATCTCCACCGTCCCGGTGTCCACGTCATAGAAGCGGGGCATCAGATTCACAAGAGTCGTCTTGCCGGCGCCGGAAGCACCCACCAGCGCCACCTTTTCACCGCGCTTGAGCGTCAGATCGATGCCACACAGGACGGGATTGCCGCCATAGGAGAAGTGGGCATTCCGGAACCTTATCTCCCGGCTGAAGGGAGGCATGATCATGGCATCAGCGGCCTCCACCACTTCCCGCTCCCGGTCCAGGATAGCGAAGACCCGCTCGGCCGCGATGGCACCGCGAGTGAGATCGTTGCCGAAGCGCGCAAAGCGCTTCAAGATCGTGTACATCCAGTACAGTGCCGCCAGCGCGGCGACAAAGTCGCCGGGGTCAAGACCGCCGGCGGCAATGCGCCAGCCGGCGAAGGCGGCCACGGAACCCATGGCCAGTGCACCGATGATCTCGATCACGGGAGGCGTGAGAGCGATGTACTTGAGAGCCTTGAGGTCGGCCCGGACCAGACCCTGGAGAACCTGTTGGAACCGGCCGATCTCGAACTGTTCCGTATTGAAGCTGCGCACCACCCGCCGCCCGATGATGGTGGCCTGCAGCCGGTTGGCCACGTCGGCCATGCGTGACTGACTGTCCCATGTGGAGCGTTTCACCTTGCGGGAGAAGCGCACAGCCGGATAGATGGTCGCCGGCAACACCACCATGCAGACAGCAGCCAGTCTCCAGTCCAGCAGCAGCGCCACGACGAACAGGAAGATGAGCGAGAAGAGCAGACGCACTGATTCGGCCAGCGGGGTGCCCAGGACACCTTGCAGGAGAGCGACATCGCTGGTGATGCGGGCGGTGAGAGTGCCAGTGGGATGGTCGGCGAAGAAACGCAGCGACTGGCGCTGGATATGCTCGTAGAGATCGGCACGTAGATCCCGCACCACGCGCAAGCCCACCCCTCCCAGCCGGTAGCTGGAGAGAAACGTGAAGACTGCCTTGATGAGAAACGCCAGGACGAAGAGCCCCGGGATCAGAAAATAGGCCCGGGAGCGGTCGTAGCCCACCAGATCCCGGGCCCTGCGGGCCAGGCCGTCCAGAGTTCCCTGCCCCCGGGATAACAGGGCATTCGTCCCGGCCTGGCCCGCCGCGGCGGAGACGTCCGGGACAGCTGTCACCACAGGATCCGCATGGGGGAAGAAGACATCGTTGAACATGGGCTTGAGCAGGCCAGCCACCGCCGCCGTGGCCAGGGCCACCACGATGGAGAAAAGAACCCCCTGCAGAATGGTGCCCGCGTAGGGCCTCAAGTAATGTCGGAAGCGGAACAGGCTTTTCACGAGCATGAATCGTAAGCCAGCCCCATGAACCGGTCAAGGAACGGTAAAATCAAGGGAACTCCAGCCCACGGCGAAGGAACCTCTGGAGGGGATGTATCGTTCCACAAGCGGGACGGCCAGCGGGAGGCGGAAAGGGATGGAACGGCTGGATGATATCGCCCTCATGCAGGCGGTGCAGGCTGATGCGCCTGACGCCCTGGAGGAGTTTGTCCGCCGCTACCAGAAACGGTTCTACCGCATAGCCATGGGTTATTTAAGAGATCACGACGATGCCCTCGATGCAGTCCAGGGCGCTTTCATCCGCATCCACCGTGCCCGGGCGCGCTGGACACCCCAGGCCCAGCCGTTCACCTGGGCCTACCGTATCCTGGTGAACCACTGCATCGATCTGATCCGCAAGCGCCGCATCCGCGACGCCGCCTCCCTGGATGCCCCGAACCTGGCCGGCAAGGAAATCGAGGACCGCTCCTCCCCCAGCCCCTTCGACCACAGCGCCGGCCGGGAGGTGGGAGTCCTGATTCGCGAGGCTGTGGCCGGGCTGCCTGACCGGCAAAGGGAAATTTTCACTCTCCGCCATTTCGAGGAGATGTCTCTGAAGGAGATCGCCGACGTCCAGGGCTGCGCCCTGGGAACTGTCAAGTCATCGCTGCACCGGGCCGTCATGACCCTGCGTGAGCGCCTCATCGAATTCTTCCCGGAAGTCGGACATGAACTGCCAAACCGCTCAAGCTGAACTGGTCGCCCTGATCTACGGCGACCTGGAGGCGGTTGCCGCCAAGGCTCTCACGAGCCACCTGGCCCATTGTTCCGCCTGCGATGCCCGCCGTGATCAGGTGACCCGGCTCCTGGCGGCGGTCACGCCTGCGGTCGTCTTTCCGCGGGAAGGTGAGGTGGACTGGGAACTGCCTCTCACCTGCCGCGCCGTCCGCGCTGAACTGACCACTTTTCTGCGCGGTGACGGCGAACGCCGGGACAACGATGATCTCATCGAACATATGGGCCGCTGCTCGTCCTGCACCGACGAAGCAGCCGCCATCGACGCCACCCTCCATGCCGTGCGCAACGCCTTTCCCGGGGAGGAAGAAGTGGACTGGGATGCGTTCGCGCGTGAAACGGCGCGACTCGCACGCGCAGCGAACCATGAGGATCGCCACGCAGGCAGCCCGCGCGGCAAGCGCGTGGCCGGCCCCTGGGCGCAGCACCTGCGCCGCGCCCTGCCGTTGGCGGCCCTGGTCATGGCCGCCCTGGGACTCGGCTACATGGCAACCCGGCTGACGCCGCCGCCCGGTGAAGCACCCGCACCCGCACCCGTCCTGGAGGCCGGAACATCGCCCCTTCCCGCACCCATGCCCATGGCCGACGAGTTGCTGGTACGGACCCGTCTGGAACTGGCCCGGGCCGATACCGCACGCTACCTGGAGGAGAGCCAAGCGGTCCTGGCGAGCTTCACCAGCCTGCCGGTACCGTGCGAAGGCAAGAACATCGACATCAGCGTGGAGAGTGAGGTGTCGTCCCGGCTGCTGCGCCGCAAGCAATTGCTGAACCGCGACCTGGATGACGTGGAGATCGCCAGGGCCCGGCGTCTGGCGGATGAAGTGGGCAGTCTCCTGGAGGAGATCGCGGTCCTCAGCAAGTGTGCGTCCCCCGCTCAGGTGGAAGAAATCCGCCAGATCATGGCCCACCGGCAACTGATGATGCGGATCAAGATCCTCACCGACGAACTGGAACAGCGGGACCCGGGCCGTTGGGCGCCGGACGGGAAGAGTGGCGACCGTGCATAGACTGCCCGCCTTCTTCCTCTTGCTCATGGCACCGGCCCTGGCGGCAGCATCCCCGCCTGCCGGGGACTGCAACGCCCTCATGCGTGAGATCAAGCTGGATGTCTTCGATCAGAACTGGCCGGAGGTCCAGGCCGGTACCCGGAAGTTGCTGACCGGATTCCCCGATTGCCCTCACCGCCGGCAGGCGGCCTACCTCCGCGCCCAGGCCATGGATCGGGGCGATCAGCAGGACCGCGCCATGGCCGCCTACAGCGGCTTCCTGCAGGATTATTGCCAGGAACCCGACAGCGGCCTGCACTGCGAGCTGGCCCAGGTGGCTCTCTACGATCTGGCCGGACGACTGGTACGTGAGAACGGCCGGCGCGACGCCCTGGCCATCCTTCTGGAAGGGATTGAGCAGCCGGGGGACGCCGGCGTCTTCGCCGCCCTCACCCTGGCCGATCAACAGGACCAGAATCTGAAGGCCGATGCTCTGCCGTATCTGGAGAAGGCACTGGGGAGAGATCTGGACCGGGATATCAGAAACCGTGTCTGCCTGGCCATCCTGAAGATCCAACCGGGACCGTCTCCGTGTGCCGATCCACGGCCCGGCAGAGCAACCGGTGGGCCCACCCTCATCTCGGTGGAGGTGATCGATAAGACAGCCTCCGCTACCAAGTTACGTCTCAACATGCCGGTGGCCCTGGCGGAGGCCATGATCCGGGCCCTGCCCGCGGAGATCCGTGGTGAGATGAACTCCGCCGGGATCGATATCCAGACCGTCTTTCAGGCCATCCGCAACAACGCCATGGGCACTATCTTCGAGCTGGAAACCAACGAGATGACCGTGCGCGTCTGGTTGCAGTAGGCGATCCAGCTCCCGCCGGGATCCCCCCCGCCAGGCGATGGCGAGCGCCCTCCCGTGCTGTAAAGCGGTTGGAATGCCCCATCAAGAGGTTGATTTGACTTCGCCCGGCCATGGCCACACATTGGCACAGCGACCCCACCGCCGGGGGCCGGTAGGGGTGCTCGTTGAGCAAGGTCATCGGCAAGTTCATCAAGGTGCGGCGCACTGAACTGGGCCTGAGCCAGAACGATCTGGCCCGCTCCCTGGGCTATAACACCAGCCAGTACATCTCCAACATCGAGCGAGGACTGGCCTCTATTCCGTTCGCCAAGATCCAGGAGATGTCCGCCCTCCTCAAGGTGGAGTACCGGCACCTCCTGAACCTCAAGCTCATGGAGGAGGTCCCCGGCTTCAAGGAGGAGTTCCTGAAAACGCCGCCTGCTCTCCTGGAGGGAAGCGCGGCCAGCCTGGCCTCCATCCCGGTCATGACACCTCAGTTGTGCGATAACTGGACCGATCTCCGGGATCTGGATTTTCCCCGCAAGATCTCCAACCACTTTGAATATGCCCGCACTGATGACCCCCAGGCGTTCTATTTCGAGGCCCAGGTCACCGACCTGAATCTGATCGGCATACGCAACGGCGACCTCCTCCTGGTGGAACCCTCCCGCCGGGTGGACCGCCACAGCATCGTGCTCAGCGTGCTTGTCGGAAAATTTCGTATCACCAAGATCCTGCCCCGTAACGGCGAGGTGATCCTGCAGCCTCTGGAGGAGAGCGGCGAACTGGAAATCGTGCGCCGAGAAGACGTTCATGTCTTCGCCATCTCCGAGCTCAAGCGCACTCTCAGTCATACCTGACCTGCTACCATCACGCCGATGGTGGACGCGCACGAACCGGCTCTCCTGATGAGCATCTGGAACGATTCCGAGGCGGCGATCATCCGGGAATTGTTGGCCTCCCACGGTATCGAATGCTCGGTATCCTCCCAGGTACCCCACTCGGTCATGCCCCTCACCGTGGATGGCCTGGGTGAGATTCGCATCCATGTCCCCGCTCCTCTTCTGGAGGAGGCGCAGGCTATCATTGCGGCCTACCGCGAGGTGGCGCCGACCGCACCTGACAGCGCACCGCCTCCTCAGGGTGTGCTTCTGCCCATGAGCCATACGGCGCGCGCGCCGACCCGCATCGATCTGGCCGGTGGAACGCTGGACATCTGGCCCATCTTTCTCCTGCTGGATCAACCGGTCACCGTGAACGTGGCCATCGATCTCCATGCCGTGGTCGAGGTTTCGCCCCTGAAGGACGGGCGCATCGAGTTGATCTCCGAGGATCTGGACCTCTACCGGGAGGCAAAGGATACGGCGGCACTGGCCGGGGAGGGGTCACTGCCGTTGCCTGCCCGTCTGGTGCGCTCCTTCGCGCCCGACGGCGGCGTGCGTATGCGAACCCGCGCCACGGCACCTGCAGGCTCCGGCCTGGGAGGCTCTTCGGCCCTGGCCGCCGGCATGGCCGTGGCCTTGAGCCGCCTGGCCGGCGAGAAACCGACCGGGGACATCCATGCCCTCGCCCGCCGTCTCGCCAACCTGGAAGCCCAGGTCCTGCGCATTCCCACCGGCGTACAGGATTACTACCCGGCCCTGCTGGGAGGGGTGCTGAAGCTGACATTCGCCGCCGAAGGGATCACCACCCAGCGTCTGCCGGTGAACCCGGAGGCTCTAGCCCAGCGCCTGGTCCTGGTGTACGAAGGGGCAACCCGCTCCTCGGGCCTGTCCAACCTGGACATGCTGCGCCGCTTCCTGGGTGACGAAGGCGACACCCGGGACGCCATGGCCGCCGTGGCGCAGGCGGCAACCGACCTGGCTGAAGCTCTGGTGGTGGGAGATCTGGATGCGGCGGGGAAAGCCATGGGCCGGGAGATGACGGCACGCCGGCGTCTTTCCCCCACGATCATGACGCCGGCCACCGAGCGCCTGTTCACCGCCGCGGCAACTGCCGGTGCCCTGGGTGCCAAGGTCTGCGGCGCCGGCGGCGGTGGCTGCTCGGTCTATTGGGCCGCAGCCGGCAGACACCGGCAACTGGCGGCCGCGCTGACGGCGGCAGGCGGCCAGGTCCTCCCCTTCCAGGTGGAACCCAGGGGTCTCCTGGAAGGGGCCCCCGCGAAATGAGAACCGCCGCCGTCGGGGCGGCCGTTCTCTTCGTTCTCGGCGCCTGCAGCGGCCCGTCCTCCGGGCCACTTCCCCTGCCGCCGGACCTGCCGGCGCAGGTGGACGGCATCCCCTATCAACGCGGCATGGTCTACGGCATCTTCGGGCGCCACGGCATGGAATTCCATCGCGCCAACCTCACAGCGCTCCATGATCTGGGTGTGGACAGTGTTCAGATCGTCGTGCCCCGCAGCATGGAATCCATCCACAGCACCATCATCTCAGGCGGCGATCCCGACCTCACGCCCTCCCGGAAAAGCCTGGAACAGGCCGTAACACAGGCGCATGGCCTGGGCATGCGTGTCTTCATCTTTCCCATCATTGTTATCCGCCATCTGGAAGAAGATGAATGGCGGGGTGTGCTGGCTCCCACTGACTGGGATTCCTGGTGGGACGCCTATGAGGCCTTCATCCTGGAGGAGGCGCGCTGGGCTGCCGCCCACCAGGTGGAGATCTTCTCGGTGGGCTCGGAGCTGCTCTCCACCGAGGCCATGGAGAGCCGCTGGCGCAATCTTGTCACCCAGGTCCGCCGAGCTTTTCCCGGCCTTGTGACCTACTCCGCCAACTGGGATCACCTGGGTGTCATCGGTTTCGCCGACACATTGGACTTTCTGGGGATGAACGCTTACTTCGAAGTGGGAGTGGCCGCTCCCACCCTGGAAGGGCTCCTCCAGGCCTGGAGCAACCCCCTCGCCGTGGTGGGCGGCTGGCAGGCCCGGCATGGCAAGCCCGTGGTGGTCACCGAGATCGGTTACCCCAGCCGCCGGGGCGGGACCGTCGACCCATGGAATTACATGGGCGATGGCGAAGCGGATGTGGACGAGCAGGATCTGGGCTACAGGGCGTTCATCCTGGCCTGGAGATCCCGTCCCTGGTACGCCGGTGCATACTTCTATATGTGGTGGGACGACGCCCCCGGGGGCCGTGGATATACGCCCCGTGGAAAACCTGCTGCCGAAACGCTCCGCCGGTGGTATACTTCAGGGTATCCATGAAACATGGGGTAAAGCTTTTCAGCGTGGGGGTTTGGCTTCTGGCCACCCTGCTCACGCCGGTGGTCGGGGTTGTCGCCGGTGAAGCCATTGTGCACTTCAAGAACGGGCGCGCCCTCAGAGTTCTGGATTACCGGGAAGAGGGCGACTGGGTCTACCTGATCCTCTCAGAGCCCAAGGAACACGGCAAGAACTCCGCCATCAAGGCGGCCCGGGGCGAGCTGGAAAAACCCGAGGATCTGGTCCGCGAGATGGGTGTTTATCGCGACACCATTGCTCGTCTGGAGGAGGCGAACCCCGCTTCCAGCGGTGGTGGCACCACCGCCAGGACCGTGAGCCGGGTGGCCAACGGCGTGGTGCGCAGGCCAAGGCCAATCGATTCGACCTCCCCTGCCCGCGGCTATGTGGTGGAGAACCGGCGCCCCATGAGCGCTGAAGAACGGGCCAAGCGCCTGGCCACCAACACGGAAAAATTGACCAACGTCCCCAGCACCGCCGATGGCCCCGCCAGCGCCGCCGAGATCCAGCGAGGCAATGACGCCCTGGATGCCGTTGATATGACCAAGACCACGGCCGGCGGGGAGATGACCCGCAGGTACCGCCAGTTGAAAATGCCCGACTACCTCAAGAAG
>Ga0114949_10000704_pt1 | contig 18907 bp, 17 predicted proteins | sample N074metaG_FD_83505 | JGI IMG/M metagenome (GOLD analysis project Ga0114949, IMG submission 83505) | Deep subsurface microbial communities from Kermadec Trench to uncover new lineages of life (NeLLi) - N074 metaG | ecosystem: Environmental > Aquatic > Marine > Ocean trench > Sediment | place...
ATAATCAGCAGGCTCAGGCTCATGTCAGTACCACCGCTATCAGGACGACGGTCGCAAGGCCCAGGGCCATGTTTGCAGCGTACCAGCGTAGCTTACCGGTCTGACTCGACGCGAACATCGTGTTCAAGCCGCCCGCAACCACGACGATGCCACGGAATATCGCGTCGACGGCATCATTTTTATTGAGTTGGGCGATTGCCACAAATGGATCGATCAGCACTCGCTGGTAAAACGCATCGAACCCCCAGCCGCCAAACCAGAATTTTCGCAGGGGCGCGACCGCCGGTGATCGGGTGAATCGGGTGATGGCGAATCTGCGGGTGCCGAATACCAGACAACCGACGAGGAGGCCGACCAGCGGGACAGCGGCGGTAACCCAGACCATGACACCCTGGTGTTCGTGGGCATCGATGCCACCGTCGGGCAATACCCCGGCCACCGCTGAGAGACCAAACCAGCCGCCAGCCACCGATGCAACCGCAAGAACGATCAGGGGAAGGTTCATGTTGAGGCCGGACCTGTCTTCCGGCTGTGTGACCATCTCGCCGAAAAAGACCCGGAAGATCAGGCGTGAGCTGTACAGTACTGTCAGGAAAGCCGCGATCGCAGCAACCCCCCACAGCAATACACCACCAGCAGGGTGGTCGAGACTGGTCAACAGAATCAGGTCCTTGCTGTAGTAGCCGGAGGTGAATGGCAAAGCGGCGAGTGCGGCCGAACCGATCACCATGCTCGCAAACGGCACCGGCAGACGGCGCCACAAACCACCCATGCGGGAAATATCCTGCTCGTGGTGAACGGCCAGAATGACCGAACCGGCCGCGAGGAACAGGAGCGCCTTGAAAAATGCGTGTGTCATCAGATGAAAGATCGCCGCCGACCAGGCGCCGACGCCGAGCGCGAAGAACATGTAGCCGATCTGACTCATCGTCGAGTAAGCGAGAATTCGTTTGATGTCGGTTTGCACCAGCGCGGTGAAAGAGGCGATGAACAGGGTTGCAAGCCCGACCATCGCGACTGCGAATTGCGCGTCGGCTGAAATCAGATAGAGATCGTGCATGCGAGCGATGAGATAAACACCGGCCGTGACCATGGTTGCGGCATGGATCAGCGCGCTGACAGGCGTGGGGCCGGCCATCGCGTCTGGCAACCAGGTTTGCAGCGGCAGCTGGGCTGATTTGCCGACCGCGCCGCCCAGCAGCAACAGGGCAATGAGCGTGCACATCGGCGAACCACTTTCCCAGCTGGCCTGGGCCCCCGTGAGGACGGCCTGGATCTCCAGGGTTCCAAGCTCGCGGTAGAGCAGAAAGAGACCGATCGCCATTGCCGTGTCGCCGACCCGGGTGACAACGAACGCTTTGCGGGCGGCGTACCCATTTGCCAGATCATCGTGGTAGAAGCCGATGAGCAGGTAACTGCACAGGCCGACCCCCTCCCAACCCAGATAGAGCACCAGCAGGTTGTCGCCGAGGACCAGCATCAGCATCGCGAACACGAACAGGTTCATGTAAGTGAAGAATCTGCTGTATCCCGCGTCGCCCGCCATGTAGCCGGTGGCGTAGAGGTGGATGAGGAAACCAACGCCGGTGATGACGCCGGTCATGACGAGTGACAGGCCGTCCAGATAGAGCGTGATGCTTGGCGTAAAGTCGCCAACGGCCATCCATTGCCAGAGAATCTGTGAGTAGGGTTCACTCCCGGCATCCGCGTAGGCGACACCCACGAGCAGCGTGATGAGAGCCGCCAGCCCTATGGTCCCGGCACCGACCACGGCCACCATCACATTCGGCAAACGGCCTTCGGTCACCAGCAGAATCAAAAATCCTGTCAGGGGCAGTGCCGGAATCAGCCAGAGTAAATCCATGGTGTTATCCGGAGAGCTCGCTGGCGGCGTCGATATCCAGATGCCGGTAACGTCGCTGGAGTTGCAATATGAGGCCCAGGCCAATAGTGACTTCGGCCGCAGCGACCGCAAGCACGAGCATGTACATGATCTGACCGTCGGCTTGCGTCCAGCGTGCCCCGGCTGCGACAAAGGCGAGGCCGCAGGCATTGAGCATGATTTCCAGTGACATCAGCAGGAAGAGAACGTTGCGTCGAATGAGGACGCCGGTGAGGCCGATGAGAAACAGCAGCGATGCCACTATCAATAGATGCTCCAGGGGGATTGCGGTGGCGGTCATCATCAGCTGCTGTCCTCGCGTCTGGCACGCATGTAGCGGCGGCCAAAGTGATAGGCGCCGACCAGCGCGGCCAGCAGCAGGATGGAGGAGAGCTCTACCGCCAGAAGGTAGGGGCCGAACAGCTTCTCGCCCACCGCTTTTGGCGGCACTGCAATCGCCGAGGTTACTTCGGGCATGCCCGTGAGCACGTACAACATCTCCAGAAACAGTATGAAAGTCAGGATGGTCGGACCGATCCATGTGCCTGGACTGAGCCAGCGCGCTTCCTGGCCCGCCGCGGCCGGTCCCAGGTTCAGCATCATCACGACAAAGAGAAACAGCACCATGATTGCTCCCGCGTAGATGAGAATTTCCAGTGCTGCGGCAAACGGTGCACCCAGGAGAAAGAAAATCACCGCGATCGAGAGCAGAGAGACGATCAGGTAGATCAGGGCGTGCGTGGCGTTGGTGCGCGAGATCACCAGCGTCGTCGTGATCACCGATACCGTGGCTGCAATGTAGAAAAGTACGAGTTCCATATTAGGTTTTCCGCTTAGCGCCTCGCTCTCATCAGGGCAGCAAGCTGCGCACATCTTCAGGGCAGCAAGCTGCGCACATCCTTAGGGCAGCAAGCTGCGCATATCCTTAGGGCACCAAGCTGCGCACGTCTTCAGGGCAGCAAGCTGCGCACATCCTTAGGGCAGCAAGCTGCGCACGTCCACCGGCGCCGACTCATTCGCCGCCTCGCCTTTAGCCTTTCCGTCGATCGTTTTTCCGGCGACCCGCCAGAAGCTGTAGTCGGGGTACTTGCCCACTCCGCTGATCAACAGATGCTCTTTTTCGTAGACCAGATTGTTGCGGTCCTGCTCACACAGTTCGAAATCGGGCGTGAGTTGGATTGCGTAGGTGGGGCACGCTTCTTCGCACATTCCGCACAGGATGCAGCGCGAGAAATTGATTCTGAAAAATTCCGGGTACCAGCGGCCGTCGGCACTTTCTGTTTTCTGCAGAGCAATGCAGTCGACCGGGCAGACCACGGCGCACAGATTGCAGGCAACGCACCGCTCTTCACCATCCGGATCGCGGGTGAGGACGATCCGGCCGCGATAGCGTGGTGCCATGTAGGGCATCACCTCGGGATACTGCACGGTTTCGGCTGCACGGAAGAGATGCTTGAAGACTTCCCAGAGCGTACGCAGTTGGCTGAGCATGATCTAGGTCTCCCAGGCAAGCGCTATGGCGCCGGTAACCAGTAAGTTCACGAGCGTCACTGGCAGCAGAATTTTCCAGCCGAACGACATCAGCTGGTCATAACGCGGTCGTGGGATTGCTGCTCGCAACAACACGAAAAAGCAGATTGCCGTTGCCGTCTTCAACGTGAACCAGACGATGGGTGGCAGGAACGCCGGCCCCAGCCAGCCGCCAAAAAACAGGGTCACGATCATGGCGGAAGTGAGAATGACGGAAAGATATTCCCCCACCATGATCAGGCCGAACTTCATGCCCGAATACTCGGTGTGAAAACCCGCGACCAGTTCTTGTTCCGCTTCGGGCAGGTCGAACGGCAGGCGGTGTGACTCCGCGATTCCGGCGATGAGAAACACGACGAATCCCAGTATCTGCGGAATCACGAACCAGACGTCGCGTTGCGCTTCGACAATCGCGTTCAGATTGAACGAACCGGTCAGCATGACGACGCCGACAATCGACAAGCCCATGAACACTTCATAGGTCACCATCTGCGAGGCGCTGCGCAATCCGCCGAGCAACGAGTACTTGTTGTTGCTGGCAAGACCGCTGAGCAGGACGCCATAGACGGCAAGCGAGGTCATTGCCAGAAAAAACAACACGCCGATATTGAGATCGATTATGTGCAGACCCGGACCGAACGGGACTACGGTAAATCCCATCAACATCCCGGCCACGATCGCGGTGGGCGCCAGTGTGAAAACGACGCGGTCGGCAAAGGGTGGCACCCAGTCGTCCTTGGTAAAAAGTTTGACCATGTCTGCGACGATCTGCAGTAACCCGAAGGGGCCGAGGCGGTTGGGTCCAAGCCGGTCCTGCAAGAACCCCAGCAGGCGGCGTTCCCACCAGACGAGCGAAGCCGCCCCCAGCATCGCGCCGAGCAGTACGGGCAGGATCATGATGAAGCCCATCTCCATCAGTGCACCTCTTCCAACGGACGATCGTCCAACAGGCGGTCGTCGCTCTGCGGCCTCTCAATCCCTCTCAATTCATCTCTCGGCCAACTGGTTTTCATTTCAGATTTAAGCACCTGCTAGCCTTTCGCAATCAGTTCCAGCGGCATGTCCCGCTTGCGCTGGAATGCGGGATCCGCACGCAGGGACACAGACTCTGCGGGCGGACCGCCGCCGGAGCCTGGAAATCCGAGAGTCATGCCAACATTGCCGGGTGCGATCGCCACTTCGATGCGAACCTCGAAGGCCGCCTCAAACTCGTCGCATCGAACTCCGTCACCGGCATTGACACCGAGCCGCGCCGCATCATCTGGATGCAGCAGAACAACGGGATCGCGCGCGCGCTCATTGATGGCTGGCGAGTGCATTGAAAGTTCATCGCTGCCAAAAATGTGTTGTAGCGGCAACACGCGATATCCATCCGCGGCTCCGGCCGTGGCCGGAGTCGCGGATGCAGTGGCGGCTGATGGAGAGTACGGCGCGTGCTGCGAGCTAGCCGGGTCAGTGTCACTGATGAGGCGAACGCCGGGGTTGCCGCCGAGTAGGGCACCACCGACTTCCTCCTGAAATTTGAAGACGGATTGATTCGAATTCCAGCCCGGTGCCCAGACATAGGGAATCAGTTCTCCAGGCTGGTTGCGATTCAGGCCTTCCATCGAGTAAGACAGAGGCGTCTGATCATCCACCCGGGTTTTCGGTTCGTGGATGTTCACATCCGCAGTCATCGCGGTGCGGCCGCTGTAGCGGTGTGGTTCGCGCGGGATACGCATACCGGCCGTGTTTCTGAAACTTGCCGTGGGGGCAACGGCGATCGCGGCGCTCATCCCCGGCGCTTCGGCACAGGTGGCCAACACGTCATCGACGTTTTGCCAGTCGAGATCGTTGCGGCGAGCGGACGTTGCAATGCGGCTGAACCACTCCCAGCTCGGTGCAATGTCTGCGGCCGCTGGAAACACTTCGTAGAATCGTTGCGCCCGGGTCTCAAAGTTGACGAAGCAGCCGGTGGATTCGGCGAACGTCGCTGCCGGCAGGACGATGTCCGCCCGGTTGGCCGTTGGCGTGTCCAGACAATCCAGCACGACGAGATTTTTGATCCCCGCCAGCGCCCGCTCGACCAGAGCGCCGGACGCGCGCCGGAACAGATCGTTTTCGGCCACGATCAGCGTGTCGATGTCGCCACTGGCAGCGGCCTCGAGCAGGCTCTGCATGTCCCAGCCGGTGGCGAGCATAGCCGTGCCGTAGGTATTGGCTTCGGGCGGCGCAAGCAGCAACGCGGCATCGCTGCCATTGTCGCGCAGTGCCCAGGCCACATTGGCGGCGGCCTTTATGACGCTTGCGTCCTGCGTACCGAAACCGGCGACGATCAGGGGTCGTTGCGCGGTGGTCAGCGCCTGCACTGCGGCTGCGACAAATTCAGCAGCCGCTGCGGTAGCCGTTGCAGCCGCCGGATAGCGCGGGTTGATGGCGTTGGCGATATTGAAACCAGCTGCAGCGATGACCTCGGGCGAACCGTGCAGCCGGCCGCTTGCGATGTCGTCCAGTCCCGTGGCGGCAATTGAAGCGATAAGGAGTGGATTTTTCGCACCCTGGGCATGGCCGCGGACGCCGGCATCCTGCCATTGCGGGATGCCGGCAATCTTCGCCATCGCAAGCTCGGTATTGCGCACACTCTGGCGCAGTGCCAGAGCGATTCGCGGCGCCGTATTGAGCACGTCCTCGCCGAGTATCACAATCGCGTCTGCGGCTTCTACCTCTGCCACGTTCGGCAAGCGTGCCGCCCGTGTCCGGTAGATGCTCAGCGCCAGCTCGCTCATCTGCGCTTCGGCACGGCTTAGACCGTTGCAGAAATTCTCTTCGCCAACCAGCGCCTGCAAGGCGGTATTGGTTTCCAGCGACGCCCGCGGCGAGCCGATGCCCGCGACCCGGCCACTGGTCAGCAGTGTCGTCACTGCGGCAACGGCGTCGGTTGGCGTGAGTTGATCGAAGAGGTCATCCGCCGCTCGCTTGCCGGGCTGTCGCAAGCGCCGTTCACTGTTGACGAAGTCGGCGCCAAAACGCCCGCGATCGCAGAGAAAGTAGCCGTTGATGGCGCCGTGATAGCGATTGTGAATTCGCTTCAGACGGCCGTAACGCTCACCGGGAAACACGTTGCAGCCCACCGCGCAGCCAGGGCATATCGAAGGAGCCGATTGCAGATCCCACTTGCGGGTATAGGTTTTGCCGAACGGCTTATCGGTAAACACACCCGTCGGGCAGACCTCCACCAGGTTACCGCTGAAGGCATTTTCGAGCGTTCCATCGTTGGCGCGGCCGAAGTACATGCGGTCTCTCGAACCAAATACCTGCAGATCCTCGCCGCCGGCGTAGTCGTGGTAAAACCGCACGCAGCGAAAGCAGGTGATGCAGCGATTCATCTCGTGAGCGATGAAAGGTCCGAGGTATTGATTGTTGAAAGTGCGCTTTTGACCGCGGTATTTGCGTACGGTGTGGCCGGTTATGAGCGTCATGTCCTGGAGATGACATTCACCGCCTTCTTCGCAGACTGGGCAGTCGTGCGGATGGTTCTGCATCAGCCACTCGATCACGGATGCTCTGAACTCGCTCGCCTCACTCGCCGCAATTGATATGCGCGTACCGTCGCTGGCAGGCGTCATGCACGCCATCGTCAGGCGCCCCTGCTTGTCGGTCTCGTCGCGATAATGAATGACGGCGCACTGACGGCAGGCACCGACGGAACCCAGGGACGGGTGCCAGCAGAAGTAGGGCAGCTCGAGCTGGTGCGAGAGGCAGGCGTGGAGCAGGTTCTGGCCGGCTTCGACTTCATAGGGTTCGTCGTCGACGTAGATCGTAACCACGACTCAATGTGCTCCTTGGCGGTAGGGGCAGTGCCCGGTTTGAATATGTGTCTCGAAATCTTCCCGGAAATACTTCAGCGCGCTTGTAAGCGGTTCGATCGCGCCAGTGGCGTGCAGGCAGAACGTGTTGCCCGGCGCGCCAATGAAGGCTGCGTTTTTTTCGATCTGCTCGATATCACCGGGTTGTCCGCGGCCTTCGTCGATGTCCGTCAGAAGCCGTTCGAGCCAGGGCAGGCCCTCGCGACACGGCGTGCAGAACCCGCAGGATTCCTGGGCGAAAAAGTGCTGCAGGTTGATCGAGATGCCCACCGGACACACAGAGTCGTCCATTATCATCATGGTGCCTGTACCCATCCGGCTGCCTGCGGCTTGAATCGAGCCATAGTCCATCGGCAGATCGAGATGTTCCGCGACGAGAAAGTCGGTTGATGCACCGCCCGGAAGAATACCTCGCAACGCAAAGCCTTCGCGCATGCCGCCGGCGTGGACATCGATGATCTCCCTGATCGTCGTGCCGATCGGCAATTCCCACAGTCCCGGCGAGTTCACCCGGCCCGATACGCCGTAGAGTTTGGTGCCTGAGTCTTCGCCACTGCCGAGATCGACAAACCATTCGCTGCCAAAGCGGACAATGGCGGGTACGTTGCAGAGTGTTTCGACGTTGTTGACGATGGTCGGCCGGCCCCAGGCGCCGCTGGCGGGAGGAAACGGTGGCTTCGTGCGTGGATGCGCCCGCTTGCCTTCGAGCGCGTTGAGCAGCGCGGTTTCCTCACCGCAAATGTAGCGTCCGCCGGAAAGATGAATTCTCAGCTCCAGACTATAGTCGGTGCCGAAGATGCGGCTGCCCAGGTAGCCGAGTGACTCGGCTTCCTGTATTGCCGTCAGCAACCGCCGGAATGGCTCGTGATACTCACCGCGCATGAAAACGTATGCCCGATCCGCCTGGATGGCGTAGGCCGCGATCAGAATGCCTTCCACCAGCATATGCGGGTCGTTTTCGATCAGGAATCGATCCTTGAAGGTGCCGGGTTCCATCTCGTCACAGTTACACACGAGATAGGTATGACCGCTGTCCGCGTCATCCTGTGGCACGAAGCCCCACTTGACGCCGGTCGGAAAACCCGCGCCGCCGCGACCTCGCAGGTTTGAATCGGTGACCAGTTCCCGGATGGAGGCAGGTGTTTGTTGCGTGAGTGCCTGGCGTGCCGCCGCATAGCCTTCGGCGGCTTGGTACGCAGCCAGGTCGACGAATCCACCGGCTGCCGTCATGCGTTGTGTCAGAGGTCTGTCTGTCATCACTCGTACCCGCTGAGGATTGATTCGAGCGCGTCAGGACGGACGTCGCCGACAAGATCTTCGTCGATCAGCATGACGGGAGCACGATCGCATGCACCAAGGCAGACGATCGGCAACAGAGTGAATTTGCCATCTTCCGTGGTTTCGCCGGGTTTGATCTGCAAGTGGTCCTGCAACGCGGTATTCACGTTTTGACATCCCATGACATAGCAACTAACGCTATCGCACACCATGATGACATGGCGACCAACGGGAGCCCGATGAATGAGGTTGTAAAAGGTCGCAATGCTGTCGAGCGATGCGGGCGACATGCCCAGCAGTCTGGCGATCGCGTTGAGACTTTCATCGGAAATCCAGCCGCGCGCCTTCTGCACAATCTGCAGCGCCTCGATCGCAGCGGATTCACGATCCGGTAGATGCGAAATTTCGTTTTCGATCGCGCTGACTTCTTCATCGGACAGCACCTGGATGATGGCTTCGCTCATTTCAGCGCTCTCTTTTCATCGGTCAACCCTCAACGGTCGACGTCCGCCATCACGAAGTCGATGCTGGCGAGGATCGCGATGAGATCTGCGATCAGAAATCCGCGGCTGATGAGCGGGATCATCTGCAGATGCGGGAACGATGGTGTGCGGATGCGGGTCCGGTAAGACATGGTGCCGCCATCGGACACGAGATAGTAAGAGTTGATGCCCTTCGTGGCCTCGATGGCCATCGTGCACTCCGAGGGCGGGATGACGGGGCCCCAGCTGACGTTCAGAAAGTGTTGAATCAGTGTCTCGATATCCTCCATGGTCCGTTCTTTGGGTGGTGGTGTGGTCTGTGGGTGCAGCGCCTTGTAGTCACCCCCGGGCATGTTGTCGAGGCATTGTCGAATGATGCGCAAGCTCTCATGGATCTCGTCCACGCGGACGCGGCAGCGGTCGTAACAGTCGCCGTTGTGGGCAATCGGCACGTCGAAATCGAATTGGTCGTAACCGCCGTAGGGCCGCTTCTTTCGGAGGTCCCAGTCGCAGCCGGTGGCCCGCAGGCCGGGTCCGGTGACACCCCAGTCGAGCGCTTCGGCGGTGTCGTACTGGCCGATACCGATCGTCCGGCGCTTGAAAATGGAGTTCTGCATGGACATCCGTTCGTATTCGGCGAGACGTTTGGGCAGGTAGTCGATGAAATCGCGGACCATGGTGTCCCAGCCTGCCGGCAGATCCTCGCAGACGCCGCCGATTCGGAACCAGCTCGGATGCATGCGGCCACCCGTGATCGCCTCGATGATGCTGAACAAGCGCTCGCGGTCGGCGAACATGTATAACACCGGTGACATCTGGCCGACGTCCTGCGCAAACGTGCCGTAGAAAACGAGATGGCTGGAAATGCGGAACAACTCCGCCAGCATGATGCGGATCACCTGTGCTCTCGGTGGCACTTCTATGCTGGCCATTTTTTCCACGGCCATGACGTAGGGCAGGTTGTTCATCACGCCGCCGAGGTAATCGATCCGGTCGGTATAGGGTATGAACGTGTGCCACGTCTGCCGTTCGGCCATCTTTTCGGCGGCTCTGTGGTGATAGCCGATATCCGGCACCGCGTCGATCACGACCTCGCCGTCGAGCTGCAGGGCAACTCGGAAAACACCATGCACGCTCGGGTGATTCGGACCCAGATTGAGGAACATGAAGTCCGTGTGCTTTGCCTCCCGGCTCATGCCCCATTCTTCGGGTACGAACCGCAATTCTTCCTGCTGAGCCTTTTGAAATTCCGGCGTCATCTTGAACGGGTCCATCTCTGTCGCACGCGCTGGATGTTCCTTGCGTAGCGGGTGGCCTTCCCACAACGGCGGCGTGAGAATTCTCTGCAGATTTGGATGATCGTCGAAGACGATGCCGAACATGTCGAACGCTTCGCGTTCGTACCAGTTCGCGGACTGCCACACCGGGGTCAGACTCGGCAACCGGTTGTCGGCGTCGCTGAGCGCGACTTTGATTCGAACATCTTCGTTTCGGTCGAGCGACATGAGGTGATAAAAGGCCGTGAAATCGGCATCGGGCTGCCCCGGGCGATGTTCGCGCAGGCGTTCATCGATGGCGGAGAGATCCAACAGCAGCGGGAATGGCCGTTTGATCTGATTTTTCAGAAAGCGCATGACCGGCAGCAGGCGATCTTTCGCAACCCAGAACGTCGGTATGCCATCTACCGTGTGCTGGTAGAGACAATCGGAGCCGAATTGTGCCCCAAGCTCCGCCGCCACGCCTGTATCCGTGGCTGGTTGATCGGCCAGTTCCGACATTTTCTGCCTACTTCATCCGGTGGTCCGTTCTAGTAGAACTCAGTAGTTCTCCAGACAGTGGAGCGTCACCCACGGTTGTGGGCTGAGCCAGTGTGGTAACCGCCATGCGCTCGGGCGTGCGCAGGTCGCGTTGACTGGGTTTGGCGACACGTGCCGCCTCGCCGGTTTCATCGAACACCCAGGCCAGCGGCCGGCGGTCCTTCTCGACGGCTTCCTGCAGCAGGATGATTCCCTGCAGCAACGCTTCCGGCCGTGGCGGACAGCCGGGGATGTAGACGTCAACCGGAAGAAATTTATCGACACCCTGGACGACACTGTAGACGTCGTACATGCCACCGGAATTGGAGCAGGAACCCATAGAAATGACCCAACGTGGCGCCAGCAACTGATCGTATAAGTGTTGCAGGACCGGCGCCATCTTGCGGAAGACAGTGCCGGTTACGATGAGCAGGTCGGCCTGACGCGGCGTTGCGCGCATGATTTCGGAGCCGAACCGGGCGAGGTCGTGGCGCGGTGTCAGCGCCGTGGCCATTTCGACATAGCAGCAGGAGAGCCCAAAATTGAATGGCCAGATGGAGTGGGCCCTGCTCCAGGCCACCAGATCCTGTAATTTGGTCACCAGAACGCTGTGGGCGAGATCCTCGTTGAATGCGTCCTCGATCGGTTGCATCGACGCATCGGGCTCGATTTTGATCAGGCGCCAGCGCATCAGCCGGTCTCCTGCCGGGTGGCAAAGGAGCTGCGCTCGCGGCGGGTCAACATACCCCAGTCCAGAGCGCCGGTGCGCCATTCGTAGACGAGTACGATCAACAGAATCGCGATGAAGGCACTCGCCCCGAAGTAGCCGGCCCAGCCGAGCTCAAAAAAGGCAACGCCCCAGGCGAAGATGAAGATCGTCTCGAGATCGAATATCACGAAAAACATGGCGATGAGGTAAAACTCGATCGACAGTCTGGTCTGCTGCGCACTGCCGACCGGAACGATGCCGGATTCGAATGGCATGTCGGTAGCCTCGGTATGGCGCGACTTGGCACCGAGCAGCCAGGCGGCGATGAGCGTGATGCCCAGCAGGGCGGCCACTGCCATCGCGTACAGCAGAAACGGCCACAGATTCTGGCCGCCAAGCACGTCGCCGGTGAGTGCAGCGGCCTGCGTGAGCGTGTTCGCAGTCGCGGCAGGATCGGCGATGCTGGCTAAAGAAGTGGCAAAATCCTGCCCTGCCGCATCACTGGAGACCACGGCTAGTTGGGGTGTATTGACTGACGTGTTGCTTATTGGTTCGCCAATTGTCTTACCGATCGTATGGCCCAAACTCGATGCCACTCCTGCCCCCCCCCACAGTTGTGATTACGCACAGCACGACTTTTCGCTAATTAGGATAGCCTTTTTTCCGCGGCGTGCGTAGTCGCAAATACGCAAATGGTTATCGCAGAGTGCAATCGTTGCTCGCACTGGCAGCGTGTTGCAAAACACGCTGCCAGTGTCGTGACAGAAGCTTGCGCGCATTTTTTCGACGCACTGCCAGCCGGCCTCGCGAGGCGCGTCCGGGCCGTGACCGGCACCGCGAATCCCTCCATGCGGCAGGCCGCTGGTAGCGCTTCAGAGGCAATAACGCAGCCCCGAATCGTCCGCCAGGGCACGTCTTGCCATACGCTGCGGTCTCTGACAGACTCTCCGGCAGAGGGGTCCTTTTTTGAGATTGCCAGCGATTCAGCCTGAACGTCTGTGGAATAAGAAACGGGAATTTAGAGGCAACGGGATGCGCATAGGTGCGTGGTCCTGGTTGCTGCTTTTGCTCGTTTCGTTGCAGGCACCAAATCTACTTGCGGTAGAAAAGGGTGACCTTGCGCCGGATTTTACCCTCCCGCCGTTGCGTGCCGCCGATATTGCAATGGCACAAGCCGTTTCGTTATCAGACTTTCGAGGCAAAGTTGTGTATCTCGATTTCTGGGACTCCTGGTGTGGACCCTGCCGCGAATCGCTCCCGGCGCTGGATGCACTGCGCGCCGAGCTACCTGGAGACGCGTTCGAAATCGTTGCCGTGAATCTCGATGCCGATCCTGCTGCCGGTCGCCGCTTTCTGGCGCAGTATCCGGTGGCTTATCCGGTAGCCAGTGACCCGGCGGCAAATTCTGCGGCCACCTATCGACTGCGCGCGCTGCCCACATCATTTCTGATCGGTCGTGACGGTGTGGTGCGACACATCCATCAGGGATTTCGCAAAGCAGATATCGGCATGATCAGAGCCGAACTCATCGAGCTGATCGCGGCGGACTAATTAGCGCAAGGTGAATCGAGATAGAACCGAACTAAATAGAACCTAAACAAAAAGCAACAACACAATTAGAAATAACAGATCTGGCACGTGCCGACGTGGACGTTGTCGTAGGGTTATCAGCGTTATCAAGGGGTATAGGTAGATATGGCGTTAGTGATTGCACTCATTGTCCTGACTGTCGGCTCTGTGGCGTTCCATTTTATAAGCCCCTGGTATCTGACGCCGCTGGCGTCGAACTGGAGCGCCATCGACTTCACACTGGACGTTACGTTCTGGGTGACGGGGGTCGTGTTTGTCGCGATCAACGGATTCATGGCGTACGCGGTCTACCGCTATCGCTATAACAAGGACCGGCGCTCAGAGTATCGGCCGGAGAATACGAAACTCGAACTGTGGCTCACAGGGATTACGTCGGTTGGCGTCGCGGCAATGCTGGCTCCGGGGTTGTTTGTCTGGGCGGAGTTCGTAACGCCACCGGATAACGCCTCTGAAGTTGAAGCGGTCGGCCAGCAATGGCATTGGAGTTTTCGCCTGCCGGGTGCCGACGGTAAATTCGGTGCGGTGGAAGCGCGCTATGTCACTGAGGCCAATCCCTTTGGTATGGAGGCTGACGATCCACACGGTCAGGATGACGTTCTCGTGGATGGTAACAGGCTTCATCTGCCGATCGATCAACCGGTGAAAGTGCTGCTGCGGTCAAAAGACGTCCTCCACAACTTCACGGTGACGCAGTTCCGGGTGAAGATGGATCTGGTACCGGGCCTCGTTTCTTCCCTGTGGTTTATCCCGACGCGTACCGGTGAGTTTGAAGTGCTTTGTGAGGAACTGTGTGGCATCGGCCATCATACGATGCGCGGAATGGTCGTAGTCGATGAACAGGCGGACTACGATGCCTGGCTTGCAACGCAACCCACGTATGCCCAGGTGCTGGCGAGAGTGCCGGGCGACCCGCAAATCGGCCGAGCGCAGTACGCGGTCTGTTCCGCCTGTCACGGCCAGCAGGGCGAAGGCAATCCGCTGCTCAATGCCCCCAAGATTGCTGGACAGGGCGCGTGGTATCTCCGCCGCCAGCTGCAATACTACAAATCGGGTGCTCGCGGCGCCCATCCGGACGATGAGTTCGGCAGGCAAATGGCGCCGATGGTCGCGACACTGGTGAACGATGCCGCCGTCAACAACGTCATCGCCTATATCGGCACCTTCCCGGATGAGCCGGCTGAGCAGACGATTCAGGGTGACGTGGAGCACGGCGCGGGCATCTATGTGACGTGTGGCGCCTGTCACGGCATCAACGGCGAAGGTGTGGCTGCCACGAATGCACCCAAGCAGGCGGGCATGAGTGACTGGTATTTGGTCCGCCAGCTGGAAAATTTCAAAGCCGGTATTCGGGGTAAGCACCCCGAGGACAAATACGGCCAACAGATGTCGATGATGGCGGCTTTTCTGAGTGAGGAAAGCTCGATCAACGACGTTGTTGCCTATATCAACACACTTTCCGGTTTACCAAGAGCGAAGTCCAATTTCAACATTGGCGCGGAGGATTGATCGATGGCCGACATCGCACACGATGCAGATTCTTATGTTCCTCCAGTAGAAACGGAGGAAATGGAGCTTTACCACCCGAAAACGTGGATCGGTAAGTACGTCTGGAGCCAGGATGCCAAGGTCATTGCTGTGCAATACAGCCTGACCGCGATCGCGATCGGCCTGGTCGCCCTCGTGCTGTCGGTCATGATGCGGCTGCAACTCGGCTTTCCGCATACCTTCGCGATCATAGACCCGAGCAACTATCTGCAGTTCGTGACCATGCACGGCATGATCATGGTCATCTATTTATTGACCGCCTTGTTTCTCGGAGGGTTCGGCAATTACCTGATTCCGCTCATGTGCGGTGCCCGTGACATGGTCTTTCCGTATGTGAATATGGTCAGCTACTGGGTGTATCTGGCTGCTGTGCTGATTCTGGTCGCGAGCTTTTTCGTGCCGGGCGGCTCGACAGGTGCCGGTTGGACGCTCTATCCACCCCAGGCGATCTCGCCGGGCACGCCGGGCTCGGATATGGGCATCATCCTGATGCTCGTGTCACTGGTATTTTTCATCATCGGCTTCACCATGGGCGGTCTCAACTACGTGGTAACCGTCCTGCAGGCGCGCACCCGCGGGATGTCGCTCATGCGTCTGCCGCTCACGGTGTGGGGCATCTTCATGGCCACCATACTCGCCCTGCTGGCGTTCCCCGCGCTCTTCGTCAGCGCAATCATGATGATTCTCGACCGGCTGCTCGGCACGAGTTTCTTCATGCCCGCCATTGTTTCCATGGGCGATCAAACCTCATATGACGGAGGCAGTCCGATCCTGTTCCAGCACCTTTTCTGGTTCTTCGGCCATCCCGAGGTCTACATCGTCGCACTGCCGGCGTTCGGCATCGTTTCGGACCTTCTCAGTGTGCACGCCCGCAGAGCCATCTTCGGCTACCGGATGATGGTCTGGGCGATCATCGCCATTGGTGCGCTGAGCTTCGTGGTCTGGGCCCACCACATGTACGTCAGCGGGATGAACCCGTATTTCGGCTTCTTCTTTGCCACAACCACCCTGATCATCGCTGTGCCCACGGCGCTGAAGGTCTACAACTGGGTGCTCACCCTGTGGCGCGGCAATATACGCTTGAACGTACCGATGCTGTTTGCGATCGGTTTTGTCTTCACATTCATCAATGGTGGGCTGACAGGCCTGTTCCTCGGCAACGTCACGATCGATCTACCGTTGTCGGATACCTATTTCGTGGTCGCGCATTTCCATATGGTCATGGCGGTATCGCCGATTCTTGTCGTCTTCGGCGCAATCTATCACTGGTATCCGAAGGTGACTGGCCGGATGCTGGATGAGACGTTAGGCAAAATTCATTTCTGGTTGACGTTTTTAGGTACCTACGCGATCTACTTCCCAATGCACTATCTGGGCTTCGAGGGCGTGCCACGGCGGTATTTCTCTTACGGTGATACCGCGTTCATTTCGGATTCTGCGCACGACCTGAATACGGCGATCAGCATAGCGGCGATTTTTGTCGCGCTGGTCCAGATCGTGTTCTTCTACAACCTTGTGGTCAGTTATTTCCGCGGCAAGGAGGCGGGCGGTAATCCCTGGGAGGCGACAACGCTCGAATGGCAGACACCAAAGACACCGCCGGAGCATGGCAATTTCGGTCCTGAACTGCCGCTCGTCTATCGCTGGGCGTACGATTACGGTGTCCCGGGTGCGCCGGAGGACTACATCCCGCAAAACGTCTCGCCCGACGATCCGCGGTTGGCCAACGTAACCGGCGCCGGTGACCCGGCGGAAGCACGCTCCACGCCGGAGAACGTGTCTTGACAACGACGCTCGTCTTTCTCGGCTTACTGATGGCAGGCGTCGTGTGGTGGCTCGTCCGGCAGACGCTCCATGTCAAGCCCTGGCTGGGTGCCGGCGTGGAAGGCGTGCAGGATTTCGGCATTGCCGGCGCTGGAGCCGCTAAAGGTCTGGCGCCGGTCAAAGTCGCACTGGCTGTGTTTCTTGCGGTCGCGACCTCTCTGTTTGCCCTGTTTTTGAGCGCCTACGACATTCGGATGGAGCTCAGTGACTGGCGTCCGCTGCAGGAACCCGACCTGCTGTGGTTCAACAGCGCATTGCTGGTATTAGGCAGTGCGGCGTTGCAGTGGGGCTGGAACGGGGCAAAAAAAGGCGATGAGACTCAGCGCAACCGCGGGCTTATGGCAGGTGGCGTGTTTGCGATGGCATTTATTGTCGGCCAGTTGGTGGTCTGGCAGGAATTGAATGCAGCGGGCTTCAGTATTTCGGCCAATCCCGCTAACGCGTTTTTCTACACGCTTACCGCAATCCACGGCCTGCACCTGCTCGGCGGGTTGGTGGCCTGGCTGAAAACGGCCAATCGCGTCTGGCGGGGCGATGATCCAGCCCGGATCGACTTGGGCGTGGAGCTGTGCACGGTTTACTGGCACTACCTGCTGGTAGTCTGGCTGGTGCTGTTCGGTTTGCTGTTGTCTACCTGAAAGCGAGCGGCAACCACAAATACTAAATCGAGCTTAAAACTGACGTAAAGCTTAAGAAGAAGGGGTTAGCAGCGTGGCGGAATCGATGTATACGGAGCCAGGTCTCAAAGGGATCGTCGCAGACTGGTCGTCCGACCAGCGGGCATTCAAGAATGTCCCCTGGGGTAAGGCAATGATGTGGATCTTCCTCGTGAGCGACACGTTCATTTTTTCCTGCTTTCTCGTTTCCTACATGACAGTGCGAACGTCCACCACGGTGGAATGGCCGAATCCGAGTGAGGTGTTTGCGCTATCGGTTGGTGGCACCTCCGTGCCGCTGCTGTTGATTGCCATCATGACGTTCATCCTCATCTCCAGCAGCGGCACCATGGCCATGGCGGTGAAATTCGGCTATGAGAAAAACAAGAACGTCACCTTCTGGTTGATAATCGCGACTGCGGCATTCGGCGCAAGCTTCGTCGGGATGCAGGCGTTCGAGTGGACAAAGTTGATCGTGGACGAAGGTGTGCGGCCCTGGAGCAATCCGATGGGTGCTCCGCAGTTTGGTGCCGTGTTTTTCATGATCACGGGATTTCACGGCACGCACGTGACCATTGGGGTCATATTTCTGATCATCGTGGCGTTCAAAGTCCGGCGTGGTGATCTCGACAACGAACGGCCGGGCTTCATGACCGGCCGCAAAGGACGTTACGAGATCGTGGAGACGATGGGTCTCTACTGGCACTTTGTCGATCTGGTCTGGGTCTTCATCTTTGCATTGTTTTATTTGTGGTAACTCGGGATTTTCGTCGCCGCTCTCAGTAAATACGCAAAGTGAATACAGTGGCGGGCGCGTTGTAGCTTAGAAAACTATTTAGGAGCAAGCATGGCTCAAGAAGGTCAACAACATCCGATAGCGATTTACTTCTGGATCTGGGGGTTGCTGTTCGTGTTGAGCGCCATGTCTTACATGGTGGATTACATGCAGTTCCAGGGGCTTTTGCGCTGGACGTTGATTCTTACGTTCATGTTTTTGAAAGCGGGATTCATTGTTGCGGTGTTCATGCACATGATGTGGGAGCGACTTGCCATTGCTTGTGCAATCCTCGTTCCGCCGCTCGTTCTTCTGGTTCTGATTCTACTGATGTTGCTGGAAGGCGAGTACACCTTCGATACGAGGGTGATTTTCTTTTCAGACTGGACGCAGTTCTTTACTGTGTCCGAGCATTGATGATTCGTCAGGCGATCCGCTAGGCTGACAGGAGAAAACCCGAATGCAGGTACTCAGACACTATTTCATCAGCAACGATCTGGATGATCTTGAGATCTTCGAAGAGCAACTCGAGGCGGCAGGTGTCGCCACCCCGCAGATACACATCCTCAGTCTGGATGACACCGCAGTCGAAAATCACGACCACCTGCACAACGTGCCTTCGATTATGAAGAGGGACGTCATCCACTCCGGCGAAATTGGTGCGGCCGTCGGACTTTTGCTGGCAGGCGTGGTGTTGGCAAGTGCCTACCTGTTCAACTGGACGGATACGGCGGCCGGTTGGATCCCGTTTATCTTCCTGTCAGTTGTGTTGTTCGGATTTTGTACCTGGGAAGGCGGGTTCATCGGCATTCAACGCAGCAACACGCACTTCAAGCGATTCGACAAGGTGTTGCAGGAAGGCAAACACGTGTTTTTCATCGATCTGGAACCGGAGCAGGAGTCCATTTTACAAAGAATTGTCGATTCTCACGCCGGGCTCGAGGCCGCAGGCACCGAGAAGGGGACGCCGCACTGGATAATCGAGGGTCAGAAGA
>Ga0114949_10000707_pt1 | contig 18882 bp, 17 predicted proteins | sample N074metaG_FD_83505 | JGI IMG/M metagenome (GOLD analysis project Ga0114949, IMG submission 83505) | Deep subsurface microbial communities from Kermadec Trench to uncover new lineages of life (NeLLi) - N074 metaG | ecosystem: Environmental > Aquatic > Marine > Ocean trench > Sediment | place...
TAGGCACTATTTAACTTTTAATAAAAAATAATTGCGTTTTCCTCTTTGAAGTAGAATAAATTTATCGGCAATTAAATCATGGATTTTTATAACCAAATTATCTTTTACTTTTTCTTTATTGACAGAAATAGAATTTTCTTTTAAAGCTCTTCTCGCTTCACCATTTGATTTTAAAAATCCCGATTTTTCATTTAAAGCATCAACAATATCAATACCATTTTCAAGGTCATTTTTAGAAATATCTGCTTGAGGAACCCCTTCAAATACATCTAAAAAAGTTTGTTCATTCAAAGTTTTTAAATCATCAGCAGTAGATTTTCCAAATAAAATTGAAGAAGCTTTTACGGCATTATTAAAATTCTTTTTTCCATGAGTCATAATAGTTACTTCCTCAGCAACCTTTTTTTGTAAAATTCTTAAATGAGGAGCTTCTTTATGCTCAGCAATCAATTTTTCAACAGTATCCTGATCTAAAAAAGTAAATATTTTAATATAATTTTCGGCATCAATATCAGATGCATTTAACCAATATTGGTAATATTTATAAGGTGAAGTTCTGTTGGCATCCAACCAAATATTCCCTCCTTCGGTTTTACCAAATTTGGTACCATCGGCTTTGGTTACCAAGGGACTTGTTAAAGCGTATGCTTTTCCTTGAACTTTTCGTCTGATCAATTCAGTACCTGTAGTAATATTTCCCCATTGGTCACTTCCTCCAATTTGTAATTTGCAATTATTGTGGGTATATAAATGTAAAAAATCATACCCTTGAATCAGCTGGTAGGTAAACTCGGTAAAACTCATTCCTTCCTTTGATTCAGCATTAATCCGATTTTTAACCGAATCTTTTGCCATCATATAATTTACAGTGATATGTTTTCCAATATCTCGGGCAAATTCTAAAAATGTCAGATTTTTCATCCAATCATAATTATTAACTAATTCGGCCGCAGTGTTTGACGAACTGGAGAAATCTATAAATCTTTCTAAGGTTTTTTTAACGCCCAATATATTTTTATTCAAAGTTTCTTCATCCAGTAAATTTCTTTCAGAGGATTTTCCGGAAGGATCTCCAATCATTCCTGTTGCACCTCCAACCAATGCAATGGGTTTGTGTCCCGATTTTTGAAAATGCATTAAAAGTATAATTTGAACCAAGCTACCAATATGCAGGGAATCTGCAGTAGGATCAAAACCGATATAAGCCGATGTTTGCTCTTTCAATAATTGTTCTTCCGTACCGGGCATTATATTATGAATTAGTCCTCGCCAGTTTAATTCTTCAACAAAATTTTTCATTTTTGAAAATAAATTTTGACAAAGATAAAAATCAATGAAGAAAAAGAGTGATTTTAAAAGGTAAATTTTATATGATCGAGAAAGAAGAATTTCAATTTCTCATATTGTTGTTTAACCGGGATTATGCATTAGGGTTTCGTCATGAAGCTTGAGAGTGCTATAAAATAAGGTAGTTTGGAGAATTCAGCGTAGCACAGCTACGGTGAAATCGAAAACTTCAACGATGTGTCTTATTATGAAATAATTTCAAGCTGTAATACCTGCCTGCCAGCAAGGCAAGGATAGGCTAATGCATAATCCGGGTTTAAAATCAATTGTTTAAAAATTAGTGCAATTCGTGTTTAATTTATTTATTTTCGCCTTATGATTTTAGTAACAGGAGGAACGGGATTGGTTGGATCACATTTATTGTATCATTTATTATTGGAAAATGATAGGGTTAAGGCAATTCATCAAAAAACGAGTGATTTAAATACGGTTAAAAAAGTTTTTAGTTATTATGATTCCAATTTTGAAAGTCTTTTCAATAGAATCGATTGGGTTGAGGCGGATTTAGCCGATATTACTGCTCTTGATATTGCTTTTGAATCGGTAACTCTAGTATACCATTGTGCAGCTTTAGTTTCTTTCGATCCGTCGGACTATCAAAAAATGCGAAGAATAAACATTGAAGGAACTTCTAATATTGTTAATTTTTGCATATCAAATTCTGTTAAAAAACTTTGTTTTGTAAGCTCTATTGCAGCCGTTGAAAAAAAAGCTGACTCATATATTGATGAATCGGAAAAATGGAATAGTTCTTTAGTGAGAAGCGGGTATGCAATTACCAAATACGGTGCAGAAATGGAAGTTTGGAGGGCAAGTCAGGAGGGAGTTGATGTGGTTATCGTAAATCCGGGAATTATTTTAGGTTCTGGTTTCTGGCATAAAGGAACCGGTAAAATTTTCGGGCAAATTTATAAAGGATTTAATTTTTACACAGATGGTATTACAGGGTATGTCGGTGTAAAGGATGTGGTTCAAATTATGCAAAGATTGATGCATAGCAATATTAAAAATGAACGTTTTATTTTGGTGTCAGAAAACATTTCTTTTAAAGATCTATTTTTTAAAATAGCAGATGCATTTCAAAAACCAAGACCAAATTTTAGGCTGTCTCCATTTTTCGGTCAAATTGCATGGAGATTTGATTTTATTAAAAGCAAGATCTTTAGAAAAAAACGAATATTCAGTAAGAATTCGGCAAGATCATCGCAATCAAAAATGGTTTATTCTTCAAAAAAAATTGAATCCGCTTTATCCTATAAATTTGGGTCTATTGACGATTCAATTCGATCTATTTGCAAGAATTTTTTAATGAAAAGCTAATTATTTAACCAGTTCACCTTTTCTGATTTTTTCAGACATTCTTTCATACTCCTCTATTCTTTTACCAATATCATTAAGCGTATCTTTATTAAGATCGTATTGATCATGCAGTATTTTTAATTTTGCTTCAACTTCCTCAAACATTTCTTCATACTCCTCAATATTAGACATATAATATATATTACTTTTCTGAAAACGAATACTATCAATTTTATATTTTTCAAAAACGAACACCATATAATTTATATCTCTTTCTAAATTCTTATTTTTAACATTCTTAGCCGCTACACCTATATGTAAATCAATCAATAAGTCGATCATTTGTTCCCTAGAAATCAAATCTTTGGGTTCTTTGAATTTCGTTTTGCTTTCACAAGAAAAAAATATAATAAAAACAGTTATGTAAAAAATATGTCTCATCTATCAAATATTAATCTCTTCCCTTTAATTTTATGATTAAATTTCCCTTGATTGAAAATTAAATTTCCATTTACAAAAGTGTGGGTAATCGTTGCATCAAAGATTGTTCCTTCAAATGGCGACCAGCCACATTTATACAAAATATTTTCTTTTGTTACCTTTTGGCTTTTATTTGTGTCTACCAAAACCAAATCTGCATAAAACCCCTTTTTTATAAAACCACGGTTTTTAAGTTTAAAAATTTTAGCTGGATTATGGCACATTTTTTCAACCACCTTTTCTAAGGAAATTTTTTTATTTTTTACAGCCTGCAACATCGCCAATAATGCATGTTGAACCAAGGGCCCGCCACTTGGAGCCTTTGTATAAAGTTGCTGCTTCTCTTCTAAGGTATGTGGGGCATGATCTGAAGCAATAATGTCTAATCGATCGTCAAGGAGGGCTTGCCATAAACCTTCTTTATCTTTTGCTGATTTAACGGCAGGGTTCCATTTGATTAAAGTGCCTTTTTTTGCATAATCCTTATCATCAAACCATAAATGATGGATACAGACTTCAGCCGTTATTTGTTTGTCTTCCAAAGGAATTTTATTCGTAAAAAGATGTGTCTCTTTTGCCGTTGAAACATGAAAAACATGAAGTCTGGCTCCAGTTTTTTTTGCCAGCTCAATGGCTTTGGAAGATGATATATAACAAGCTTCTTCACTTCTTATTTTGGGATGCAATTCAATGGGAATATCATCACCATAGATCATTTTTTGCTTATCTAAATTATTTTTTATAGTTTCCTCGTCCTCACAATGAACAGCAATTAACATCTTTGTAGAAGAAAATATTTTTTCTAAAACATCTTCATCATCTACCAGCATATTACCTGTTGAAGAGCCTAGAAAAAGTTTTATAGCAGCCACATTTGTAGGATCTGTTTTTAAAAGTTCTTTCAAATTGTCATTTGTCCCGCCAAACATAAAGGAGTAATTGGCATAAGAATTTTGCGCTGCAATTTTGAATTTACTTTCCAATAATTCTTGAGTGGTGCTTTGAGGAATCGTATTAGGCATTTCTATAAATGAGGTGATTCCACCGGCTACAGCTGCTTTTGATTCTGAAGCAATATCAGCTTTATGTGTTAAACCGGGTTCGCGAAAATGTACCTGGTCGTCAATAATACCAGGCAATAAAAATTTTCCATCACCATCAATAACCAAGGTTTTTTCAGGATAATTTTCAATGTATTTATCAATGGCTACAATGAATTCACCTTTGATTAAAACATCTTTTTTTGATATTTTACCTTCATTAACAACTTGAGCATTCTTTATAATTATTGTACTCATTTTTCAATTTAATATTTATTTGGGTAAACCTTTAAAGCGCATGATTATGATTCCAAAAACCGCTTCTGAAATAATCGTTTTGTTCATTTTTGATTCGCCAAGTGTTCTGTCAGTAAAAATAACAGAGACTTCTTTAAGGTTAAACCCGTGCTTCCATGCTTTAAATTTCATCTCAATTTGAAATGCATAACCTACAAATCTAATTTTATTTAATTTTATGGTTTCTAATACTTTACGCTTATAACAAACAAATCCTGCGGTCGTATCATGAATCGGAATTCCAGTTACAAACTGAACATACTTTGACGCAAAATAGGATAATAATACCCTTTTCATCGACCAATTAACTACATTGACCCCTTTTGAATACCTTGATCCAATTGACAAATCTGCACCGTGCTTTGAACAAGATTCATACAATCTGATTAAATCTTTAGGATTATGAGAATAGTCAGCATCCATTTCAATAAAATAATCATAATTTCTTTCAAGTGCCCATTTAAACGCATGGATATAAGCGGAACCAATACCATTTTTTTCCTTGCGAATTTCTAAAAACAAATTCTTTGAAAATTCTTTCTGAAGGGTTTTAACAATGTCACTGGTGCCATCGGGAGAATTATCATCTACAACCAAAATATCAAATGATTTTTCCTGAGAAAATGTACTTCTAATAATTCTTTCTATATTTTCCTTTTCATTAAAAGTAGGTATGATAACCAGAGTATCTTGCATAATTCATTTTTTGGCAAAAAACGCCTATATAAGTTGATTGATATCTGTCTGCATCAGTCAGGCCATAATTATCCATTGTCTTTGCAGAGTTTTGGATCATTTAAGGAAGCAAAGATACTAAACAATCTGACTTCGGTATATTTTTTATTCTCTTTTGAAAGAAATGAAAATAGATGACCCTGATTAAGATAAAACAAATTATTACTACTTTTGTAAGAGTAATTTAAATTAACAATTGCTTCAAGAATTGAATGTTAGAATAAGGAAACTTGCAGAAGACTTCACAAAATATACGATAACTTGAATTTAAGTGAGCGATCATAGTATAAATTAATAAAATAAATGTTTGAAGGTTTAGAAAGGGTTGTTTATACAAAAGATTGGATTACTGTTATATTAATGCTGGTGTTAATATCAATAACGGTAATAAAATTTGCTTACAATGAAAGGTTCACTAAACTTTTTTCACTTTTATATTCTGAAAAATATTATACAAATTATTCTAAAACAAAGCCTTTAATTTTCAACAAATTCCATTTTTATTTTTTTTTAGTAATTATTTTTAACATATCATTATTGTTATTTTACGGATTTAAAGTATTCCACCCTTCCAAAGTTTCTAATGATTTAAATTTTTTCATGCAAATAATTGCCATTGTAATTCTGTATATGTCTTTGCGATATTTCATAGGTTTTTTACTGGCTAATATGTTTGGTATTTCAGAATACCATAAACAATTAACACTAGTCAAAATCACCAATTTATCTTTAATTTTTGTGATGTGTTTTCCATTATTGGTGATCATTAATTTTAGCAGTTCTCCCCTTCATAAGATTTTGATAACATTTAGCATAGGTATTACAATGCTTATGCTATTAATTCGTTACTTTGTTATAGTGATAAAAATAAGAGATAATTTTAACGTTTTTTTTTATTTAATTTTGTACATTTGCGCCCTCGAAATAGCACCTATTATAGTTATTTATAAAATGTTTGTTGATTAAAATAAAATCTATGAAAGTAAAAACTATTCTCGTTTCACAACCGACACCAAAATCGGATCAATCTCCTTATCAAATTTTAATGGATAAGCAAAAAGTCAAAATTGATTTTAGATCATTTATTCATGTTGAGGGAGAAACGGCTAAAAATGTTCGTTCTCAAAAAATTGATTTCTTAAATTTTACAGCGGTAATTTTCACTAGTAGAAATGCTATTGATAATTATTTTAGATTGGCTGAAGAAATGAGAATTACGGTTCCAGATGACATGAATTATTTTTGTTTATCAGAAGCGGTTGCGTTTTATTTACAAAAATATGTAGTATATAGAAAACGTAAAATATATGTTGGTACCAGAACTTTTGATGAACTATTACCATTAATTAAAAAGCATAAAAATGAAAAATTTTTATTGCCTTGTTCAGATAAGATAAAGGATGCGATTCCTGAAAAACTAAATGAATTTGACATTAATTGGCAAAAAGCCGTTTTATTTAAAACAGTAATCAGTGATTTGTCTGATTTAGAAAATGTTTATTATGATGTATTGGTATTCTTTAGTCCTAGTGGGATCAAGTCATTATTTCAAAATTTCCCGGAATTTAAACAAAATAGTACACGCATAGCTGTTTTTGGAAACACAACAGTAAAAGCGGCTGAAGAAGCAGGATTAAAAATTGATATTTCAGCTCCAACTAAAGAAAATCCTTCTATGGCCATGGCTTTGGAAAAATATATTAAGGAAGTAAATAAATAATTTATTTTTTATAATCTTATAAGGCGTCTGAAATAAAATTCATGACGCTTTTTTTTATAAATCATTTCTATTTAAAGAGGGCTTTTAATTCTGTAGCATCACTTGGTTTCATTTTGTTCGATAATACCAAACTCAATTGCTTACGACGCAAAGCCCCATCGTAACGGTTTTTTTCTAGTTCAGTTTCCGGAATTATTTGAGGTACTTTTATAGGTGTACCTGTTTGGTCAACAGCAACAAAGGTGTAAATTCCCTCATTAACCTTCGTTTTCTCACCTGATTCCCTGTCTTCCATCCAAACATCAACAAAAATTTCCATAGAGGAAGTAAAAGCTCTTGATACTTTAGCTTCAATTGTTAATACGCTACCTACCGGAACGGCTTTGGTAAAAGCAACATGATTTACTGTTGCAGTTACAACAATTTGTCTACAGTGCCTTCTTGCTGCAATACTTGAGGCACGATCCATTCTAGCCAATAATTCTCCACCAAATAAATTGTCGAGGGAATTTGTTTCTCCAGGTAGTACCAAATCGGTTAATATGGTCAAAGACTCTTTGGGTGTTTTTGCATCCATTTTTATAAATTTTAAAAGTGTATATAGTGTCTGGTCGGAAACACATCAAAATCAAAAATGCTTTTTATTGCGATCTTTTCGGTTTTTTTTAACCCGCCTGCCGGTTTGTCAAGCCAAAGGCATGGCGTGGCAGGTCATTTGATGCTTAGGCATCACCTCATAAAAAGAAATCAAAAATCTCATCAACAAAAATTCATTTTAAAAAAATCGCCTGTTTCCGACCAGACACTATATAGAATTCTCTAAAAAAGTAAAAAGTATTAGAATTCTTGAATAAGTAGCCAAGCATCTTCCTCAACTCCATTTTGGATATTGAAAAGTATTCTTCGAGCCTCTTCCTGAGTTGAATAACTTTGAAAAGAAACAATAGTTAGATTCCATTTATTTATACCCAAAATACGAGCATCATAGCCTTCGGCTTTAAGTTGATTAACTTTTTTTATGGCATTTTCAGGAAAACGAAATGCACCCGCAATAACATGATAATTTTGCTTTTCGGCAGAAATATCCAAATTAAGAGTTGGCAATGCTTTTGTTATTACAAAAGTTGCCCTTTCAATTTTTTGATTTATAACTTCTTGTTGTTCTTTTGCGGCAATGACCAATTGTTTATTTTGATAATCATTGTATAATTTACTCCCAAATCCAATAGCTGATAAACCCAAAACAAAAATTGCTGCATATTTTAAATAACCAGGTGCCCTTTTGCGATCGGCAGTCAATATTAATGGTACTTTGTCTTCCAGTTTTTCCGCCTGTTTTAGGTAAACTTCTCGTTTAATTTCAAGGGATACAACATCACCTAAACCAAAAGAAGAAGTCAAATAATTTAATTTGTGCCGTGGTTCAAATATTAGTCGGTTATCTTCTAATGATAACGTACCAATTTCATCTAAAGTCAAATCCTCATACTCCAATTTTTGTTTCCAGGTTTCAATTTCTAATTGAATAAAATTAACAGCACATTTATAAAGAATTTTATCTACTGAAGCAATATAATTTGCTAGCAAACCGTCATTATTTTTTAAGTGACTGTTAAAAGAGATTTGTTTATATGGAGGCTGAAGAGTTTGATTGGTTACATCAATTTTTGCCGATTTATTATTTGCAATAAATCCTCCAAAATTAGGTACGATAACACATTCGTATCGGTACAATAAATCACTTATATAATTAGCTAGAGTCAAATGTTAATATGATTAATAAATTAAATTTTCAACGTATTCAAAGATTAAATCACTTGAACAAATCTAAATAAAAACAATGGGTGTATGTGAAAACGAAAGCAATTTTATTAACAAATGTTTTGTATCTTGAGCCTCATAGTTTTAGAATGGAAAATTCAAATATTTTATACTATTTAGCGTTGCAAGCTGCCTCAGGAATTGGCGATATTAATGCAAAAAAACTCATTGCTCATTGCGGAAGTGCACAGGCTGTAATTGAAGAAAAGTCGAATAATTTGGAAAAAATTCCTGGTATTGGAAGCTATACTATAAAAGGATTGAAAGACAATTCACTTATTCAAAAAGCAGAGAAAGAATTAGAGTTTATTAACAATAATAACATACAAGCTTCAACTTTTTTGGACGAAAACTATCCGGATAAACTCAAACACTGTATTGATGGGCCCATTTTATTTTTTCAAAAAGGGAAAATTAATTTGAAAAACAAAAGAATCATTAGTGTTGTCGGAACCAGAATGATAACAAATTATGGTAAATCTTTTTTAGAAGAATTTATTCGGGAAATTAAAGAATACGAGCCAATCATTGTTAGCGGCCTTGCTTATGGCATTGATATTTTTACCCATCAGCAAGCCATGAAAAATAACTTGCAAACCATAGCAGTTTTGGCTCATGGATTGGATGATATTTACCCAAAAATACATAAAAGAGAAGCGTTACAAATGTGTGAACATGGAGGGTTGTTTACCGAGTTTTGGTCCAACACGAATCCAGACAGAGAAAATTTTGTAAAACGAAACAGAATTGTTGCCGGGTTATCTGAAGCAACTATTGTCATTGAATCTGCCGAAAAAGGAGGCTCATTAATTACCGCTGGAATTGCAAATTCATATCATCGAGATGTTTTTGCAGTTCCGGGAAGAACAAGTGATTCGTACAGTAAGGGGTGTAACCAATTGATAAAAACCAATCAGGCAGCGCTCATAAATTCAGCGAAAGACTTGGCATATATGTTGAATTGGGTGATTGATGATAACAATTCAAAAAAAGTAATTCAAAAACAATTATTTGTCGATTTGGATGAGCATGAAAAAAATATCTATAACTTTTTATTGAAAGAAGGGAAACAAAATTTAGATTTAATCGCACTAAATTGCAAATATCCCATACATAAAACAGCGACTTTACTATTAAATCTGGAATTAAAAGGAGTAGCAAAACCTTTACCGGGGAAGTTATTTGAGGCGGTTTAAGATTGAAAACCTAATGATGTGAATTGGTCGTGCTAAAATCATAAATGGTTAATCCTTGTTTAATCGAAAAGAATTCCTCGATTCCGAGCACTCGAGATACAATAATGAATATCGATAAACGAATGACCATTTAACGCGCATTATGCATTAGAAAATCCCTGCCTCGCCGGCAGGCGGGTATTACAGCTTCCAATCACTTCAAAATATGAATTCAAGATGTTTTTAAGTTTAACCATAACGACCCGCGAGCACTCGGGGTGCTAAAACTTATAAAACACCATATTTTATTATGTTTGAAACCTTCATAACGAAGTTCTAATACATAATCCGGGTTTAATATATGAAAAAACTCTTCAAAATAATTAATATTTAGGTATAGATTGCCCCTCCCGATAGTCATCCGGGATCATTTTTTCCGTTCGTAAAGACAAATTCAAGAAGGTATGTCTTCACGAGGAGTGAGGCACCAGGGACGCAGGGATCTCTTATTATTTAAATCCACCCTTTTTTTCAAAATACATAACAATAGCTTCTTTCATTAAAACACTTTGTTCGCCGGGTTTTAAAAATGGTAATTCATCAATTACTTTATAATGTGGCCAACCATCTTCATCAAAATAATCAAATTCGTAAAAACCAAAAGGTTCTAATAAAGTACAGATGGCTATATGCATAATATTGATTTTTTCATCTTTCTTGAATTTTTGAAAACCTTTACCAAGTTCTTGAACACCAATTAAATAGGTAATAGAATCGATATCCATTTTTTCCCCATCAGCGAACTTGTCAGAAATTTTATCTCTGAGTTCTTCCCATTGTATTTTAAGTTTATTGTCCCTTGACATATATATTTTTTAAGACATCAAAATTAATCAATTGAATCGTTAAAAAACAAAATGAAAGAGGCAATTATAGAATTTGATAATTCATTACTTTTGTAAAAGCAAATAAAAATAAAAAATGTACGGAAATATAAAAGAACATTTACAAAATGAATTGCAAGAAATAAAGAATTCGGGATTGTATAAAACGGAGCGAATCATTACCGGTTCGCAAGATGCTGAAATAAAAATTTCTACTGGCGAGGAAGTTATTAATTTTTGTGCCAATAATTACTTAGGTTTATCAAATAATTCTCAAGTTATTCAAGCCGCAAAAGACGCAATGGATACTCATGGATATGGAATGTCATCCGTACGGTTTATTTGTGGCACTCAAGATATTCATAAAGAGTTAGAACAAAGAATCGCTGGTTTTTATCAAACTGAAGATACAATTTTATATGCCGCTGCATTTGATGCAAATGGAGGTGTTTTCGAACCATTATTGACTAAAGATGACGCCATAATATCCGATTCATTAAATCATGCTTCAATAATTGATGGAGTTAGATTATGTAAAGCAGCACGATATCGTTATGCAAATAACGACATGACAGATTTAGAAAAACAATTGGTAGAAGCCAATAAACAAAATTGCCGATTTAAAATTATAGTTACCGATGGTGTTTTTTCTATGGATGGAATTGTTGCACAATTGGATAAAATTTGTGATTTAGCAGATAAATACGATGCTATGGTACTGGTTGACGAATGTCATGCAACTGGATTTATAGGCAAAACAGGCAGAGGAACAGTTGAGCTAAAAAATGTGATGGATAGAGTAGATATTGTAACCGGAACCTTAGGGAAGGCACTTGGCGGAGCAATGGGAGGCTATACAACAGGTAAAAAAGAAATTATCGAAATTTTACGCCAGCGATCCCGGCCTTATTTGTTTTCCAATTCTTTAATGCCTGCTATTGTTGGAGCCTCTCTCAAGGTTTTTGAAATGATTGAAAACGATACAAGTTTAAGAGATAAATTAGAGGAGAATACCACGTATTTCAGATCCAAAATGAAAGAAGCAGGTTTTGATTTAGTAGGAGCAGATGCAGCAATTGTTCCGGTTATGTTATATGATGCAAAACTATCTCAACAAATGGCAAATATGCTTTTGGAAGAAGGAATTTATGTAATTGGATTTTTCTTTCCTGTGGTTCCAAAAGATAAAGCGAGAATTAGAGTGCAATTAAGTGCTGCACATACAAAAGAACACTTAGATAAGGCAATTGCAGCTTTTATCAAAGTTGGTAAAAACCTTAAAGTGATTTAAGATTAAAAATTAATATATTAAATTCAACATTCTGAGTTTCTGTTTTGAGAGGGACTAAGGTTGTGTCAATTATGAAAAAAATTAGAATTACTAAACATTTTGACTTTGAATCTGCACATGCATTGTACGGGTATGATGGAAAGTGCAAAAACATTCATGGGCATAGTTATCATCTTCATGTAACCGTAATCGGAACTCCCATTGATGATATGGATAACTGCAAAAACGGAATGGTATTGGATTTTGGGGATTTAAAAAAAATAGTGAAAACAGAAATTGTAGATGTTTTTGACCATGGCGTGGTTTTAAATCAAAATTCACCGCATTTGGCATTGGCAAAAACAATTGATAATTATTCTCATAAAGTAATTTTAGTTCCATATCAGCCTACCAGTGAAAATATGTTGTTTGATTTTGCCGAAAGAATAAAATCGCAGTTACCTCAAAATGTTTCCTTACATTCGTTAAAATTATATGAAACGGCAAATTCATATGCCGAATGGTTTGCAACGGATCAAGTATAATTTGTTGCGTTAATAATTGAATAAATGCCAAACCCAAAAAAAATATATTTTGCTTCCGATCAACATTTAGGAATCCCTTCCCATGCTGAAAGTTTAGAACGTGAAAAGAAATTTGTTCAATGGCTGGATCAAGTTAAGCAAGATGCAGAGGCCATTTTTTTATTGGGAGATTTATTTGACTTTTGGTTCGAATATAAAAAAGTAGTTCCCAAAGGCTTTGTCCGTGTATTGGGAAAATTAGGAGAAATTAGAGATAGCGGAATTCCTATTCACTTTTTTGTGGGAAATCATGATTTATGGATGTCAGATTATTTTGAAACTGAATTAGATATACCTGTATATCATCAAAATAAAGAATTTACTTTTAATAATAAAACTTTTTTAATTGGCCATGGTGATGGATTGGGACCTGGGGATAAAGGTTATAAACGCATGAAAAAAGTGTTTATCAATCCATTTTCAAAATGGTTGTTTCGTTGGTTACATCCTGATCTTGGAGTACGGCTTGCACAGTATATGTCCACAAAGAACAAACTTATTTCAGGAAAAGAAGACATCAAATTTTTGGGTGAAGAAAATGAATGGTTGGTGCAATACGCCAAACGAAAATTAGAAACCAAGCATTACGATTATTTCCTTTTTGGCCACCGACATTTACCCATGGAAATTAAAGTGGGTGATAATAGTACCTATATCAATACAGGCGATTGGATTACATATTTTACCTATGCAGTTTTTGATGGGAATAAACTGGAATTGGTAAAATTTTAAAACTATAATTTTTAATCGCCATTTCAACATAATTAATAGCTCCGTTTTTGAATATTTCATTGCGATGTTTATCCAATCTACTAGAATTTTCATTGCGAATTCCATACTACAATTGGCCCTAAACTGATTTCCTCTAAGGCAAAGTGCTAAAAGCCTTGTTATATCCCTAAAAAATGAATAAATTTGAAACCGAGCCATAATCAAATTAATTTCTCAAAATATTAAAAAATTTATTTATCCCTCAATGGTCATCAGGAATACCTATTCAAATTAATTTGGAGTGTGTTTAAAATTCGAAAAGAATAAATGAATATGATGAATTTGAAAAATATTGGCATTTGTTGTGTATTTATATTTATTGTAACTGCTTGTAATTCGGATATAAAAAATGCTACTGCAAAGGGGAAGATTGATTTTAATCATGATATACGACCTATTTTAAATAGTAAATGTATAAGCTGTCACGGAGGTGTAAAAGAATCCGGGGGATTGAGTTTTATACTTCGTGAATATGCATTAAAAAAAGTAAAATCAGGAAAATTTGCCATTATTCCGGGAAAAGCTAATCTTAGTGAAATGATGGCTCGAATCAAGAGTCATGACCCCGAATATAGAATGCCAATGAATGAAAATCCTTTGACAAAACAAGAGATTAAAACTCTTGAAAAATGGATTAATCAGGGTGCTGAATGGCAAAATCATTGGGCATTTGAAAAACCAATGCCTCAAGAATTACCGGAAGTAAAAGAAAAGGATTGGATAGAAAACCCGATTGATCAGTTTATTTTAGCACGTTTAGAAAAGGAAAATTTACAAGCTTCAGAAGAAGCGGATAAAATAACGCTGATTCGGCGATTATCCTTAGACTTAATTGGGCTACCCCCAACACTTCAGGAAATTGAAGATTTTGTAAATGATACTTCTCCCAATACTTATGTTAACCTGGTAGACAGGCTGTTGGCATCCAAACACTATGGAGAACACTGGGCGGCCATGTGGATGGATTTAGCCAGATATGCCGATTCAAAAGGATATGAAAAAGATGGACATCGGGAAATGTGGAAATTTCGTGATTGGTTAATTGATGCTTTCAATCAAAATATTGGATTTGATGAATTTACTGTGCAATTACTTGCCGGCGACCTCTTACCAGAACCAACATCTGAAAACCTGATCGCAACAGCTTTTCACAGAAATACAATGAATAATGATGAAGGTGGAACCATTGATGAAGAGTATCGAATGGCTGCTGTAATTGACAGAGTAAATACAACCTGGGAAGTTTGGCAGGGAACTACTTTTTCATGTGTACAGTGCCATAGTCATCCCTATGATCCTTTCCAGCATAAAGAATATTATCAATTTTTATCCTTTTTTAATAATACAGAAGACGCTGACCTTCCAAGTGAAATACCCCATATGGAGGTATTCACAAAGGAGCAAGAGAGGTTTATTGTTCAATTAGAAGCTAAATTAAAAAATCATCAATCAGATCCTTCAAAAATAAAGGAGTTGAAATATGTTACCTATCAAATAGATAGTGTTAAAGGCAGTAATTTGCCTATAATGACAGAATTGAAAGAAGAAAAAAAACGTGAAACACATGTTTTTTTAAGAGGAAACAGGCTTGATTTAGGAGATCTGGTTCAAAGTGATGTTCCTGATTTATTTCCAGATCTTCCGGAAGGGGTACCTGCCAACAGACTTGGAATGGCTAAATGGATTGTCGATCAAAATAACCCACTTACTTCAAGGGTAATGGTTAATAGATTTTGGGCACGATTGTTTGGTAAAGGCATTGTAGAAACCGAAGAGGATTTCGGATCACAAGGATCGCCTCCCACACATCCGGAATTATTAGATTGGCTTGCTTTACAATTTCAAAAAAACTTGAACTGGGATATGAAAGCTCTTTTAAAATTGATCGTTACTTCTGCAACATACAAGCAATCATCTCTTGTTTCAAAGGAGTTATTGGAAAAAGATCCGGCAAATTATTTGTTGGCAAGAGGGGCAAGAGTACGATTAACTGCCGAGCAAGTTAGAGATCAAACCTTGCATGTGTCGGGTTTATTAAGTGATCATATGTTTGGTAAAAGTGTCATGCCTTATCAACCTGCAGGAGTATGGCAAACTGTTTACAGTGGATCAAAATGGATTGAATCAGAAGGGGAAGATGCATATCGCAGAGCCTTATATACCTACTGGAGAAGAACCAGCCCTTATCCATCAATGATAAGTTTTGACTCACCCAGTCGTGAAGTTTGTGTGATCCGAAGAATTTCTACAAATACACCCTTACAAGCTCTGGTTACCTTGAATGACCCTGTTTATATTGAAGCGGCTAATGCTTTGGGTAAATTGATGGAAAATGAAGGGGAAACCACCATTGAGAAAATTGAAAAAGGATATGAATTGACTTTGGGAAGAAAACCGGAAAGTCAGCAAATAAATGTGTTAAAAGAATTGTATGATGCTGCCGAAAAACATATGGATTCTATAAGTAAGATAGACGTTCCTGTTGCTGAAATTTCGGAAGAAGAAGGTGACTATGAAGAAAGCGAATACAATGTAAGGCATCAACAATTAAGTAATATTTCATTGGAATCACCTTTGGCTTATGTAGCCAATGCGATGTTGAATTTAAATGAATTTACCACCAAACAATAAGGAAAAACAAGCAAGATGAATAAATATCAAGAAGCTTATATCAAATCGATAGAATTTGAAACCAGGAGGCATTTTTTAAAGAAATGTACTTCCGGTTTAGGAGCTATTGCACTTGCCTCTTTGGTTGGATGTGGGGGAGATACCTTAAAAGCAATTGATAAAATTGGCAATCTTGACAACCCCTTAAGGCCCAAGGCACCTATGTTTATCCCCAAGGCAAAAAGAGTGATATTTTTGCATATGGCAGGAGCTCCATCTCAATTGGAGTTGTTTGACTATAAACCAATTCTTCAGGAATTAGATGGGCAAGATTGTCCACAGTCCTTATTGGAAGGAAAGAATTTTGCCTTTATTCAGGGAACACCAAAAATGCTGGGGCCACAATTTTCTTTTGGGCAATATGGTGAGTCAGGAGCCTGGGTTTCCGATCGACTACCTCATTTTTCAACTGTGGTTGATGAGGTAGCATTTTTAAAAGCCATGTATACCGATCAATTCAACCATGCGCCTGCCCAGTTGCTTTTGCATACAGGAAGTGCCAGATTGGGGCGGCCAAGTATGGGATCATGGGTGATCTATGGTCTGGGAACTGAAAATCAGAATTTACCCGGATTTATTGTTTTGGTTTCCGGAGGCAAAACACCTAGTGCCGGAAAAAGTATTTGGGGCAGCGGATTTTTACCCTCTATTTATCAGGGAGTACAATGTCGTTCAAAAGGCGATCCGGTATTATACTTGTCAGATCCAAAAGGGATGAGTCGAGATATGAAGGAAAAAGTAATCCATACAATTAACACCATTAACGAACATCACTATAATGAAATTGGCGATCCTGAAGCCTTGACCAGGATTTCACAATATGAATTGGCATTTAATATGCAAATGTCGGTTCCGGAAGCCATGGATATCTCCAATGAACCGGATTATATTCATGAAATGTATGGAACAGAGCCTGGAAAATCAAGTTTTGCTAATAATTGTTTGTTAGCACGCAGGCTGGCCGAACGAGGAACCCGATTTATTCAATTGTTTGATTGGGGATGGGATTCGCATGGCGATGGCCAGGCTACAGCACTGAATGGAGGATTCAGTGATAAGTGCAAGCAGATTGATAAGCCTATGACAGCCTTGATAAAAGATTTGAAACAAAGAGGAATGCTGGAAGAAACCCTGGTGGTATGGGGTGGAGAATTTGGCAGAACTCCCATGCGGGAGAATCGAGATGGTAAAGTCATGAAATTCAAAGGCCGTGATCATTTGCTGGAATCGTTTACTACCTGGATGGCAGGGGGTGGCGTTCAGGGAGGAATTAGCTTTGGTGAAACAGACGAAATTGGGTATTACGGTATTAAAAACAGAGTACATGTACATGATCTTCAAGCCACTATCATGCATTTGTTAGGGATGGATCATGAAAAATTTACCTTTCCTTTTCAAGGAAGAAATTTCAGGCTTACGGATGTTTCAGGGAAGGTAATTCATAAAATATTAAAATAAAATTAAATCATTTTTGGAATGCCATCAGCCATAATTTTCAATGATATTTCTCCTTTTATTGGACGATTTCATCCATTATTTGTTCATTTACCCATTGGTTTTATTATAGTAGCTTATGTACTTGAATTTGCTAGCAGTTCCAAAAAGAGATTTCATTTAAAAGCCGCTGTACCGTTTGTTTTATGGCTTGGAGGAATTAGCGGTGTTTTAGCCGCTGTCACCGGATATATCTTAGCCCAATCAGGAGGTTATGGCGCCGAAGCTATTTTTTGGCATCAATGGTCGGGAATAGCTGTAACGATACTTGTTTTTATTACTTTACTCGTTTATAAAACGAAAGCCTATCGTACTTTATTTAGTTTCACGATGGCAGGCATACTTATCACAGGTCATTTGGGAGGTAATTTAACACATGGAGAAACCTATCTAACAGAATATTTACCTGATGAACTTAAAGATGTTTTTGGAATTGAAGGAGATACGTATATTGTAGAAGTTGTTTCATACCAAGAAGCAGCTTTGTATAAACACTTAGTTTACCCAATTTTACATGATAAGTGTGTAAGTTGTCATAACAATACAAAATTGAAAGGAGAATTGAATATAAAAGATTTTGAATCATTTTTAGAAGGAGGGGAAAACGGTGAGGTTGTAAAAAAGGGAAGCTCCAAAACCAGTGAAATGATCAAACGTATCCAGTTATCTGAAAGCCATGAAGATACCATGCCTCCAGAGGGAAAGGAAAGAATTACCGAGGAGGAATTACAACTGATAAGTTTGTGGATTGACCAGGATTTGAAAGAGGTCACCCCACTGGATTCAATAGAAATTTCTCAGGATCTTAAGGAAGATATCCAGTTCCGACTAAACAGAAAGGAAGATGTTATAAGTCCTGTTTTTGAGTTGGATATTGCCGAGGCATCAGAAGATAAATTGGAAGATCTTAGAGCTTTTGGATTCAATGTTTTGCCAGTAGCAAGAGATAGTCCTTTTTTACAAGTTACTTATTTTGATAGAGTTAATCCTTTAACAGAAGAAAGTAAAAAAGCCTTAATGGCAGTTTCCAAACAATTGGTTTGGCTGGATTTAACGAGTGTATTGAACGCCAATGACGATTGGGTTTTTTTGGAAGCCTTACCAAATTTGGTAAAATTATATTTGTCAAATACAAGTGTAGAGGATAATACAATCATTGCTTTTTCGAAGAATAAATATTTGGAAAAAGTCAGTTTATTCGGAACTTCTGCCAGTAAAGAAATATTGAAACCATTATTGGAATTGGAATATTTAGAATATTTATATTTAGGCAATTCCGAGGTCCATGCAAAGGA
>Ga0114949_10000710_pt1 | contig 18861 bp, 17 predicted proteins | sample N074metaG_FD_83505 | JGI IMG/M metagenome (GOLD analysis project Ga0114949, IMG submission 83505) | Deep subsurface microbial communities from Kermadec Trench to uncover new lineages of life (NeLLi) - N074 metaG | ecosystem: Environmental > Aquatic > Marine > Ocean trench > Sediment | place...
ATCACGCCGCCCTCGCCGCCACACTCAACTATCCGCACGTGCGCCTGGCCAACGGTCGGTTCGTCACTATCGAGACGCGCGAGGATTTCGTTGAAATGAGCAGGCGTGGGAAATCACACCTTGCAGCGGAAGGCTGGGACCACACCATTCTGCGAGAGTTGACGGTAGTCCATTCTGGCAGTGACAAGGTCCATCTCGCGCTCAACATTGATCGCTGCGACGCCGCCGGTTCGGTCTACAACCAGTTCGAAACGCTGTGGATCGCCACTCTGCAGGATGGCCACTGGGGGATTCAGTTTCGCTCGAGCTATCTGGTAACCCCGCGGCGTTAGTCGCTAAATAGTTCCCGCCCAGGTTTCCCCAGGATTCTTGCATCAGGAATCATGTCGAAGCCGTTGGGGCCGAGGGTTGTTTATCAGCACCGTGAAGCCCAACCGAGTGAAGCGAATTGACCCGGAGGGGCAACTTCGTGAAGTGAGGGCATCGCGGAGCGACTGGGCGAGGTGCAGATAAACAACCCTCGGCCCCAACGGCTACGGACTGCTGCTCCCCATGCACCAATCAGGAATCAGTTCCAGAGCACCGACCGATCGACCTTCCGTATGTCACGCAAGCCGCAGAATGCCATCGTCAGATCGAGTTCATTGGCAATCAATTCCAGACTTTTCGTGACACCGGGCCCACCCATGGCACCGAGTCCGTAGATGTACGCACGGCCAATCATCGTGCCTTTTGCGCCAAGCGCCAATGCTTTGAACACATCCTGTCCCGAGCGGATGCCACCGTCCATCCACACCTCTACCTCTCCAGCGACTGCATCCACGATACGCGGCAAGGCTTCGATCGACGACGGTGCGCCATCAAGCTGGCGGCCGCCGTGATTGGACACGATGAGCGCGTCCGCACCGCTGCCGACCGCAAGCCTCGCATCTTCCTCACACAGGATGCCTTTCAGCACGAGCTTGCCGCCCCAGCGCTCTTTGATCCACACCACATCGTCCCAGTTCAACGTTGGATCCTGCTGGCGGGCTGACCATTCGCCCAGAGAGCTGAGATCGTCGACACCCCTCGCATGGCCGACAATATTGCCGAAGGTGCGCCTCGACGTACGGAGCATGCCGGCACACCATGCCGGTTTGGTCATCATGTTCGCGATGTTTTTCAGCGTGAGCCTGGGCGGCGCCGACAAGCCGTTGATGAGATCTTTGTGGCGTTGGCCCAGGATCTGCAGATCGAGTGTCAGCACCAGTGCTGAGCAACCTGCGGCCTTCGCCCGATCGATGAGTCTTTCATTGAAGTCACGATCGCGCATGACGTAGAGCTGAAACCAGAACGGTTTGCTCGTGTTGGCTGCTACATCCTCGATCGAGCAAATGCTCATCGTGGATAACGTATAAGGCACGCCAAATTTTTCTGCGGCTTGGGCGGCGAGTATTTCACCGTTGGCACATTGCATCCCCGTCATTCCGACCGGCGCAAGCGCGACAGGCATGGCCACATCCTGACCGATCATCTGGCAATCGAGTGAGCGATCCTCCATGTTGATCGCAACCCGCTGGCGCAATTTAATCCCACCGAAATCGTGCTCGTTTGCCCGATAGGTGGCCTCGGTCCAGGAACCTGAATCCACATAGTCGTAGAACATCCGCGGCACACGTTTGCGATGCAACCGCCTGAGGTCTTCGACATGAGTTATCAGCGGCATGCGTCGTACGATTCAGGGACGGACTTCGTAGTACAGGTTACTGGGGTCGGCGAAGTCGTGCTCGTGAAAACGCGTGAAGCCGGCATCGCGAGTCATGCGCTCAGCGACTTCCGGATTGAAACCCAGTGTGCCGAGACCCGCACCACCGGGCTCCGACAACGCCGAAGACATGCAAGCCGACACCGAAAATCCGTAGAACATCGCCAGTAACGGATTGCGCATATTATCCTTGAAATCAGGCTGACTGCGGATGTCTTTGATGAGCCATGTGCCATCGGGCTTCAGCGACCTGCGTATCGCGGATATGACTTCGGCCGGTCGCGTCATATCGTGAATGCAATCAAACGTGATCAGGAAATCGTAAGTCGCCGAATCCGGCAATTCTTCGCCACCTGCAACAAACAACTTCACGTTTTTCAGATTGAACTCCGCTACCTTTTCTTCACAACGCTGAATTGCGTGGCCGCTGGGATCGTAGCCGTGAAACTCACTGTTCGGAAATGCCTGCGCCATGGTGAGGAGCGCAACTCCTCCACCACACCCGACATCCGCAGCGACGGCGCCCGCTGTAAGTTTCTCTGCAACCTCATCGAGCGCGGGTATGATCTTCGGCACGAGTTCCTGCCGCGTCCAGGGACCAAGCATCCGTTCCGTGCGGTGCGCTGCGTTCGGTCCGAGGTCTTCATAGGAAAGCCCGATACCCGTACGGAACGCCTCAATCAGCTTGTCCACCGTATCCGGCGGCGTTGCTCCGGTAAACGCACCGGCGGCAAACGCCAGACTCGCCTCCTCATCGGCGAGCACCGCGGCACCGATTGCCGTGAGTTCGAACCGGTCGCCGTCGTGGTACTCGAGTAATCTCGCCGCCGCCTGCCCGCGCAACCATTCCAGGAGCCAGCGCTCCTGCAGGCTCGTTTTCTGCGCGAGTTCAGCCGCGGTCACAGGGCCTGCGTCAGTAAGCGCTTTGTACAAGCCCAGCCGGTCGCCGATGTGAATCATGAGCGACACCATTTCACCCTGCTTGTAACTCCACACGGCGAAGGAATATCGCTTCAGCTTGTCAGGATCGATCGTAGACTGTTCCATGGCTCCTCTATCAGTAGTTCAACAAGCAGTCGTTCAACAAGCCGACACACCCATCACAGCGCTGCAAAGAACGATCAATCGCTTTCATCGAGACCCTCGATTGGTTTGTAATAGGGCTTTCCCTCCAGTGCTTGAAATTTTTTCAGCCAGTTCGCGCCAGCCTGTTCTTCTGAAGTAAACGACCAGTCCTGACGATGGTAATTCCAGCTTTCAGGATTCAGCTTTTGCGCTTCTACCCAGTACTTGCGCGCCGTAGCTTCGTCATCCTGCTGCAGAAAGTAGACGCCAAGCTTAAACAACGGCTCCGCTCGCGCGGCCTGCGCCGTTCGACTCTCTAACTGCAACTCGCCGCGGGACGGCAGGTGCGCGCTGGCGTCACCATGTTTCACCCAATCGACGACCATCGGCGCATAGTCATTTCTACCGAATTCGAAATCGCCGTTTGTATGGACAGTTGCATACGTCCCTTCATCGATTCGCCTCACATAGCCTTCTTCATCGATCCAGACTGCAGAGGGAACGTTGCCGAGGTTATAGAGCGAACTGATGGTGTGCGCTTCATCGACGAGTGATACGAAGCTGGTTTTCGCCAGTTCGTACCAGGGTGCTGCCGCTGCTATACCACCCGTATCCTGAGCTGCAGCGAGAATGACGAAGTTGCTGTCAGAAGAATCGTTTTCCAGAGATTCGAATACTGCCTGCCAACCTGACAGGTCAATTCGGCATCCTCACCAGGATGCCCAGGTCAGCAACATGATCTTTTTACCTTTGAAGTCCGATAGCCGAACCTGGTTGCCGGACATGTCGGTCAACGTGAAGTCTGGAGCCAGCGCTTCGTTCACAAAGCTCAAACGTCTTGCCGGAATGGCACCGAAGCTCCAGACCGCGTTGTCGAAATCTACCGCATAGGGCTGCTGTAACCGGTCCGCCAGCTCAGTCACGTTGAACCATTGCTGACCGCTGCGTGTGATGAAGATGTCGCTGTCCTCATCCTGGCGCACGGGGACACAGATATCATCGATGCAGGCGCCTTCGGGTTTGAGTTCGAAACCGTTCACGGCCATCAGCTCTGCCGGCTTCACCCAGAGATCGTTGGGATCTGCCAGTGTGTCCGCTACCTCAACGGCTCGATCTTCATAGAGAACCACGGCGTTCGCCAGCACCTGGCAGGCGGTCAACACGAGCAACACGGTTGTCAGGATAGTTGCGACGATTTTCATTCTCCCTCCCTCTTACTGCGCAGTGAAGTACGATGCATCGGACTACTAAGCATCGAAGTCAGTGCTGCAACATAGAGCCGTTGGCCGCACCGTTCAATACCCTTACCGCGAATTGTCCCTCCCCGCTGGTACAGCCACCTGCCTCCGCTGACCGTCCGCTCAGAGCGGGAGACAGTCCGCCTATAGCGGGAGACAGTCCGCCCATAGCGGGAGACAGTCCGCCCATAGCGGGAGACAGTCCGCCCATAGCGGGAGACAGTCCGCCCATAGCGGGACGTCTGCTACACTCGATCGAACCGCTGCGAGGTACTGCGCAGCCAGACCGAGCGACCCACATGACCGATATTACGCCTGCAATGCGCATTCGCGGGGCATGGCAAGGCCGCATAACCGGTTGCCTTCTCGGCAAAGCGGTCGAAATGCTATCCATACGGGAGGGCTTTGACGCGTTGCACGAGTACCTGCAGCGGGCCGACGCACTGCCATTGCGCGATTACATCCCTCTGCTGGAAGGCACGGCCGTCTGGGCAGCGTGTTGTCGCGACCACATCAGTCGCAGCGAACCCGATGACGACATTCACTACACGACCCTTGCGTTGATCATGCTCGAAGCACACGGCGCTGCCTTGACGACGGAAGACGTCGCCAGGACCTGGCTCAACTATCTGCCGGTGGGAATGACCTTTACCGCCGAACGTGCCGCGTACCGCATTCTCCTCAATCGAGCACACGAGTGGTTTCCCCAGGGTCGTGAACCCGGATTCGACCTGAAGGAGTGTTCGGACAATCCGTACAACGACTGGATCGGCGCGCAGATCAGAGCGGATCTGTATGGCTGGGTCGCGCCGGGTAATGCAGATCTGGCGGCCCGGCTTGCCAGGCAGGATGCACAGTTGTCGCATCGTGGTGATGGCATCTCCGGTGCCGTGTTCGTGGCCGCCCTGGGTGCGGAGATCCCGGTAGCTGATTCGCTCGCAGCCGCTGTCGCCAGCGCAAAAACCTATGTCCCGCAGGACTCGGGCGCAGCGCTGGCGATCGAGTTGGGCGCGAGTGCCGCGGGAGACCCGGAGGGAGCCGCAATGATCCGGCACAACTACGCATCTCTGTCGCCCGTCCACACGCTGAACAATCTCGCCCTCGTCGTCTGGGCACTGTTGAGCCACCCGGACGACTTCGGCGCTGCCATCGGCGACGTGGTGGCAGCCGGCCTCGATACGGACTGCAACGGCGCAACCGTTGGCGCACTGTGGGGACTGCAGGGCAAACCGATACCCGAGCCGTGGCTGAGCCCGTGGCAGGGCAAGGTAGCCCTGACTCTCGCCGGTCACGATACTCTGGAGCTGACAGAACTCGTCGAGCGCACCGTCGCCCTAGTGCCAGTTGTTAGCCTTTAGCCTTTTGAGCCCGCTAACACCGGGTACCAGCTTCTATCCAAAAGGCTAAAGGCCAACAACCGGCACTATCTTCTGCAGCGGCTAATCTGACCCGCCAGCGCGACTCATCACTGGCGGGTTCTTACCGAAGCGAAGCGTGAACCAGCCACGCTTATGCCAGGGCGGCGCTTCTTCCCACCAGATGTGGATGCGGGATTTGAAGTTACCGGGCTCATCGAGACAGCCAACCTTCACGCCGCACTGCCCCGGATGCGCGTCGCTTGAAGCAAACAGGTGCGTGCCACAGGTACCGCAGAACGATCGGGTCACAAGATTCTCGGAGTCAGCAAGCGAGGAGAATTCCTTGGGTGTGCCTTTCGTGATTCGGAACTGATCGCGTTGCACGCCGACAACGTATGCTGGCCCACCACCGGCCGTGTACTGGCAGGCTCGGCAATGGCACGCGAGCTTGTAGATCAACGGATCGTAAAATCCGAATCGGACCTCACCACACGCACAACCTCCTGAATACCTCGTTTTATCCGTCTCTTCCATGGCCCTGCCGTCAATGTTCCTGGCGGCTATTCTGCACGATATCCGGCGGCGTCTCGCCTGCAAAAAAGGCCCGCAGATTTGCCACCGCACACATGCCCATCGCATGCCGCGTTTCCTGCGAGGAACTGCCCAGATGTGGCAGGAGGACGACGTTAGGCAGGCGCTGCAGCTGCTCCGGGACCTGTGGTTCCGCCTCGTAAACATCGAGCCCGGCGCCGCCGATCGCACCGCATTGCAGTGCTGCCAGCAATGCCGCTTCATCGACAATATCGCCGCGAGCGGTATTGAGCAGGATCGCGTGCTGCGGCATCAGCTCGAAGGCGGCCGCATCGATGAGATGGTGCGTTTGGTCTGAGCTCGGACAGTGCAGCGAGACAAAATCCGAGCGTTTGAGCAAATCCTCGAGTGCACAATATTCTGCGTCGAGCGAGTGAAGGAATTCTTTGGCTGGAGCCGCACCACCACTACGTCCCGCCAACAGAATTTTCATGTCGAATCCGAATTTGGCCCTATGCGCCAGTGCCAGGCCGATGCGCCCGGCGCCCACTATGCCGAGAGTTTTACCCGTAACTTTCGTACCAACAAGATGTGTTGGCCGCCAGCCCGTCCAGCCACCCTCGCGCAGCTCCCGTTCGCCTTCACCCGTGCGTCGTGCTGTCATAAGAAGCAGCGTCATCGCGAGATCGGCCGTGCACTCGGTCAGTACTCCAGGCGTATTGGTGACAACGATGCCGCACCGGGCCGCGGCCGCAAGATCAATGTGATTAAAGCCGACCCCGAAGTTCGCCAGCAACCTTACCTTCGCATCCACAATGTCCAGCAGAGCTGCATCCATGGAATCACTCACTGTGATGCAGAGCGCATCCGCACTGCACATAGCCGCTTCGAGTGCTGCTCGACTCATCGGCTCATCGTGCTCGTTGAGCACGGTATCGAACTCTTCGTACAACACCCGCTCGACCGCCGCCGGCCACCGGCGCGTCACGACGACACGCGGTCGGGTGCTCATATTTTCTCCCGGCGATGATAAGTCAGCGTCGCTGCAATGCAGATACTGAGCGAATCCCAGGGTGGCTCTTCGTCTGCTGACAGCACAATGGCGCGATTCCCCTCGTAAACGAGTTCCGGAAACAGCGTCCTGAATGTATCGACCAGCGTCGTGCGGCAATTGAAATACAGGCCGTATTGATCCGGCATCGACTTTTTCCACGCAATGCGCAACGTGCTACCCGATTTCGTCGCTTCAGTAAGGTAAGCAGGTTCTCCCCATTTCAATGTTTCCGTGAGCGTGCCGATGCTTTCATTCTCCAGAGCGGTCTGAAAAATCAGGCTGCGTACCCCGAGTAGTTTCAGCCGGACACCTGCAGGATATGAATCGAATACCGCGGCTACCGGGGCATCCATACTCAGAGTCTCTGTACGTTTCAATTCGGCCATCGCTTCACTATCGGGTGCTCACAGTTTCGCGGCATCTGAACTATCCTGAGTGGAAATTCCCGAAGATGCAAAGCGGGTGAACTTCCACTGCCGGTCAGTCAGCTGATCCGATCAACTCCCGGAGAATCAGCCGGGCAATTCCTTGACGTCGATATTGCGCGGCAACACGCATTCGCACGACCTCGCCGCTGGTAAACAGTCCGCCCATGCCAACCAGATTCTCACCAGCGTGAGCTACAACAAACGCACCACCGTCGAAACTCTCCTCTATGCTGAACAGATCATCAAAGTAATCGTCCGCCACGGTCGCTTCGACGTCGACCTGTGACTCAGCATGCAATCGTCTGATTGCCGCCGCGTCTCCCGGCTCATAGGATCGAATTTGTATCATCGTGCAAGTATGCCCGCCATCAATTGACCTCTGCTTCAGGTGGTTCCTTATTGGAGTATATTGCCTGGTTCGAATAGCAAAGGAGAATCAGTATGCGCGGCGCCCAGGTCTTCATGGATTCACTGCTACTCCACGGCGCCACTCGAATCTTCGGTAATCCGGGGACGACGGAGAACTCAATGCTCGATCGGTTGATCGATTATCCAGACATCGAGTATTACGTCGCGCTGCACGAAGGTGTGGCCGTCGGTGCCGCGAGTTTCTACGCGCTTGCCAGTGAGACGACGGGCGTTGCCAACCTGCACGTTGCGCCAGGATTGGGCAACGGCATCGGCATGATATTCAACGCGCTCAAAGCGAATGCGCCACTCATCGTGACCGCCGGCCAGCAGGACACCCGCATGCGCCTGCAGGAACCGCTGCTGTCGCACGACTTGGTGGCGATGGCAGACCCGGTTACCAAATGGAGCGTTGAACCGCAAAGTGCGGATGAAATGGGCCCGATCATGCAGCGCGCTTTCAAAATCGCCAACGATCACCCTCGCGGACCGGTTTTCATTTCGTTACCTGTAAACGTCATGGAGCAGGAGACAACGGTCGCTGCAAGCACCAGCGGCACGCTTGAACGGGCAGGTGTTCCCCATGCGAACAATCTGCTGCAACTTACGACACTGCTGCAGGCGGCTTTGAGCCCAGCCATCCTGGTGGGAGACGATGTTGCCACCGATGGTGCCGTCGCACAGGTTGTTGCGCTCGCGGAAAAACTCGGCGCTCCTGTTTTCCACGAAGGTCTGCGCTGCCAGATCTCTTTTCCGAATCAGCACCCGAACCATCGCGGTGCAATCCCGTTCGAAGCCGCCCATACCCATGAGATGCTTGCGAGATACGATCTCGTGCTCATGCTCGGCGGACATTTTTTCGAGGACATATGGTTCGACGTTAAGTCACCGATACCGGACTCGACCCGGCTGATTCAAATCAACAGCAATCAGGTGCAACTCGCGGCAAAAATCAGTGTCGACCTCGGCCTCGTCGGCGATCTGAATGCGACCCTCGAGCAGCTTCTGGCGAGGTTAGGCGAGGCGACCAGCGAAGATTCTGAGCACGCAGCAGCGCAGCGCAATTCGGCACTGGCGGAGGAACATCAGACGATTCAGGCTGACCACGCGGCTCGGCTCGAGCGATTGTGGGATTCCTCACCCATGTCTCCAGGCCGCGCAATTCGTGAGATCAGTCAGGCACTACCCGAAGACACGATCGTGGTCGATGAATCCATCACCGCCTCGCTGGAAACCGGGACACATTTCGACTTCCGTCAACCGGGCGATTACTTCGCCGGCCGTGGCGGTGGCATTGGTCAGGGGATTGCCGCGGCAATCGGTGTCCAGGTGGCGCAACCCGGGCGCCGCGTGCTGGCGCTATCCGGCGACGGCTCGGCGATGTACAGCATCCAGGCGTTATGGACGGCTGCCCATCATGCACTGCCCATCGTCTTCGTGATTCTGGCTAATCGCGAATATCGGGTTCTCAAACACAATATGGACATCTACCGGGCTCGCTTCGGCGTGGGTTCCAACAAACCCTATCCGAACATGGATCTCAGCTCGCCCGTGCTGGACTTTCCTGCTCTGGCACAGGGCATGGGGGTGTCGGCCGAGCGAATCAGCGACGCGGACGCTCTGGCGGGGGCCATCGAGAACGCGTTTGCGACAAACGCGCCCTACCTCATCGAGGTGGTCATTTCCGGCATGCAGTAACGCGTGCTCGCGTTCAGCGGTCGTTGAGCGCAGCGTTGAGGATCTTCAGACGGGCTGCTTTTTCCGGTCCGTCGGGTATTACGTGCTCGAGTCGGTCCTCTGCCTCGCCCGTGCGCAGCCATTTCTGCGGGAACTGTGCCGCTTGCGAGCGCTCTGGATGCCGGAACACCGCACCTTGATTGTATTTCCGCGAGTAGGGAATCTGATTGCGTCCGGCAGAATCCGCCAGCGCCGCATACAAGCGCCCGCGCAGACTCATTTTCAGTTCGAGCAGATCCGCTGACTCGATCAGATTGTGCGATTCTGTCGGATCCTCACGCAGATCGAAAAGCTCTTCCGTGTCCCAGACGCCGTGATACTGGATGTATTTGTAGCGATCGGTGCGCAGAGCGAGAACCGTCGGCGTCTGCGGGTAGTTGAACTCCCAGTAGTATTCATACGCCAGTTCCGTACGCCAGTCCGGATCCTCCTCTCCCGCGGCAAGGTGGGCAAAACTCATCCCGTCATGCTGCGGCGACGCGGTGATGCCCGTAAGTTCGAAAATGGTTGGCGCAATGTCGATATTCGCGACCATCTCCTCGACCACCAGACCGGGCGGAAACTTGCCGGGCGCGAGCGCGAGTAGCGGCACGCGCATGGATTCTTCATACGCATTGCGCTTATCGATCAGTCCATGTTCACCAAACAGAAAACCATTGTCGCCCATCAGAAAAATGATCGTATCTTCGGCGAGTCCCGCCGCGTCGAGCCAGGCCCGTATGCGCCCGAGACTGTCGTCCACGGCGGTCAGCGTACGGTGATACTGGCGCTTGAAGTCGGCAAGCGGTAAATCACTGTGGTACGGAAACTCGAGGCCATGCCAGCTGTTGCGCTGATTCAACACCCACATCGGCACGTCGGAACCAGCGCCTGGGGGTTCTCCGATACTGATCGGCGCGTCGGCATATTGTTCAGCGTGCCTTTGCGCCGGTTCGAACATCGCGTGCACCGCCTTGTGTGAAAGGTAGAGCAGAAACGGCCGGGCCGGATCTCTGTTTTCGAGAAAGTCGAGCGCATAGTCGGTCAGCTCATCGGTGATGTAGCCCTGCTGCTCGACCACTGCACCATTTACGTTGAGGGAACTGACACGGCCGAAGCCGGTAACCGGATAGTAATTTCCCTGTCCCGGAAAGCTCACCCAGTAATCGAATTCGGGGCGTGGCTCGGATACCTCTCCCCCCATGTGCCACTTGCCCACGAAGGCGGTCTGATAACCCGCTTCCCGCATGCGTGCAGGAAAGAGTTCAAGTCCAGGCCGCAGCGGTCGATTGTTATCGATGACGCCATGATTGTGCATCATCTGACCGGTCAGGATGCTGGCGCGACTCGGTGAGCACAGAGATGTCGTGACGAAGGCATTTGCAAAATGTACGCCGTCGCGCGCGAGCGCATCCATATGCGGGGTTGCCAGCATCGGGTTGAGGAAACCAATTTCGTCGTAACGCTGATCATCGGTGAGAATGAAGATCACGTTAGGCCGATTGGAGCCAACGCGGGTGACAGGTAGCTGTGAGTTCGCTGTGGCTTGTCCCGACTGCGCGCTCGACGTTGGGGTCGGATCACAGGCCGTACACACCGCAAGAAGCAACACGCAATTCAGCCAGCGGCCTGTCGAACGCGCCGCGCAGGTTGTGGGTTTTCTCATGTTGGCTGTCCCCGAGCAGTAAGGGTTTTCTAGGCTGCTTTCACGAACTGACGGAGCACTTTGCCGAAGGCGAAACAGCGCTTGAGTATCGCGACATCCGAAGCCACGACGCCAGCATCCTTCATATACGTGCGCCAGTCATCAGTTACCGCCAGAACTTCTTCGGCGGTACGCCGCGCGGCTTTGCGCGAAATTCCCATCCGGTGCGCCGCCGCCTCAAGATTGTCCCTGCTCGGTGCGCTGCCGAATGCACCCAGTGCTATGGCGTGCGAGCCCTGCAACCCGACGTTCGGCACAATGTCGTAACCCGGTGTCAGAACGTATTCGGCGCCAATGGACTTTTTGTAGAACGCATGATTTCGCAGGTGGTCATCTGTATTGCCGATCGCGATATTGAACAACATCCGCCGGTACACGCTTGCCGCAAGCCCGCGTGTCCGATGACCGATCCGCTTACCCAATTGCACGATGCCGGGATAGGACATCGCTGATTCGTCATACTGTGTGATGTCGAATTTGTTGATCAGGCTCGCAACGGACACCAGGTGGTGTTGTTCATCCACTGAGCGATCAAATCGCTCCACCAGCATGACGCCGCCGCGGGCGGTTTCGGTGAACGCAACGTCTGGCACATCGATCCCGGCGGCACGCGCCATAATCATCGATGCATATTCCACTTTGCACATGTCGACGAGGTCGGAATCGCGGCCGAATTTGGCGATCCAATAGCGATCGTCCTGCTCGATGAGCGTTTTCGGCCTGGCGCCACCGAGACCGCTGCCATGGAAGAAAAAAGGCGACAAATTCTGATCCACCTCCCGCCCCGCTTCGATGTCGGCAGCGATGTGCTGAAGGTGCACCAGATTCTCGAACGGCCTGGCCGGAGTAGGCTTGGGCTTGTCTTTGATTTTTGCGGTGAAATGCAGGGCGCCAACTCCCTCTCCGGAAGCGGCGAGGAGAAATTCGACGTGCGTCACCGGCGGTGGCTTGCGCGTTTTACTCAACTGGCGGCGTCCCCATTCATCGGGGCCCGCATCGATGAGAACACCGAACACGCCCGGTGTTTCGCGGGTACGCGGGTTGTCGTGAATGTCGGCAGTGAGTGGCAGGTTGATCGGGTCGAGGGCGAAAGCGCGCGGATTGTCCAGATAGGCCCGTGCATATTTGAATCTGCCACGCGCATCGTCAATGAGCAGTTGACCGGCCAGTACTGTAGTGCCGTCGCCCAGATCGGTATGGACAAACAACTTCTCCGCCATCAGATCTCCCAGTCTTCTTCGGCAACCGTTACCGACTGCCTGGCGCGTTGCCGCAGCGAGCTGCGACTCAGCGCTTCGCCAAGCGTGTCCTCGCCCGCCAGCAACACGCAATTGAATGCGGTCGGCAGGCCGAACACATCGAGCAGGGACAGGTAAGCGCCTATCGTGATCCGGGCGGAGCCGGCTTCAACTTTCTTCACCGAGCTGTCGGAAAGTCCTGCTTTTTCCGCGGTCTCGGCCTGCGTCCAGTTGCGCCGCAACCGGGCTTCGCGCAGGCGTGCGCCGAGCCGGTTCAGCGAGTGCAGCGCCGCATCGCTCACCAGATCGTAAGATTTGGATTCTCTTGGCATCCTGGTGGTTTCTCTCGTGATTTTTCCATATATAAAACTATAATACTAATTATTAGATTTATATACATCTCAACACCGATTTCCCGGCACTAGATTAACAGCTAACCGACAGAAGTGGGACTTATATAAAGCCATTAAAGGAGTATAGAGGTTTATATGCTGTGGAAACCGGACCTACGTCGCAGCGTCGGCCGGCGTCCTGTTGTCGGGTGGCTGCCGCAGCGGCCACCACCTGACGCTGAAGATTCAGTCGGACGGGTTCGCCGCACCCCGCCGCGCCTGCGCTTCCTCTTCGAGAATTCTCGCGCCGCGCAGTATGCCGCCGAGTGCGTAGTTGCCTTCGTGGCAGGCGTATTCATAGACGTTGTCGTTGCTCGCAGGCCACGGATACTCACCGCCCCAGGGCTCGGTCCAGTTCGGATCCTCCACCTTGAACTGATACAGCAGCGTTGCGTCATCCGTCCTGGAAAAACGCTCGACCACGTGTAACTCTCCGCTGGCCATGGACAGCCCGGGTGTCTCCCGGAAATTCGTCGTGTCGACCACCAGCGTGTCATCCTCCCAATGGCCCACGGAGTCACCCAGCCACTTCCTGACTTCCACAGGCAGGTGTGGCGCGTTCATGCGGATGATTCTGGCATCGTGATTCATCTCGTTGAGTATCATCACGTAGTCGTCGGTCTGAACGATCCGCTTCAAGTTGTTGTACATCACGGGCAGCGCCGGCGGTCCCGCGGTGGAACCAAATCCCAGCAGGCAACGCTCGGCCAGCGGCCTGAGTTCCGGGTCATCGTAGGGCCCCTGTTCCAGGTCCAGCCACCAGGCGTCACCGGAATTCTCGCGAAAGAATGCGCCCAACTGCGCCCTGCGCTGCTTGCCCTGCTCGCTCAATGGCGGGTACTGGCCGCTATCGGGGCTCGTAATAATGGAGGTACGCCACTTACCATCGACTTTGAAACTGCTCGATCCGAAGTCCATATAAAAGCCGTTGTAACCACCAACGCCGCCGGCCGCCGCGGTAATCTCCGGAATAAATATGTCCGTGCCCCCTTTCTCTGGAGCGCCGCGATCGGGATCACTGGGCACGGCGTCTTTCGCGAGGTTGGTCCGCCAGTGATCGGCGATGGCCTGGGCTTCCGCATCGGTCAAATTGAGCTTGCCTGCAACGTGATCGGGCCGGACGAGGGGCGTGAGGGTCGCAATGTTGTAGGTGCCGGACAGATCCGGGCGTTGCCGATCATCGGCGCCGGCGAGACCCGGTAGTGCAAGCAGGCAGGCGCCAGCCAGCGCCATCGGCAACTGCCGGATAATTCGATTGTACATTCGTGTTCCACTCTGCAGAGCCAGCCGTAGAGCATACTGTTCGGGCGCGCGGGAAGTCCATTGAACGGCGCCAGCAGATCCCGCCGCACGCGTACCGGCTGCGATTTCGAGTATGCTGGACGACAACTAGCAGCCTGTTGAAAAACACGCTGCTAGATTCTGGCCAGGGATGGCCAAGCGCAAATCAATCACGTAAGTGATTGATTTGTCGTAATTGATGAAGTTCAAGGATGGCCTGAGGAGGTTGAAAAACGATTGCAAAATCGTTTTTCAACAAGCTACTGGGCGATGACCCGAGAAACCGCGACGCATGATCTGGAAAATACTGCTGACACTCGTTGCGCTATGCGCAGGTGCGGTCCTGGTGATCTGGCTCGGTGCGGTGGCATCGCTCGATTATGATCGCGCGTACTCGGCCACGGTTGCCGACCTGCCACTGTTCAGCACTGCGGAGTCCGCCGGCTCCGAGGTACGATTGACGCGCATTGCGATCGGTGGGATGGAATTTCGCGCCCGGGTCGCGGGCTTCGGTGGCCAACGCGGTAATGTGATTCTGCTGCACGGCTTTCCGGAAACCTCGGCCATGTGGTCGCCGCTCATCACGCTGCTGGCCGGCGCCGGCTACCAGGTCGTGGCGTTCGACCAGCGCGGTTACAGCCCCGGCGCTCGCCCTGAGTCCGTCGCCGACTATACGATGGACAAGCTGACAGGGGATGTATTCGACATTGCAGACGCCGTGGATTTCGACGATTTTCATCTCATCGGACACGACTGGGGGTCGGGTGTCGGCTGGACGATGGTGCTCGAAGAGTCCCCGCGCGTGACGACATGGACGTCATTGTCCATTCCGCACATCATGGCGTATGGCGAAGCAATTGCATCGGACCCGGATCAGCAGGACCGCAGCAGCTACATCCTTTTCTTCGTCACGCCCTGGATCCCGGAGACAATTTTCACGTTCAACGATCTGAATCTCTTACGCACAGTAATCTATCCAGAACACGCACCCGAGATCGCAGACGAATACCTGGCTCTGTTCAAAGAACCCGGCGCTCTGACCGCTGCGCTCAACTGGTATCGGGCGGCCACGGGCGGACCGGCTATTGCGGATGTGGATCCCATGATTGAGATTCCCGTGCTCTTCATCTGGGGCAATGAGGACCCGGTCATCGGCGCCACCGCGCTCGAAGTCCAGCGCGACTACTTCAGTAGTACCTTCACGGAAATTGAATTAGATGCCGGCCACTGGTTGATGGAGTCACAGGCAGGCACGATCGGCCCAGCGGTACTGCGCCACTTGAGCGAACATCCGGGGTAGACGGGCAGACCTCGAATGCGACCGGGGTGCGACCAGGCACGCTTGCGGACTCCTGCTATGAATTCGACGCGCGCAACGCCGCCAGCCGCGTGTTGCAGTGTTCGTGCAGCCGCGTGGCGCGCCGGCGTCAGCGGGTAGGACCAGATCAGTTTCATGGCGAGGCCATAGAAGACCACCGGCCCAAGGCAGTAAACCATACGCAGCGCCAGCACTCCGGTCTCCGAACCCCCGGGCAACACCTCCGGCCGGATCGAACCCGAGTTCGTAATATTTCAGCTTAACCGGGCCGCATCTTTACTGGCAATGTGATTCGGTTCAGGCTTCCAGGATTGCAGGAGACCTACCCCAAGGAACGCCATCACGATGGAGACGACTGGATTCAGAAAATTCAAAAACGCATAGGGCGCATAATCCAGCACCGGCACGCCAAGCGTCGCCGCATAGAACGCACCGGCCGTTGTCCATGGGATGATGCCTGTGGTCAGCGTGGAGCCTTCTTCGACCGAGCGCGACAAGAGGGCCTTGTCCAGGCCCTTCTCCTCGTAGGCACCCGAAAACAACTGGCTGTTGAGGATGATGCTGATGTAAGCCTCTCCCATGCCCATGTTTCCAATAAATCCAGAAGCGATGGTGGCTGTAACAAGACTACCAACACGTTTTATTCGCACGATCACAGCCAACAAAAGCGCTTTGAGAAAGCCAGCCCCGTGCAGAATGCCGCCCAGCGCCAGGGCCATCAGTGACAGAAAAAGCGTCCAGGCCATACTCATAATCCCACCGCGGCCGAGCAACGCATTGAGAGATTCGTTGCCAACGTCTCCCGGGGAGTTGCTCCACAATGCATTGAGGACGTCGATGACAGGATGACCCTGATAGACAATCGCGATCAGGCTCGCCACCAGAATGCTGCCCACCATGCTCACTTCAGCGGCGAACCTCCACGCCCCGAGAAGCAGCAATGTCGCCAATGGCAGCAATGTCACAGCCGGATTCAAGCTGTAACCCGATGCTAGAGACTGTTTGATTTCCGCGATGTCCGCCTCGGGCAGCGTGTGTTCGGAATAACCGGAACCAAGATACAGCAGGATGAGCAGCACGATCACGAAGGTCGGCACGGTCGTGTAGAGCATGGAGCCGATATGGCGATAGAGATCGGTGCCCGCGCTCATCGCCGCCAGATTCGTTGTATCCGATATCGGCGACAGCTTGTCGCCAAAAGTTGCACCAGAAACAACCGCACCGGCAATCATTGGCAGCGGCACCCCAACGACACTGCCGATACCGATCAGAACGACGCCCATGGTCCCGACCGTACCCCAGGAGGTTCCGGTCGCAACGCTCATTGCACTGCAGAGTACGAAGCTACCCGCAAGAAACAGCGAGGCATCGATCAGGTCAAGGCCATAATAAATGAGGCTCGCGATCGTACCGCTATGCATGAAGCTTGCGATCACCATGCCAATGAGGATGAAGATGTAGATTGCCGGCAGAGCACTGAAAATGCCCTGGCTCATCATTGCGCGTATCTCGGTGTAGTTGCGCCCGATAAGCTTTGCGTTTACGCCTGTCCAGAGCAGACAGAAAAACATGATGGTGTGGATCGAAATATCGAAGAGAAACAGACCCACGGCAAGAAAAAGAAATACGCCCAGAAAACAAACCAGCGCGTGGCCGAACGATGGGGTCGGCTTTGCGCCGGTTGCCGCTGCACCGACTGGCATTGGCTGATCAGCGCTCAAGAAGCTGTGGCCGTTCGTCGCGATGAAAACCGTTGAACGTCGTCGAGTTACGTGCCTCATCAGGCCGAAACAGAAAACCACCGGCACCGTTGTGAATGCCACCATCCACTCTGAAATCTGCGCCCGTCACATAGGCGGCCATGTCCGACAGCAGGAAGACCACCATCGCGGAAATTTCTGCAGCAGTGCCATGCCTCGCAAGTGGAATTCTGCGATCAATATTCACAAGCGCCGGCCAATCCGACTCCGGGTAACGATCCAGCCCGGTGGTAGCAATGAAACCGGGAATCACGCAATTCACTCTAACGCCGGACCGCCCCCATTCGGTCGCAGCGGTACAGGTCAAGTTGGAAAGACCGGCGCGTGCGGCACCGTTGTGTCCCATTCCCGGCATGCCTCGATCGTGATCTGCTCCGACGTTTACGATACTGCCTCCTCGCTCATCCATACACCGATTGAAAATTTCTCTCGCAACAAGGAAATAGCTCGTCAGATTGTTGTTCAGTACAGCGTTCCAGGCGTTGAGACTCAAGTCTTTCAGGTCCGCTGGAAACTGTCCACCGGCGACATTCACCAGACCGTCAACCGGCCCGTGCTCTGCGACCATCTTTTTGACAAGCTCCACGACGGCTTTCTCATCGCGTAATTCGACGCTGTAACAGGCGAGAACGGTGCCGCCATCTTCGGCAATCTCAACCCGAGTCCGCTCCAGCTTTTCCATCGTACGGCCGGCGATTACGATGTTTGCCCCAAGACTTGCGAGTTCGTGCGCAATACAGCGACCAAGACCACCCCCACCACCCGCAATAAAAACCGTGCGGCCTGTAAACAAACCTTCGCGAAATCCCGATCGATAACTCACACTCACCTCCTGCGGCCTGAGTGCTCATCATACGCAGGCGAGTGGTACGATAAAAAGCCGGCTCACTCGACTACTTTACGGAATGCAGATGTCAGAAGAGGCAAAGCGACCAGACACCGTCCGGCTGCAAAGAATCAGCAAGGCTTTCTGGGAATCAGCGGCGTTGATGAGCGCCGTTGAGCTGGGCGCCTTCAGCGCGATCGCGCAGGGCGATAACACGATTTCGGCAGCGGCTGCCGCTATGCAGATCGAGCCGCTGAACGCAGAGCGATTGCTCACCGCACTGGTTGCCATGAATTTGCTCACGCGCGATGGCGATCGGTTTCAAAATTGCAGCGACGTCGACCGATTTCTGGTGGCGGGGAAACCGACCTACGCCGGTCCCTGGATGCTTTTCGGCAAACCGCGTTGGCAGGAATGGGGACAATTGACGCAACATCTGCGGCTGCGCGAGGAAGATCAGCGACTCCTGGGGATGTACGACGACACGTTCACAGTGGCGCGTGCGCGCGAATATCACGCCGCAACCTACTCAATCGGCATGGGCGCTGCTCGTCGTTTTCATCGCCAGGTGGATCTCAGTGGGCGCAGGAAGGTGATGGATCTCGGCGGCGGCTCGGGTTGCTACTGTATTGTCGCAGCCCTTATGCATCCTGGGCTCAAGGCCGAAGTCCTGGACTTGCCGCCGGTGGTGGTCGTGACACGTGAGTACATCGAAAAAAACGCGGTTGCGGATGCGGTGATCGCGACCGAATGTGATTTTACCCGGGATCCGCTACCCGTCGATGCCGACGTTGCCATC
>Ga0114949_10000712_pt1 | contig 18844 bp, 16 predicted proteins | sample N074metaG_FD_83505 | JGI IMG/M metagenome (GOLD analysis project Ga0114949, IMG submission 83505) | Deep subsurface microbial communities from Kermadec Trench to uncover new lineages of life (NeLLi) - N074 metaG | ecosystem: Environmental > Aquatic > Marine > Ocean trench > Sediment | place...
GCCGTTGACAGAGATCACATTGGTTGCCGGCCATTCGCCTGGCGGTACCGCGAGGTATTCCAGCTCCGGAAACTGGGTCACGTCGACGCGCCGTGGGTCCAAGAGCAGCGTCTCGTCGTCGATCGCCGTGCATACGCTCTTGAGGTGGAGCGCGCCGCTAAATTCCACCGGCGCCACGGTGTAGCCGAATCGGCCGACTGCCCCGCGCAGTTGCTCGATCCCCGCGTCGTTCGTTCGGGCTGACCGTCCAACATAGACGGCCTTACCGGCGATGACCACGTCGCCACCATCGAGCGTGGCCGGTTCCTCCATCAAAATGCAGTCGCGGTATTGCGCGAGACACCGGGCTACCTCCGCGACCTCGCCTAGCCTCGACCGCGTCCCGGGACGCGTGATGACCGCCACTTCGTTCACCACCACCGCACAGTCTTCCACGAACACCGCATCAGGAAAGTCCGGTGCGGCTTCCACACGGACGACCTTCGCCCCAAGGAGTTCCAACAACGTCTCGTACGCCGCATGCTGTTGCTCGGCGAGCGCTACGTCGATCGGCTCGCGTTGGAGGAGCGTCAGTTCGCATTCGGTTATGGTCGGACTGACTGGCCTGGTGATCGCGATGAGCATTAGCAGCGGCCGATAGCCGATAACCGATGGTCGATAGTAGGAGCATTCATCGCTTCTCCTCGAAGAAATCGCTCAACAGGGCCCCGCACTTCTCTTCCATGGCGCCACTCAGGATCTCAGGCCGATGGTTCAACCGAGGATGGCGCAGCAAGTCCTCTACGCTCCCCACCATTCCCGCCTTGGGATCATAGGCGCCGAACACCACACGTTTGACCCGAGCGAGAATGATAGCGCCTGCGCATTGCGCGCACGGTTCTAGTGTCACGTAGAGAGTCGCTTCGTCGAGTCGGTCCGTTTCGAGCACATTCATCGCGCGACGGATCACCACGATTTCCGCGTGTTGCGTCAGATCTTCCCGCAGCGCCGTCTCGTTGTGGGCCTGCGAGATGAGTTGCTCACCAACCATGATCACCGCACCAACCGGAACCTCCCCAACCGTTCCCCCTCTCTCCGCTTCAGCGAGAGCCGCGATCATCCCATGCTGGTCGGTTTCCGCGAGAGGCACCCTGTTCTGTTCCATGCGGATAAGGATAGTGGGATGGAGGAACAGCGGGATAGTGAAGACGGTGGAGATGGTGGGTTGGCCATTGGCGTCACGGTCATGGTCGGCGCATTTGCCGTAGGCGGAATCTCAGGCGGGGCGTTCAACCCAGCCGTCGGAGGGGCGTTGGCGGCTATCGTGTATAAAATGCAACACGAATAGGGCTAAGGATTCTCATCGTGGTTTCCTTCGCCCTTGGCCCCTACGCCCTGACTACCCCTCCAGCTCCACCCCACTTCCCTCAACCACTCCCTCTCCAGCACCGGGAATTCTGACAAAATCCAAATCCTTCCCGTCGTTCGTCTGCACCACCCTGATCGTATCGCCGTCGGTGTACTCCCCCTCGAGTACCGAGAGCGCGACCTGATTTTGAATCCGGCGCTGAATCGCACGCTTGAGCGGGCGTGCACCGTAGGCCGGATCGTACGCCTCCCCGATGAGCAGCGCCTTCGCCTCTGGCGTCACCTCGAGATGGAGACCGCGGTCCTCGAGCAGTCGCCCCACCTCGGCGAGCTGCAGGTCGACAATGCGCAGGAGATCTTCACGCGTCAGCGGTCGGAAGACCACAATGTCGTCGATCCGATTCAACAGCTCAGGTTTGAACGTGTCGCGTAGCGCTTCAAGGACTCGGCGTTCGGCTTCGTCCCAATTCGTCTCGCCAAACTCGATAATCCACTGACCCCCGATGTTTGACGTCATGATGATGACCGCGTTCCGGAAATCGACGGTACGCCCCTGACCATCGGTCAAGCGACCGTCGTCCAGAATCTGGAGCAGCACGTTGAACACGTCGGGGTGCGCCTTCTCGATCTCGTCGAATAAGACCACCGAATACGGCCGGCGCCGCACTGCCTCCGTGAGTTGGCCACCTTCTTCGAACCCGATGTACCCCGGCGGAGCACCGATCATTCGTGCGACCGCGTGCTTCTCCATGTATTCCGACATGTCGAGTCGCACCATCGCGCGTTCATCGTCGAACAAGAACTCGGCAAGCGCGCGCGCCGTTTCCGTCTTACCCACACCCGTAGGCCCAAGGAAAATGAAGCTACCGATGGGACGGTTGGGGTCCTGGAGCCCAGCGCGAGAGCGACGCACCGCATTCGACACCGCGGCCACGGCCTCGTCCTGCCCAATGACCCGTTGGTGAAGCTCATCCTCCAGACGGGTGAGCCGTTCGCGCTCCGACTCGAGCATCCGGCTCACAGGAATCCCGGTCCACCGTGCAACGATCTCGGCCACATCTTCGGATCCGACCTCCTCTTTCAACCACTTTACCGTTGTTTGGATTTCTGCGAGGTGTGCCTGCCGCTTACTGATGTCTTGCTCGAGCTGCGGCACGCGGCCGTACTGGATCTCCGCAGCCAGTTGAAGGTCACCCTCTCGCGTCGCCTTGTCGACATCGATCTTGGCCCCCTCCAGCGCGGCCTTGTCGTCCTGCAACTGCGTAATGGCATTCTTCTCCGCCTGCCATTGCGCCTTCATCGCCTGTGCCTGCTCCTCCAACTCAGAAAGTTCCTTCCTGAGCGTAGCCAACCGCTCCTTGCTCGCCTTGTCTTTGTCGCGCTGGAGCGCCTGTTCTTCGATCTGTAACTGCGTCTTGCGACGTTCGACCACGTCGATCTCCTGCGGCAACGAATCGATCTGTATGCGTAGGCGACTCGCTGCCTCATCGATCAAATCGATCGCCTTGTCCGGCAAGAAGCGGTCACCTAGATACCGATCGGAGAGCTTGGCCGCAGCAATGATCGCGTTGTCCTGAATAAGGACGCCATGATGTACCTCATAGCGTTCCTTCAGCCCGCGCAGAATCGCTATCGTATCCTCGACACTAGGCTCACTCACGAACACGGGCTGGAAGCGGCGCTCGAGGGCCTTGTCCTTCTCGATGTGCTTCCGGTACTCGTCGAGCGTGGTCGCGCCGACTACGTGCAACTCACCACGTGACAAAGGCGGCTTCAGCATATTCGACGCGTCCACCGCTCCCTCCGCGGCTCCGGCACCAACGATCGTGTGCAATTCGTCGATGAAAATGATGAGCTCACCCTCTTGGCTCGTAATCTCCTTGAGGACGGCCTTCAACCGTTCCTCGAACTCACCACGGTACTTCGCGCCTGCCACCATCTGTGCAATGTCGAGCACGAGGATGCGTTTGCCACGCAGCGATTCGGGAACGTCGCCATCGATGATCCGTTGCGCGAGGCCCTCCACGATGGCGGTCTTCCCAACACCAGGTTCACCAATGAGGACCGGATTGTTCTTCGTCCGCCGAGAGAGCACCTGAATGACACGCCTGATCTCTTCATCCCTACCGATGACGGGATCGAGTTTCCCGCCCCGAGCCATATCCGTGAGGTCACGGGTAAAACGCTCCAACGCCTGGTATTTCTGTTCGGGATCGACATCGGTGACGCGGTGGCTCCCCCGCACGGCCTCCATTGCCTCGAGGAGGTGCTTCTTCTCGATGCCTCGTGCCTTGAGAAGCTCGCGTGCCGAGGTACCCTTCGTGTCGGTGAGACCAAGGAGCATGTGCTCCGTGGAGACGTAGGCATCGCCCAGGTCCTTAGCAAACTTATCGGCGCTGTCCAGCGCGGTCCCGAGTTCACGGGCCGTCGTCGGTTGCCCTCCACCTGTCTGGCGTGGTAGACGTTCGATCTCGCGTCCGATCTCGGCACGCAGCTCAGCCACGTTGAGACCGCCCTTTTGCAGCAGGGGAACGACGATCCCCTCTTCCTGCTCGAGCAATGTCAAGAAGAGGTGTGCGTCGTTGACCACGGGATTTCCGTTAGCGGTGGCGGATGCTATGGCCTGCTGCAGGGCTTCGCCGGCTTTGACGGTCAAGCGATCTGGTCGGATCAATGGGAGCCTCCGGGATTCGAATGGTTGCAGGATTGAGGCTTAGGGACGCCGGCCGTAGGACGTGGGAGAGTGAGGTCCCTGCATCCTTCGCCCTTCGCCCTACGCCATACGCCCTACGACAACCATTAGGGCACGGACCATTCCGCCGAATGCTGCCAGCATCCCCATATTCTCGGCCAAAACGACAGAACGCGCCGAGGAAAACCCCGACGCGCCTGCCATTACTGCCGCCCGGCAGTGCGGACCCACCAGGGCCCGCGGATGCACGACCGCCTTATTTGACGATCGTCATCTTCATTGTGTAGACCTTACCGTCTACGATCAACTGATAGATATAGACTCCTGACGCTGCTTCCCGATTCGTGTTTCGAATCCTCCCATCCCAATACGCCGAGTACTCGCCCGTACCATTCCAAGTGAGAGATACATTCTCCAGGTCTTCACCGGATTGCTGGAGAATGGGAACGGCAACGAGCCGCGCGAGGATGTCGTAGATCCGCATGGTGACGACAGGTGCAACTCCATCATCCCACAGCCCAGGGCTGAGAGCAAACGGAATCGTCGTCTCCGGGTTAAACGGATTCGGGTAATTCCTGCGGAGCTGCACCGCGGCATCTTGTTGAGCATGGGCGACCGCGGGCGCAACGATCAGGAGCCCGAGCAACAAAACCGCCCAGGCAATCCGCCTCATGCTGGCTCCTATTCCGACAAAAAGGTTTCTAAGGTTTTCCCCTTGGTGGTGTTGGATGTACTTTCGCACCTTCAAGTTAGGACAGGCATTTGCGACAGTCAAGCCGACCTGGTGTCAGGAATCCCTCCGCTTGTCCCGGACCTAGCCCGGTGGTCCATCCCAATCCATAACACGCTGCACCGCAACAGCTTAGAGTCGCAAGCCAGATTTGACTCTGCATGGGGTCACCAGTTTATCTTAGAGGTATGAGATTCTGCTGGGTTGTCGGAGGCGTCGTTCTGGGCATCACCGCCGTAGCCTGCGGTTCAGAGGACGCGCTCAATTGCACGGAGGAGTTTCGGATCTACGGCGTGTACGTGGTAGATGGCGCCGGATTCGTGCTCCCCGGTTTGGAATACACCGTGACCATCAGCAACCTAGGACATGAAGTCGAGGTCGATTCCACCGTCGCACCGTCGGCGAATGGTTGGTACCCACTGGTGACCGACGCTGAGGGCGCCCTGCTCGGGCAAACTGGCTCCCTGGTGAGGTTCGAAGGGACTGACGGTACCCTGACGACCTCAGGAGACTACCTGTTCGTTGCCGGCTTGTGCCACGTCGAGAAGCTCTCGGGACCGGACACGTTGGTCGCTCAGTAGTTTATCCCTGATTCGGCCCCAGCCTTCGGCCGTCCCCCTCCCTCGCTGTCACGCCCTCCCCGTCGAGCCATTCGAGCACCGGAATCAGGAACTTCCGGGAAAGCCCGGTCTTATCCCTGAGCTGCGCCGGCGTTGCGACTCCTCCCACGCGGGCAATCTCACTGACGATGTCGTTCTTCAATTTCTCGAGTTCGCTCGCATCGTAGTATCGGTCTGCACCAATCCGTTTCGCTTCACCGATGCGCACGAGAAACTCAGCAATATCCCTGGCGCCTTGGCCAACACTCTCCAGTTCAGTCACCGTTCGACCTTCGTTGCCCGCTTCGCGTAATGTCCTTCTCAACGCATCGGCCTCAGCACCCTGCACCTCCGAAAGTTTGGCTTCGAAGCCTACCAACCGAACCGTTTCGCCTTCGATGGCCAATGTTGCCTCATCCCGCAGCAAGCCCTGCACCGCATCGGCAATCACAGGAGGCCGGATGGCCGCCCGCAACAACCCGCGCGGCATTCCGGACTTTAGCGGATACGACTGGTGATAGGCCTCGACTTCACTGCGGGCCCGTTCTTTAGCCTCATTCACGACCGCACCAGCAAACAGTTGCGATTGAATTTTCACGACTCCATTGCTCACGACCTCATCGATCACCCGAGGTAGTTCGGCCTGGTTTACACCGCACCGGACGGACAACTCTGATACCGAGATACCGCGATCACCAGAAAGCATCACGAATTCGGCCACCCGGGTGGCGGGATCGTTGACGACGCGTTTTTCGAGCGCTTGCGGCCGGCGCGGCCGACGGGGAGGCATGGGATCGACTACCACACATCCGCCGATCGTCGCCACCGGTGAGTACGATCGTAGCACCCCACGATCACCCCAACGCGCGACAACAGGCGCTTCGAGCCGGAGCCGAACCGAGCCAGCACTTCCCGGCGCGATGTCTTCCGCCTGTGGGGTGAGGCGAGCGAACACCTCCGCGGTGCCCAAATGCACGCGAATCCGAGAGCGTTGCGTGAGCGGTCGTGCCGTGGCAAGAAGGGTGGCAATCACGTCGAGCGTCGTCGTTGCCTGCCAATCTTCACTCGACACCAAGACGGAACCTCGGCGCACCTCATCGCGTGCCACGTTGGGCAGTGCCAGCGCGGTCCGGCGGCCTGGTTCCGCCGATTTCCGCGCTTCCCCATGGACCTCGATGCTTCGCACGCGAGCCTTCGCATCACCGGGAAGAATCCGAACGGTGTCACCCGTCGAAACCGATCCGCTCCATGTGGTTCCAGTGACGACCGTGCCCGCACCGGCAACACTGAAACTCCGGTCCACGGGCATCCTAAACAAATCATCGGCGGAACGGGTGACCGATCCCCTACCCACTACGGCTATAACCGCTTTCAGGTTATCCATTCCCTCGCCGGTGACCGATGAAACTGGAATCGGCTCTTCCCAGTGTATGGGCGATCGCTCCAGCCGTTCGCTTACCTCAGCTAGGACCAGTTCGAGCCAATCCGGTTCCGCAATATCACATTTAGACACGGCCACGATGCCCGACTTGATTCCGAGAAACTCCAGAATCGCGAGATGCTCCTCCGTCTGCGGCATGATGCCTTCGTCGGCAGCAATGACGAGGAGAGCAATGTCGATTCCGGTGGCCCCCGCCACCATGTTGCGCACAAAATCCTCGTGCCCGGGAACATCGACGATGCTCGCGGCGATACCGTCATCCAACGCCAACGAGGCGAACCCTAGGTCGATCGTGATACCGCGTCGTTTCTCTTCTTCCCAACGATCGGTGTCCACACCGGTCAAGGCACGGACCAGCGCGGTCTTGCCATGGTCAACGTGCCCTGCCGTACCAATGACGACATGCCGCATCAAGAAAGGCCCTGCCAGATAGTGAGCGCCGGAAGCTCTCGACCTTCAGCGACGTGTCGTTCCACGAACTGCACCAAGAGACGGCGATGCGCCTTCACGTGCTTGGATTCGAGCGGGCCGACCTGCTCGGGATGACCGGCGACGAGCAATTCCAGCACGGTACGATCCTCAGGATCCAGCTTGCGCCCTTGTGCGCCGCGCGCACACCCCGGACACAGGAACCCGCCATCCGTAACTGAAAACCGCACCGGTCCCGGCGCGATCGGCTCCCCGCAACGGGCACATTGGTCCATACTCGGCTCAAACCCCAATGCCGCGACCATCGTCCACAGTCCAGCGAGCGTTTGTGAGTCCAGTTCGTCAGCCGCTACCGCGCCAAGTCTTCCCAACACCTCGACCACTAGTTCGTAGATCTCAGGGTGTGCCTCGGCCGGCGCAAACCGCATGACGACTTCCGCCAAGGCCGTACTCGCACCGAACCGGCGCGGATCACGCGCCAACTCCGAACGCTGGATTACCACGTCGAACTCTCGCAATGTGTGCAGGTCGCGCGCAGGCTTGAGGTAGAACGATGCGACCCCTTCGCTGAGACTCTGGAGGCGAGCCCCGAACTTGCTCTTTGAATTCATCGCGCCTTTGGCAATGACGCTCTGGGGGCCGTGATCTCGCGTCAGCAGCCTCGCAATCTTCGACGTCTCACCGTAGCGAAACGTGTGCAGAACGATGGCGTCGGTGGTAACGAGTGGCATAGTGAACAGTCGACAGTCGACAGTCGACAGTCAACAGGCAGCTCTATCCACCGACCCTCACCCCAAGCATCACCGTCCTTCCCGGCGCGACAAATCCGTAGATCTCTTGGTAGCGCTCATTCAAGAGGTTCTCGACGCGGGCGTTGATGCCGACCGACCGACCGCCCTGGTGGCCAATCAAAGTGACTGCACCGGACACATCCACCACGTGGTACGCCGGTAGGGTCACCCGCGCAGAGGGAAAGTCCGAGAAATCCAGATCGGCGCGACTGCCGATATACCGATACCGAAGGCTCAACCCAACGCGTTCGATGTCGTATCGGGCCCCTCCGGCGATGGTATAGGCCGGTCGGCGAAGCAACGACTGCCCTTCCTCGAACTCCGTGCCGGGGCCACCCTCGAACCCCGGATCGGTCACCTTGGCATCCAGGTAGGTGTACATCCCCCACAACCGGAATCCTCGCCATACTCCAACGCTGCCTTCGATTTCGACACCGTTCGCATCAGCAGCCGCCACGTTGTGGAAGTTCGGCTGGCCGGGGTCCACGGTTCCCGTGTACTGAATCATATCCTTGAACTGCTGGTTGAAGTACGTCACAGACACAGTCATTTGACCGGTAAAGAGGTGTTGCTCCCCTGACACCTCCCAACTCAAGGCACGCTCAGGAACGAGGTCTGGATTCCCTACGGCGAACCCGCCTCCGTAGTTCTCGATGAAGGTGGGTTCTTTGAATGCGTTGCCGGCCGAACCCGACACTCTGGTGGTCGACGTAACGTCGAGCGTCACCCCGCCTCGACCGGTCAGAAACGTCCCGAACACCTCGTTGCGGTCGACACGGGCACCAATCTGCACCGACAAGCGGTCCGCTAGCCTACCAAGCAGCTGTCCGTAGCCCGCCACATTCATGCGATCGACATCGACCGTACTCCCAAACGGGCCAAATGAGCTCTGAAAATCCGATACCGATCGCTCGACTTGTTGCTCGACAGCGGCACCAAAGCTCAAGATGCCATCAAGCGGAAGGTAGAAGTGCACTCGGCCCTCCAGCGATTTACGATCGATCTTGCGCTGACTGCGCGACGCATACACACCTAACGTATCGCCCGGTGAATCGGGAGCGTCGTCTCCACCGCCGTTGCCGAGGTTGAGTTTGGCCGACAATTCACCTTGCACCGTAGGCGACAAGAATCGACTAACCTCGAGCCCCACTGTCGTCGCGTCGTTGCGCACGAACTGGTTGGTATCTGCGAGCGCCCCCGAGCCGTCGGTTGGAAAGTGGTATTCGCTATCGACATATCGCACACTGAGGGCGGCTTTGGTCCGATCGTCGGGCGCTAGGGTGAGTCTCCCACTGAGCGTCGTATTACCATACTGGTTGTTGTATGGGAGCGTCCCATCCGTATCGGTGCGCCGCAGCTCCGCGGCAAACGACGCCTGGTCACTTCCGCCGCGAGCACTCGCGATCACGTCGAGGGTCCCGTAGGATCCGGCCCGCACTTCTGCCCCTGCCCGCATAGGCCCTGACCCGTCTTTTGTGATAATGTGCACGACGCCCGATACGGCATCACTCCCGTACAACACGCCGGCTGGGCCGCGTAGGATCTCTACTCTCTCGATGTTGGCAACGAGAAGATCCGCGTAGTTATACGCCCCCCCTGGTTGGTTGACCGCTACCCCATCGATCAGGACCTGAACGTAGTCACTCTGGCCACCCCGCATGAACGCCGATGTGACCGCGCCGAACGATCCGTTTCTGGAAATGGACAGTCCCGCTACCGCGCGGAGCGCGTCGGCAACATAGGTAACGCCGTCCTTTCGCAACTCATCACCCGAGATGACCGTGATGCGCGCAGTGACGCGTTCGGGGTCCATCGGCACTCCTGTAGCGGTAACGACGACCTCGGGTAGCATGACCGTGTCTTGCGTATTCTGCGCAGTGACCGGACCGGCAACCCCAACCGTAAGTACCAGCACCAACCATCGAGCGGGATTCACATTGTCTCCTTCTTAACTGTCTTCGTGGGTTTCTGATTTTCGTAGCGGAACGAACTGCGGTGATCCGCGCCATTCTTGTACCGCGACAGGCCACTCGAAAACTTCTTCGAGCAATGCTGGGCTCAGCACATGGGTCGGCGGACCATCGGCCCGTATCGTACCGCGATCCATGAGTACTAGTCGATCGGCAAAGCGTGCGGCGAGGTTGATGTGATGGGTCACCACAACCCCACAGAGTCCATGTTGCCGGACGAGTTCCGCGGTGAGTTCGAACACTTCCATTTCGTGGCGCACGTCGAGACTCACAGTGGGCTCGTCGAGCACCAGCGCGCGCGGTTCTTGGGCAAGAGCGCGCGCGATGCGGACCCGCTGCCACTCACCTCCGGACAACGTAGAGACCCATCGGTCGCGGAGCGCAACGACGTCGCATTGCGCCATCGCTCGTTCGACTGCTTCGCGGTCGGATCGCGAAAAGCGCCCGATGGGTCCGACGTGGGCAAAGCGCCCGAGCATCACAGCTTGATGTACCCGGAGCGGGAATGCGGGCTCTTCCCGTTGCGTGACAACACCAACGTGTCGGGCAAATTCTCGGCGAGACCACGCCGAGGCCTGGCGCCCCACCGAGCGCATCGATCCCGACTGCGGTACTAGCAGCCCGAGGAACAGTCGCAACAGTGTAGTCTTGCCACTCCCGTTTGGTCCGACAACACCGACCAGTTCGCCAGCCGCGATCTCCAACGACACGTCGCGAACGGCCGGCGCTGCCGCTTCGGCATACGTGTAGGTGACGCACTTGGCGTCGAAGACTACGTCTGCCACCGTCGTACCAAGATGATGAATACGGGAACGCCGATGAGTGCCGTCACCACACCTACGGGGAGTTCTACCGGTGCGAAAAGCGTACGAGCAAGGGCATCGGCGGCAACGAGCAGACTCCCACCCAGTAGGAACGCGGCCGGCAGGAGCGCAGCGTGGGTATGACCCCACAGGATGCGTACGGCATGGGGAATCACGAGACCCACGAACCCAATGATGCCCGAGACAGCCACCGCGACCGCCGTCAACAAAGACGCCGAGAAATACAACGTGCGCTTGAGGCGTTCTACATCAGCGCCCAACACGAGCGCAGGTTCCTCGCCGAGCGTCAGTAGGTCGAGTGGGCGCGCTTGCACCCAAATGATCCCTAGTGGAATGGCGGCGTACGCGGTGAAAACCCATACCCTCGTCCACGAGGCACCGCTGAAGCTCCCTAACAGCCACAGGAGTGCATTGCGGATTTCTGGTGCCGGGGCAACAGCCATGATCGCACCCATCAACGACGCTGCGAATGACCCGACGACCACACCACCCAGAAGCAATACCCGCGGATCGAGGACACTGCCGCTCACCACGGCCAGTCGATACACCAACGCGATGGCGATCAACGCACCGCCGAGTGCGGCGAGAGGCACGCCCCACACCCCACTCAAACCAAAGGAGATGGCACCGACGGCACCCAGGCCCGCCCCTCCCGACAATCCGAGCAGGTAGGGGTCCGCCAAAGGGTTGCGGACGAGTGCCTGGAGGGCTGCCCCTGTCACCGCCAATCCCCCGCCGACTAGGAACGCGAGCACCGTCCGGGTGGCACGTAGATCTCGTACGATGGCGACGGTCGTTTCGTCACCGCGCCCCAAAAGTGCCGCCCACACATCGGCGATCCCGATCGTCGTCGGACCGAGGACCAGCCCTAACGCCATGGAGAATAGCGCGAGCGCACCCAGACCGATCCACCGTGACACTAGCGGTGGGGATCCAAGGCTCGGCGGAGTTCTCGGATGGCCTCCGGCGCACGGAACGAGGGATACGCAAACTGCGTCCCCTCCACGATCACGAACCGGCGTTCGCGGATGGCCCGGACGGCTTGCCATTCCGGGGCATCAGCGAACGTCGGTTCCTCCCCGCCGGTGAGGAGCACGATGTCGGGCTCCCGTGCAACGATGGTCTCGATGCTAACCGGAAGCGACGGGAGAGCTTCGTCGGCAAACACATTCCGCCCGCCTGCCCGCTCAACGATCTCGCTCTGGAAGCTCGCGCCGCCGATGACGATCGGAGGGTTATCCCACGCCAGCAACAACACCTCAGGGCGTTCCTGATTCCCAGCCGTCACTTCATTCAACTGTGCCTCGAACGCGATCAGGATGCTATCGACACCCCTCGCACCCACGAGTTCGCCGATCAGGCGAGCGGCACCCGCTAGGTCGGCGAGTCCATCCAGGCGTACGGAAGCCGTGGCAATCCGCAATCCGTTGAGTCGTTCGATCGCTACACCATTCGATGGTGAGAGATAGAACAGCACGAGATCGGGGTGTCGAGCCACGACGGCTTCTATATTGGGATTGAGCCCATCGCCCACACTCGGTACGGCAAGCGCAGCTTCCGGATCCTGGCCCCACCGGGTGCGCCCGACGACGCGGTCGCCCACTCCCAAGGTGAACAGCAGCTCCGTAAGCGCGGGGGAAAGCGATACGATTCTCTTTGCCGGCCCTTCGAGGGCAATGACGTGACCGGCATGGTCGCGGAGCTCACCGCCGGACGGGGAACGCGAACCACAGGCTATGGCCGCAAAGGCCAAAACGGCAAGAACGACTCGATACACGAACGCTCACCTCTTCCCCCAGGGAAAAGCGTGAGCGGGTACGCGCCAGGTTCGGTGCGCAGCCCACCACACCCTCCCACGAGGATGATTGCGGTGGTACAGCGCGGATGCGTCTCCTGACTTCGGGCATCGACTCGCCTTCCCGAATACCGTTCATTGGCGTATCGAGTCGATTGTGCTGTGCCCGTCACAGTGGCGGGGCCGTGCCGGATTTTCGCCGGCTTCCGGTATCCGTCTGCTCTCTTTGATCCTACGGTTGAATAAGCTACATCGCGTCTCGCCGGTGCGCCAGCGCATCGACCAAACGTTGCTTCAACGCAGCCCGCCGCGCCGCGAATTCCTTTGGATCTAGGTTGGAACTCGTGCGTTCGAGCGTGGTGATCTGGGCCGCGAGTGCTTCGGGAGCGTCAATCCGCACCGGTGCTGTGGTGGGCATCTTTCGCAACCAGACGATCAGCACCGTGATCATCACAGCAGCAACCAACGGTACGAGAATCCAAAGTGCAACGTCCGTTGATACCGGAATGTCGGCCAGGATCACGGTCAGCACACCGCCGGCAATCACGTTTTCCGATCCGAACCGTTGGTAGGGTGTCGTTTCGATGGTCTCCCAACCGCGAAACCCAAACGACGCCGGCGTCACCGTCGCGTTCGAGTCGGCCACGAGCACGTTAACGTGGCGAATGAACTGGTCCAGCGGTAGTGACAGCTCACGCTGATTGCGCGGGAGCACATAGGTGATGAGTATCTGCCGTTCACCCGGTGGAATCGGTGCGGCCACTGCGACCGTGTCGCCCCGTCGATAGATCGCTTCCGCACTGACGTCAGCTGTACCAACCTCGAAATCTGACACACCTCCAGGCAATGCCGCCTGCCACACGGGAACGCTCGTGTCGGCTGTCACGCGCGTGACTGTGCCCTCGTTCCGAAGCACGAACAGTTCGATCACGCGACGCGTGCCATCGGTCTCGATAGGCTGAAGAATCACGTGACGCTCGTTTAGGACGATTGGGGGACCGGTGGAAGCCGTGTCGTAAACGATGAGCGTGGGGGTGAATCCTGAGGCACTGCGAAATGGGTCCGAAAAATATGCGATCCCGTGATGCTCCACCGATACCAGGTAGCTTGCGAGGATGTCACTTTGTTCTGCAGTGACATCGAAAGCACCTGAGGCCAGGGTGGTTTGGGAATCGAGTACCGTGCCACCAAGGGCTGTTACCACGTGAAGCGATACCCACACGCCCTCGACTGCTAGGGTGTCGGTCCCATCGATCCGAACGACAGTTCCCTGCACGCGAAAGCCCTGAGCTTCGAGTGCGCCGGCGAAACCCAGGGCTAACGTCGTGAGCGCCACCAACCTATGGCGTGAACTTCCCAAAATCCTCAGGATCGAGGTGCTCCAAATAGGTCTTCAGTGAATCTGGATCTACCGGCTTCGGATCCATGGGCATGGGATCGAGCGTCTCGAACCCTCGGTCTTCCAGAAGGCTGTCTTCAGTGAAGATCGGTGCGCCAAGCCGTAACGCCACGGCAATGCCATCCGACGGACGCGCATCGATATGGATGACATCGCCGTTTCGATGCAGGTGGAGCTCGGCGTAGTAGGTATTTTCCTGAACCCGCGTGATCAAGACCTGCTTGAGTTCCGCCGCCAGCCCTACGATGATGTGTTTGACGAGATCGTGAGTGAGTGGACGGGAAAACTTCACGCCGGCAAGCTCCATGGCAATGGCGCTCGCCTCTGCCGGTCCGATCCAGATATGCAACCGGCGCTCACCATCTTTTTCCTGCAGCACGACAATCGGCGTATTCGTCGACCGGTCGATGGCCAGGTTGGCAACTTTGACTTCAATCATTATCGATCACCGGGATCCATGACTTCAATACACGTGGAGCCGACGCAGGTGCCTATGCTGCCTTCCTCACCGCGTCGCGAAGATCGTTCACGCGACTCGTGTCTTCCCAGCCGAAGAGCCGGGCATCACAACCCAAGACGTTCGTCGACTCGGTGGCGCGGCCGAAATGTCCGTACGCGGCAGCGGGGCTGTATATCGGTTTCCGAAGATCGAGCGCCTTCAGGATGCCCCGTGGAGTGAGGTCAAAGACCTCACGAATCCCGGCCTCCAGCGCCGTCTCCGGCACATTCCCGGTTCCGAACGTTTGGACCATGATCGATACGGGTTCCGGCACCCCTATTGCGTATGCCACCTGCACCTCACATCGCTTGGCGAACCCGGCCGCCACGACCGTTTTCGCCACCCAACGAGTGGCATATGCTGCGGACCGGTCGACCTTCGATGGATCCTTGCCCGAAAACGCGCCACCACCGTGCCGTGCCGCGCCGCCATAAGTATCGACGATGATCTTCCGGCCGGTCAATCCGGCGTCGCCCTGCGGGCCGCCGACAACAAAACGTCCTGTCGGATTGATGTGGAACTCCATACCCTTGGTTTCGAGTTCGAACCGGGCAAGGACGGGCCGAATCACACTCGTCTTGATGGCGTCGATCAAATCATCATGGCTGATCTCTGGCGCATGCTGGGTCGATAGGACGACGTTCTTCACACCGACCGGCTTGTTATCTACGTATTCTATAGTGACCTGACTCTTGCCGTCCGGCCTGAGCCACGCGAGTTCCCCGTTCTTTCGTACCTCGGCCAGGCGTCGCGTGAGGCCGTGTGCAGCCATGATCGGCACCGGCATGAGTTCGGGCGTCTCGTCACACGCATACCCGAACATCATTCCCTGATCCCCGGCTCCTCCGGTATCCACTCCCATCGCGATATCCGACGATTGCGGATCCATTGCCGTCATCACGGCACACGTGTGGGCATTGAACCCGTAGGAACCGTCCGTATACCCAATTTTCCGAATCGTCTCCCGGACTACCTCGGATGTGTTCACCGTGGCCGTAGTGGTGATTTCTCCCGCGAGCACCACCACCCCGGTAGTGATCAAGGTCTCGCAGGCCACACGCGCCATGGGGTCGATGGCGATAATACGATCGAGGACGGCGTCGGAAATCTGGTCGGCCATCTTATCCGGATGACCTTCCGTCACAGATTCGGATGCGAAGATATATCTATGGGATGACATTGCACTCCTGCAGATGTGCGATTATTCGGGATCGTGGAAGGTAGCCGGGCGTTTTCCGTGCGGCAACCAAGCGCCACCCACCAACTGCTGACCGACACATTCTCCCACTGCGCGCTCGATGTTGGCCTCGATGGCGTCCGCCGTCGCGAGTGACGAGGCCTCGTTCACTACCTCCCGCGCGACGCCGGCGTCCACCTGCCGCAGGAACCACCGTACCATTGGCAACGATGCAGCCGCTACACTCAAGACGCGGTACCCAAGCCCCACAAGGAGGAACACCGAGACCGGGTCGGACGCCATCTCCCCGCATACCGACGGCGGTTTGCCCAACCGATCACCTTCCTCGACGATTCGCTTGAGCAAGTAAATGACCGCCGGGTGGAACGGAGTGAACCGGGACGCCAGGCGGGCGTTCCCCCGATCGACCGCCAGGGTGTATTGGGTCAGATCGTTGGACCCCACACTGATGAAGTCTGACATTGCGGCAACGCGATCGGCCATTATGGCGGCTGCCGGCGTTTCGATCATGGTCCCCACGGGAAGATCCGTGGCTGCCGGGATTCCCTCGGCCTCTAGTTCCACACCGGCAGACTTGACGAGCGCCCGCGCCTGGTCGATCTCCTCGAGCGCGGACACCAACGGGAGCATGAGCCGCAGGTCCCCGTGTTGCCGTGCCCTCATGAGGGCACGGATCTGCGTACGAAAGAGGGCGGGGTTGTCGAGGCACACCCGAATCGCCCGCCACCCGAGGAACGGATTGGCCTCGGCTCCAGCTTGAAACGACATGGGGTACTTGTCACCCCCGACGTCGTACCCGCGAATCACCACAGGCTTGCCCTCGAACCGCTGCACCGCTCGTTCAAAGAACCCCGCTTGCTCATCCTCGGTCGGCATCGACGAACGCCCCAACAAGAGAAACTCCGTGCGCAACAACCCTACCCCCTCAGCGCCCAACCGAGAGGCCGCATCGAGGTCTTCCGGGAGATCGATGTTGACCAAGAGGGTGATTCTAGTCCCGTCCTTCGTTTCGACAGCGCCGCCATCGGACGCTCCGATTTGCCGCTCCAGCTCTTCGCGGACCCGCTGGGTTTCGCTCGCGTCCTCCAACTCGGCCGGCGTCGGGTCGAGCAACACCGTGCCAGCATTGGCGTCCAGAATCACCATCGTCCCTGGCTTCACACGATCTACCGAACCCACCAATCCCATGACACACGGGATGCGCAGGCTTCGCGCGAGAATGGCTGCGTGTGCCGTCCTCGTCCCTTCTTCCGAAGCGAATCCTACCACCGGACCCTGCGCCAGCTGCACCATGAGGTCGGGAGAGAGTTCGCGCGTGAACACTATAACAGGATGCTCCTCATCAGCCTGCATGACCGACTCGAGCGACCGGCCCGTGAGATGGTTCAAGACGCGCTTCTGGATCCCATTCAGATCGGCTACCCGCTGCCGCAGTTGCATACTGGCCGATTGGGACCAAAGCGCGGTCATTTCAAGCGTGCGAAACTCGAAGGCGCGTTCGGGACTGAGTTGGTTATCGCGGACGAGGGTCTCGATGTCGGACAAGAACTCGGGATCTTCGAGCATCATGATCTGCGCGTCGAATATCTTCGCTTCATCGGCGCCAAGACGTTCCCGCGCTTGGTCGCGCAATCCCGCAAGCGTGGTCTTAACCGTCTGAATCGCATCAGACAGTCGTTCGAGTTCAGGCTCGACGTTGTCGGCAGAGATAAGGCGGCGCGTGACCTTGGGAAGGTCCCACTGAATGATGCGTGCCGGCCCCGTGGCCAGCCCCGACGAGACACCAACGCCCTCGAGCAACCGACCGTTAGACATCCGTCAAGTTCCAATCCCGCCCGATGAGCTCGGCGATGGCCGCCACTGCGGCGTCTGCATCCGGACCCTCCGCTTTGATCGACAACTCACTGCCACGTTCGGCGGCCAGCGTCATCACTCCCAGAATGCTCTTGGCGTTCACCCACGTTCCGTCCTTCGCAATCTGGATATCAGATTCGAACCGATAAGCTATCTTCACCAACTCCGCTGCCGGTCGCGCGTGCAATCCGAGTCGGTTGGCAACTGTAGCCTTCACCTCGATCATGCCCATAGCATCCCCACGCTCAACGCTAGTCCCGCCGCGAACAACCCAAAGCGGACACCACCTAGGCTGGGCGTGATCCAGCGTAAGACTATGATCGCAACCGCCGCAATAACCGCGGCACCGATCATCTCGGCGCGCGCCAAATCGGCCGTGAGCCATTCCGCCACCAAAGGAAGAGCAACACCCGTGCTCACGCCGGCAAGTGGGCCCACCACCCGCAGGCTGCGTTGAATCCGGTGTCGCGTCAGCACACCGGCAACCCGGATGCCATTCTCCCAACCGGCGCGGAGCCCCCACCAACGCAAAGGGATGTGCATGAGGTTGTACAAAACGAAGAACACGACGGCACCCAGCGTCGGATCGACCCGGGCCGCCAACGACAGCCCGATCCCCCCGGTGATCGGAAGCACACCGGCCCAAAACAACCTGTCACCGACAGACCCCAGTGCCCCGACCAACGCATTGCGGAGCGCCATGACATGTTTTTCCCCAACGCCGTCTCGCTCCGCACGGGCAAGCGCGCCGGCGGCAACACCCGCCATGTACGGATGGGCGTTGAAGAATTGGGCGCTCCTCGCGGCGACGCCATTGCCCATCTCTCCGACGAGTGGCTCCATGCTGTGAGCCAACCCGACCCCGATCATCCTGTCGTAGTTGAACGATCCCTGGATCAGGAATGTCCTGAGGAACGCGCTCAGGAGCTTGCTCATGCGAGCACCACTGCCAACCCGGCCAGAAGCCCCAACACGAACCACTTCAACCCCAACCCTCTTCCCCCAAGGCGCATGGCACCGGACGCAGCCGTCCCGATGGCTGCCCCCACCATGACGACCGTCACAAGCACGGCTCCTCGTACCGACAGGAAGGGGTGGTTCGCAACGAGCGTAGCAATGGTAAGACCCGACAGCGCCACCAACGCGGCGCGCACGAAGTCCCGGAACAGACCCCGCCTATGCACAGCGGAGATGACCCCCCAGTCGCCAGTGTCGAGTCGTTCTTCTACCTGCCGCAGATCTTGACTGTTCAAGCTTCGGACGCGCGCGATGCCCA
>Ga0114949_10000713_pt1 | contig 18844 bp, 15 predicted proteins | sample N074metaG_FD_83505 | JGI IMG/M metagenome (GOLD analysis project Ga0114949, IMG submission 83505) | Deep subsurface microbial communities from Kermadec Trench to uncover new lineages of life (NeLLi) - N074 metaG | ecosystem: Environmental > Aquatic > Marine > Ocean trench > Sediment | place...
AGAAACGGCTTGAATGAAGAACCCGGTTGCCGGCGGCTTTGAACCACACGATTAAACTTGCTGCGGGTAAAATCATAGCCGCCAACCAGGGCTCGAATTGCACCGTTTTGCGGGTCGATAGAGACCAGTGCGGCCTCTACTTCCGGCAATTGTCCAAGGCGCCAGTCGCCATCGTTATGGCGCCGCGTTCGTATGACATCACCAGCATTTAAAACCTGGTTCACTTTTTTCGGCTTTGCACCCTGTCGGTCCCGGTTGATAAACGGCCTGGCCCATTCCACTTCCTGCAGGGAAAGCGCAATGGTCTGACCGTCTTTCAAAAACACCAGCGCAACTTCCTCATCCACTTCAATCACCAGCCCGGGAACCAGCCCCGCTACCGGGCGGTACGGGTTCAGAATCTCTTCCCATGACTGGATGGTCTGCTTCTCCGAGATATCAAGCTGGGCCTCAGGACCCCTGTAACCGTGGCGTTGGTCATAAGCTTCCAGCCCGGTCATAAGCGATTCGTTAGCCGCCAACTGAAAATTCGAATTGATAGTCGTATGGACGCTATAGCCTCCTGTATAGGCGTCATCTCCCAGAATGGAAATTGCTTTACGTCGAACCATTTCAGCGAGATAGGGTGCGGAAATCTCCGTGGTTGCACCGTGATAAAAAGCGTTATCCCTTTCTGCCAGTGCTGAAAGGTATTCCTGCTCATCAATATGGTCGAGCTCCCGCATACGCCTAAGCACATAGTTGCGACGTTCCAGCGCCCTTTCGGGGGAAGTGATAGGGTTGATTCGTGATGGTGCTTTGGGCAGTGCTGCAATCATTGCGCTTTCGGCGAGCGTCAACTCATCTACCGTTTTCCCATAATAGACATCTGCTGCAGCACCCACTCCATACGCCCTGTGCCCTAGCAGTATTTTATTGAAAAACAGACTCAGGATTTCATCTTTGGATAATTCCCGTTCAATTTTCAGGGCGAGAAAAATTTCACGTGTCTTGCGGGAAAATGTTTTTTCAAAGCTCAGGAAAAAATTTCGTGCAACCAATTGGGTAATCGTGCTGCCGCCGATTGTTCTGTCTCCGGTCGTCGCCAGGTTCCACACAGCCCGGGTGATCCCCTGGTAATCAATGCCAGGGTGCTCATAAAAACGGGCGTCTTCACCGGCAATAAAGGCGTACTTGAGTTGGTAGGGAATTTCGTCAATTGGAACCGGAATTCTGCGTTTCTCGCCAAATACGCTGATCAGTTTCCCGTCTTCACTGAAAACTCTTAGCGGAACCTGAAGTTGCACATCTTTTAATGAATTGACATCAGGTAAGTCAGGCGCGATGACCAGGTATGTGATGAAAACAGTAATTATTCCCAACAGGCCCGTAATCAGTCCCAGTCGTAAAATAATTCGAAAAAACTTCTTCACACAGTAATCCTGCTATGATTGAGCGTAAGAAAAGGATATTCTTGTTGCTGTTTTAACACTGTTACATCGTGTAAAACAGATAAAAGATACACAGCGACGGACAGGGAAGCAGCCGGTATCAAAGTGTGTTGACCACGCCAGTGGCCAGTAGTTTCCTCGTAAAAAAGCGCAATGCCATACTTCCTGGCAGCGTCTTATCCGTTTAAGTGAACTGTCCAGATAGATGTTTCGGCATTGAGAATTGACGGTTTTTCTGTTAAAAACAGCTATAAGAAGTTTCATTAAGTCATTGGCGCAGAAAAGGATTAGTGAAATTGAAACTGTTTGGGAAAAAGAATGAACCTGTAATTGGTTTGGATATTGGGACTTCCAGTGTTCGTGCTTTGCAATTATCGCGACATGGATCTGGTTACCGGGTTGATCATTTTGCCATTGAGCCTGTAGGGGTTGGCGCTGTGGTCGAGAAATCGGTACAGGATATCGAGGCAATCTCCAGTGCCATCGAAAGGGCGGTTAAGCACTCCGGCTCTAAAGCCAAGTCCTGTGCCATCGCTGTTTCCGGATCTGCCGTATTCACCAAAACAATCAGCCTGCCTGCTAACCTTGCTGAGTCAGACGTCGAAAGTCAGGTGCAGATCGAAGCCAATCAATATATTCCTTATCCTTTGGATGAGGTCAGTCTGGATTTCGAAGTATTGGGACCGTCGCCACGTAACGCCGATCTTGTTGACATACTTTTGGCTGCCAGCAAAAGCGAAAACGTGGAAAACCGCCAGGATGCCCTGGATGCGGTCGGCTTAAAGGCAAAAGTTGTAGATGTTGAAGCTTTTGCGATTGCCAATGCTTTTGAGCTGATGCGGGAGCGTGATGGTTTGAGCAAAAGCGAAGCTGTTGGCGTTTTTGACATTGGTTACGATCTGACGACATTACTGGTGTTGCGTGGTGGCAGAGTGATTTATACACGTGACCATCCATTTGGCGGTCATCAACTTCTTGAAGAAACCATGCGTCGCTTTGAAATGACCCCTGAGCAGGCCAGGTTTTTTGAGCGGGGCGAAGAAGGGCCGGAAGACTTTGATGATGAAGTGCTTGAGCCTTTCCAGCTTAATATCGTTCACCAGATCAGCCGGGCTTTGCAATTTTTTGCATCTTCCAATGAATATTCACCCATAAGCACCATTTATTTATCGGGTGGTTCTGCGTCGCTGAAAGGAATGTCAGCCATGGTTCAGCAGGAACTGGGACTGACAACGCGTATTGCCGACCCTTGTGCAGGTATGGAGCTCGCTGATTCGGTTGCTGTATCAGCATTGAAGAGGAATGAGCCCAACCTGATGGTAGCGATGGGATTGGCATTGAGGGGATTTGACTGATGGCCAGAATTAATCTACTTCCATGGCGGGAGGAATTGCGGCGGGAACGTCAGCGGCAGTTCATGCTCTCATTGATGATGACGGCGGTTCTGGGCGTAATCCTTGTGTTTGCAATTGTGCTGGTGTTCGACCAGAAGATAGGTCACCAGCAACTCAGGAACCAGACGGTACAAGCTGAAATTAACCTGCTCACTGAAAAAATTACACGTATTGAACAGCTCGAGCAAACCCGGGCACGATTGTTGTCACGCAAGAGAATTATTGAAGAACTCCAGGCCAGTCGCTCTCTCACGGTAGAAATGCTTGACCAGATGGCAAAGAGCATACCGGTAGGGGTCACACTCAATACGGTACGCCAACAGGGCATGAATATAAGCTTTGCAGGTTTCAGCCAGTCCAATGCACGGGTATCGGCATACCTGCAAAGCCTGGAAAGAAATGAACTCTTTCTAAATCCTGACCTTGGTGTTGTACGAGTCTCCCAATCGCGTATCAATAGTCCTGAACGATACGAGTTCACCATAAATGCAAAATTACGGCCAAAAATCACCAATGAAGAAGAGTTGGGTTATGACGAAATGCCGGATGGGGGGGCAGACTGATGCTCCAGGATTTCAAAGATATTGAATGGTCCGATCTCGGTAGTGCTCCGCCTCGCGTTCGGACTGTATTGCTATCAGTATTATTAGCCGCGCTCGTTGTCATAGGTTATTTCTTGCAATTAAGCGATAAATGGGATGAATTGGAACGGGCAAAGCAGCAGGAATTTGCCCTCCGGAGTGAATTTGAGACCAAGCAACAAAAGGCTGCAAACCTTGAGGAATATGAGCAGCAGCTTGTGGAAATGCAGGATCTGCTTCAAACCATGTTCCGCCAGCTCCCAAGCAAGACTGAAATGGATAAATTGTTGGTAGACGTTTCGCAAACAGCACTTGCTGCCGGCATTGATGTTCAACTGTTTCAACCCATGACAGAGGAGCCAAAAGATTTCTATGCTGAGCGTCCCATCAATATCCGCATGCTTGGGGATTTCCACCAGTTTGGGGAATTTGTAAGTAGTGTCGCAGAACTTCCCAGGGTAGTAATTTTGACCATGCATGATATTTCCCTGCGCTTGGCTCCAGCCGAATATGCTGGCCGACTGATCCTGGAAGGGCAGGTGAAAACCTATCGTTACATTGACGAAGAAGAAGCAGCCCAAATGGCGGCGGGGGCAGTTCCATGAGTATTTTGCAGAGAAATCTGAAAGTCAGAAATATATTGATGGTGGCCCTGCCCATGCTTTTGTTGTCGGCTTGCGGCGGTGAGATGAACGACCTTCTTGTTTATATAGATGACGTTAAAGCCAGACCGGCAGATCCGATTTCGCCAATTCCACCGGTTAAGACATATGCGCCCTATGCCTATGAAGGGCAGACCGGGCGTGATCCATTTCGTGCGTCAACGTCTGAAGGTAGTGATGAGAGCTCACAGGGTGGGAATTCAAGCGGGCCCAAACCGGATGCAAATCGGGTCAAGGAATATCTGGAGCGATTTGAACTGGATACGCTATCCATGGTGGGAACACTTGCGATGGATGGCAATCACTGGGGTTTGATTCGTGATCCCGATGGCGAAGTGCACAGGGTTGCTGTCAATCACTACATTGGCAGGAATCATGGAAAGGTAACCTCAGTTCGCGAAACGCAGTTGGGACTGAGTGAGTTGATCACCGATGGCTTGGGTGGCTGGCTGATCAGGGATGCATCAATAGCCGTAAGTGAGGGCTAATCGTGGGAAGACAAAAAATGGGACACCTCGAGCGTAGTGTTATGCGCACTAAAAACGTATTTAGGATGAATCGACCGCTGACCGGTATATGGGGACAGATCATGGATAGTAGAATATTCGGTATACGCGCCAGCTTGTGTTTGATGCTGGTTTTTTCACCACTGGCGGCATGGGCGGATACGGAAGTCACTTCTGCCAGTCACAGCACCAGTGCTAATGGTGATGTCATAATCACCCTGAGCACCAGTGGCGACAAGCCAAATGTCAGCGTGTTTTCAACCCAAAGCCCGGCAAGAATCGTATTGGACCTTGCAGAAACAAATAGCACGGTTAACTCGGCACCGGTCGTTGTTGGTCGTGGCTTGGTGGAAAGTTACACAACACTGGCAGCAGGCGGCAGAACCAGGATCATGGTGGATCTGTCCGCATCTGCCCAATATGACTACAGAGCGGAGGCAGGACAGGTTGTGCTTACAATTTCCGGTAGTGGCTCCAGGCTTGCTTCAACTGCTGGTGGCTTCAGCGTAGAGAATGTTGACTTCAGGCGCGGTGAAGATGGTCAGAGCCAGGTTATCATCAGCTTGAACCGTAGCGGTGCAAATGTATCCATAAACACAAGCCCAGGTGGCCTGACCGCGGATATTCTGAGCACCAACCTTCCAGAACGGCTTAACCAGCGCCTTAACGTGGTTGATTTCGCCACGCCCGTCCAAATGATAGATGCCGGACAACAGGGAACAGGCGTGCGGCTTGTCCTGGTTATAAAGGGTAGCTTTGATCATCAGTATTACCAGTCCGGTAATGAAATTATCATTGAAGTGATGAAACGCGCCAGGACTGTCAAAGCTGAAACCGACCGTATTGAGTTATATGCGGATAAAACTTATTCCGGCAGTCGTGTCACCTTTAACTTTCAGGATATTCCAGTGCGGTCAGTCCTCTCGTTAATTGCAGATGTTGCTGATTTGAATATCGTGGTGGCCGATAATGTTGCAGGCAACCTGACACTTCGATTAACCAACGTACCTTGGGATCAGGCGCTGGATATCATACTTGATGCACGTAATCTTGATAAAAGGGCAAATGGTAATGTGATCTGGATTGCTCCTACGTCCGATATCGCTAATCGTGAACAGGAATTACTGCAGGCCATGCAGGACAGGCAGGAACTCGAGCCACTACAAACCGTGTTGATCCCGGTCAGTTACGCAACGGCCGAGAGCCTGCGAACCCTGATCGAAGAGTCTTCTAATAACAATTTAGTAGACCAAGGCCTGTTGTCAGATCGCGGCTCAGTGACCATCGATGAGCGGACAAATACACTACTGGTCACGGATACAGCCGACAAGATTGCTGAGATTCAGCGACTGGTTGCAGAACTGGACCACGCAGTGCGCCAGGTTCAGATTGAATCCAGAATTGTAATTGCCAGCAGCGACTTCGGCCATGAGCTGGGTGTTCGTTTTGGTGTCTCTGCTCTCCATGTCGGCAGCAACATTCTTGCTATTACTGGAGATGGCGCTGGTGCCGATTTACTCAATCCGGGGACTGGCTCAGGAGATAGCGAATTCCCGGGTATTCCACAACGCTACAGTGTAAATCTTCCAGTGGCGGCCTCTTCCGCCGGGACCCTGGGGCTTTCCTTCATAACGGGTGATTACCTGTTGGATCTGGAGCTTTCAGCGCTTGAAGCGGAAGGCGAAGGCGAAGTGATTTCTACGCCACGCATCATAACGGCCAATCAGCATGAAGCATTTATTCAGCAGGGTGTTGAAATCCCGTATGAGGAGTCAACTTCCTCCGGTGCTGCATCGGTGTCATTCAAGGAAGCCGTACTTGAACTTCGTGTCACCCCTTTGATTACCCCCGATAACCGGATTCAATTGGAGCTTGAAATCAAACAGGATACAGTTGGCGAAATTTTCCAGACTGGACGCGGTGGATCAGTCCCTTCAATTGATACGCGGGAACTTCAAACCAGTGTTCTGGTAAATAATGGTGAAACCGTAGTTCTGGGTGGAATTTTCCAGGATACACGCAATCGCTCTGAAGATAAGGTTCCCTACCTGAGCAGTATTCCGGGTATCGGCGCTCTGTTCAGGCGGCGTTCAAATGAGAACAAGAAAAGAGAACTGTTGATTTTCGTTACACCTACCATTGTCGAAGATCGCCAGCCTGTAAATTAATCAACCTCGTAAAGCCAAAAGAAATACCCGGGTGTCCCCGGGTATTTTTGAATTTACACCCGGCCGCTTACCTTTGCTGGTCAGTGTGCCGCACGCGGGCACTTGTATTCCTGAATCAATTCGTCGACAGCTAAGTGCTGTGGCCACACCATTGCCGGACACGGACTGGTTTGTGGATCGGCTGTACAGTTGGGTAGTGGAAACGGGTGTCGGACTCATCACTGCCAATTATTCCCGTTATGTGATCGATCTTAACCGTCCACCCGATGATGCCGCTTTGTATCCTGGAAAAATTCCGGGCCTGGTTCCAGATAGAACATTTTCAGGTCATTGTGTCTATGAAAAAGAAACGCCGGATGCCGATGAGGTTCAGCGACGTATTACGAAATACTGGCAGCCATATCACCAGGCAATCCGGGCAGAACTTGACCGTATGCGCGAAATACATGGATACGCGATCTTATTCGACGCACATTCCATTCGCAGCGCGGTACCCGGTTTGTTTGAAGGCAAACTTCCTGATCTTAACCTCGGAAGCTTTAATGGTCAGAGCGCGGCGCCTGGTTTGATTAACACAGCACTGGGGGTTTTTGGCGGTCAAAACCGTTTCAGCCATGTTGCCGACCAAAGATTCAAGGGTGGCTATATCACGCGGCATTTCGGTCACCCTTCGCAAAACCTGCATGCACTGCAACTGGAAATGTCACAAACTGTCTATATGTGTGAAGACCCTCCGACCTATGATCATGAAGCTGCTGCGAAGGTGCAGCCGTTGCTGGAGCTGTTAATTCGCCGTTTGCTGGCATGGAATCCAGACAGTGCCTGAAACCAGCATTTATTGTCGATCAGCATTACTGGCCAATGGCTGGGCGGAGAACATAGTGCTCGAAATCGGTCAGCATGGCCTGATTGATCGAATTTCGGCCGGCAAGCCTGGTGATGCAAATACCAGCCTCAATGGCCCTGTAATCCCCGGGATGCCTAACCTGCATAGCCATGGTTTTCAACGAATGATGGCGGGCCTTACGGGCTCGGCGGCTGACTCAGAAGATAGCTTCTGGGGTTGGCGCGACGCAATGTATCACTTCGCCAACAGGATATCAGCTGACCAGCTTGAGGCTTGTATGGCCTGGGTTTACACAGAAATGCTGCTTGCAGGATTTACTTCCTGTGCGGAATTCCACTATTTGCACCACCAGCCCAATGGCACCCCTTATGACTGCGTTGCCGAAACCAGTCTCCGTGTTCTCAACGCTGCCGATAGCAGTGGAATTGCGGTTACCCTGTTACCGGTGCTCTACCGTGTTGCCGGGTTTGGTCAGCAAACCACTGGAGCCGGCCAGCAAAGGTTCAGGAATAGCCTGGATAACTACCTGGGTTTGTTACAGATATGTCAGCAGACTGTGCGCAAACAGAATTTGCACCACCTGGGCATTGCACCACATTCCTTACGCGCGGTACCAGCAGATGATTTGCGAAATCTTCTGGAAACATCGGGCCTGCAGGATATGCCGGTTCACATACATATTGCTGAACAGACCGCTGAAGTACAGGCGTGCATGGATTACCTGGGAGGCCGGCCGGTTGACTGGCTGTTGAATAATGTCAGGGTTGATAAAAACTGGTGCCTGGTTCATGCCACACACATGAAGGATTCCGAGCGCCAGGCGGCGGCAAAATCCGGTGCCGTTGCTGGCTTGTGCCCAACCACCGAGGCAGATCTTGGAGACGGGTATTTTGATGCACAGGCCTGGCTGGAATATTCAGGGAGATTTGGAATTGGAACTGACAGTAACCTGCGCATTTCGGTTTCAGAAGAGCTTCGATTGCTTGAATCTACGCACCGGCTAAGACTCGAAAAGCGAAATGTTTTGCATGATGGAACAAAAAGCAGCGGCCGGTTTTTGTATGAACACGCAGCTGAATCAGGTGCCATGGCCCTGGGTCAAAACACCGGGATGATCAAGCAAGGATGCCGGGCTGATTTGGTAGAACTGGATGAATCACACCCGTTACTGCTGGCAAGAAAGGACGATGAAATTCTGGATTCCCTGGTGTTTGCCGGTGGTGCAGACATGGTCAAGTCAGTTTTTGTGGCTGCAAAACAATGTGTATTCGACGGGAAACATGTTCGCGAGGATGAATTGCGAAAGGGATTCTCCAGCGCAATGAAGGCTTTGTTAAGTTAATGGAAGCAGGGCTGTTTTCCGCTGCCAGTGATCGCAACAAGCAAGCTATTCTTGACCAGTTGATAAAGTTGTTCTCTGGCTTGTTACCCGGGAACCTGCGGGTACTGGAAATTGGATCCGGCTGGGCCCAGCATGCAATGTATTTTACCGGCAAAATGAATGGTCTCAGTTGGCAACCCAGCGAAAGACCCGAAGCACTCGCAGAGCTGCGCACTTGCCTTGAATTGAATGGCAACACTTCAATCAAACCGCCAATCGCACTGGATGTCCTGACCGGGCCGTGGCCGGAAAACCACTTTGAAGTTGTGTACTCGGCCAACACGGCGCACATCATGTCCTGGCCCGCAGTGCTGTCGATGTTCAGCGGTATAGGCAGCTGTCTGATCGCAGGTGGCCTGTTTTGTTTGTACGGGCCATTTAATGTTGATGGTTTATTCACGGCGCCCAGTAATCAATCCTTTGACCAGCACCTGCGGACAGGTGATCCCGAAATGGGAATTCGTGACTTTGAGGCGCTTGAAAGCCTGGCCTGTAGCCATCAAATTATTCTCAGGGAACGGATTCAAATGCCGGCCAACAATTTCCTGCTTGTATTTGAGAAGTTGAACACAACAGATGTAAAAGAGGAAAGCATGTCGTGAGCGACCGGCAAGCACCAAATTATGAATTACTGACTGCGCAGGCGCAGGCATTGCTCTCGGGCCAATTCAATCTCATTGCAAATGCTGCCAATCTTTGTGCCCTGCTTTTCTTAGAACTGCAAGACGTCAACTGGGTAGGTTTCTATTTTCTTGAAGGCGATATATTGATGCTGGGTCCTTTCCAGGGCCAACCTGCTTGTGTGGAAATCCCTCTTGGACAAGGTGTTTGCGGGATTGCTGCGGCCACAGGCGAAGTGCTGAGAGTCGCAAATGTTCATGATTTTGACGGACATATTGCCTGTGACAGTGCTTCTGAATCAGAGTTGGTTATTCCCCTGTATAAAAACGACCAACTGATTGGTGTGCTGGACCTGGACAGTTCCATAGCTGGCAGATTTGATGAAACTGACGAATCCGGTTTAATTGAAATCGCAAAGGTTTTTCTGAATTCACTCGCCTGATAACGATTTGCGCGTTACCCAGTGACGAAGCACGCCTTCGCCACTGTCTTGTACGTAACCATTGGGGAAGTCGATCACGGCCAGCGTACCGGTCGCCATTTTGGTGATGTCAGCTGTTTCGGAATCTGCCGTTAGGCCCAGTGCCAGGTATTCGAAACCGGGGTTATGCCCGACCATCATGACCGTTGATGATGATTCGAAGGCATTACCTGCAAGCGAATGAAGGGTGCCGGCTGATGCCTCGTAAATCTCATCGAGATAAACGGTGTTTGGTTCTGTCTCAAGCCATTTCTCTGCAAAAGGCTTCAGTGTTTCGCGGGTTCTGCACGAAGCGGAACACAGAACCACTTTCGGTGCCGGAAGATTTTTAAGCATCCACGACGACAAAATTGCCATGTGCTTTTTCCCACGCTCATTGAGTGTGCGTCCAAAATCGTTGATACCGGGTGACCAGGGTTCGGATTTTGCATGTCGCAGAAGGTATAAGGTCTGATTCATAGTGATACTCTGGTTCAGGGCGGGTCAGATAGCCGTGTTTTGGCATTCCTGATTTTGGCATTGCTGATATCGAAAGCAGCGGGTTTCATGGTCATTAACCAGCCCTGCCGCCTGCATGAAGGCATAACAGGTGGTAGGACCCACAAATCTGAAGCCCAATTTTTTGAGCCGTTTACTGAGTTGCCCGGACTCGGACGTGGCGCCGGGAATCTCAGATAGTGAGCGCCATTGATTGACCTTGGGTTTTCCCTCTACCACATCCCACACCAGTTCTTTCAGGCTGAGCCCCTGGTCCCACAGCGCCAGTATCGTGCGTGCGTTACTAATGGTGGATTCAATTTTTCCACGGTGGCGGACGATTGACGCATCGAGGACCAGGGTTTCAACAGTTTGCTCGTCAAAGCCTGCGACCCGGCGTGGATCGAAGCTGGCAAAAGCTTTCCTGTAACCATCTCTTTTGCGCAGAATGGTCAGCCAACTCAGACCGGCTTGAGCCCCTTCCAGGGTGATCATTTCGAACAAGCGGTTTTCGCCATATTCAGGCACGCCCCACTCCTGGTCATGATATTGAACATTGAGCTCATCCGAACCGGCCCATGCGCAGCGAACGACGGTTTTAGTCATTGCCTGCTTTGGTCAGGTGAGGGAATTTATGGGTGTCGATATTTCCACCGCTTAACACTATGCCGACTTCCTTTTCTGCAAATATTGATGGGTATTCCATTATCGCAGCGATTACGGTTGCAGATGAAGGTTCAATGGTCATATCAAGGTGCTCGAATATCAATTCCATGGCATTGATCAGTCCTTCTTCAGTGACGGTCAGAATTTGGTTAACCAGGTCCAGGATGATCGGAAACGTCAATTCGCCTACCAACGCGCGCAAGCCATCAGCAATGGTATCCGGTTGCCAGGTGGTAACACGGCAGGATCTTGAAAAACTCTCAGCGGTATCAGCGGCTCCCAATGGCTCGGCGCCAATAATGGTCATTGCCGGGTTCAAATGGCGGGCGATGATTGCTGATCCGCTAATAAGACCACCACCGCCGACCGGTGTCATGAGGATATCAAGATCGGTTTTCACGCTGAGTATTTCCAATGCAACCGTACCCTGCCCGGCAATGATGTCAGGGTGATCGTAAGGCGGGATGGGTATGAAACCCTGCTTAACCAGTCTTGCCAGGCCTGCTTCACGGGCTATTTGATTCGGTTCGCAAAAAACAACCTTTCCGCCGTAGCGTTTGACCGCCTCGATTTTTGCCGCAACCGCATTTTCCGGCATCACCACCCATGCATTACGGCCATCCAGCCTCGCAGCGCGGGCAAGCGCGGCACCATGATTGCCCGAGGAATGGGTTGCAACATCACTGGATATTCCCTGCTCCCTGAGGCGTGAAATTGCATTGCTGGCGCCCCTGAGCTTAAAAGAACCGGTACCCTGCAGGTTTTCACATTTGCACCAGATTTTACATCCCAATAGATTGTTCAATGCCAGGCTTTCAATCAGTGGCGTATTTTTTACCGGTCCGGATATGCGTTGCTGTGCGGAAAAAATATCCTTAAAAGTCGGTCGATTCTGTTGGGTCGTACGGTTCATGCGCCTATAATACCGACCCTGCTATCCACGTCACCAGATAAAATCTAAAAAGGATCGTTTTTTATGAAAAAGGATGTTCAAGCCACTGCCATTGAACGTAAGGATTACACTGCCTTTGCATGGGAAATCGAACATGTGGAATTACGTTTTCTTATTGGCGAGTCCTTCACCAGGGTTTTCACCAAAATGCAGTTGCAGAGCAAAACGCCGGGCTTGGATGCACAGGATCTGGAACTCGATGGCAAAGACCTTGAGCTGATCTCGATATCCATTGATGGCCATGTTCTGGAAGATTCACGCTTCGAAATATCCGGTGAGTCGATGCGGGTTAAGGCTATACCCAGCCAATGCGTGCTGGAGACCGAAGTACATATAAAACCGGCTGAGAACACAGCCCTGGAAGGCTTGTACAAATCGGGCAATTTTCTTTTGACGCAATGTGAAGCACAGGGGTTTCGAAAGATCACATGGTTTCCTGACCGGCCCGATGTAATGACGCGCTACAGTGTATTCATTGAAGCCGATGCCACCATTTACCCGGTCTTGCTGTCTAACGGAAATGCCGCCGATTCAGGTGAAAGTGAAAACGGACTGCATTGGATCCGGTGGGAAGACCCGTTTCCCAAACCTTCTTACCTGTTCGCATTGGTTGCCGGTGACCTGGCGCATATTGAAGACCATTTTGTTACCCGCAGCGGTCGTGATGTGACGCTCAGGGTTTATGTCGAGAGTGAAAACATTGACCGGTGCGATCACGCCATGGAATCGCTGGTCAATGCCATTAAGTGGGATGAAGACAGGTTTGACCTGGAATACGACCTGGATATCTACAACATTGTTGCGACCAATGATTTCAACATGGGTGCAATGGAAAACAAGTCGCTCAACATTTTCAACTCGAAGTACGTTTTGGCCAGGCCGGATATGGCTACCGATGCCGATTACCAGGGCATCGAGGGTGTGATCGGACATGAGTATTTTCATAACTGGACTGGCAACCGGGTCACCTGCCAGGACTGGTTCCAGTTAACGCTCAAAGAAGGTCTTACTGTTTTTCGCGATGAGGAATTTTCGGCCGATATGCAGTCGCGGGCGGTTAAGCGAATTCAGGATGTGAGGGATTTGCGGGAAAGACAATTTCCTGAAGATGCGGGACCCATGGCACACCCGATTCGGCCGGACCGGTACTTTGAAATCAATAATTTTTATACCGCGACGGTTTACCAGAAAGGTGCAGCCATCATTCGTATGTACCATACCTTGCTCGGAGAGGAAGGGTTTCAAAAGGGAATGCGTCTGTATTTCGAGCGTCATGACGGGCAGGCCGTCAGTTGCGATGATTTCCTGGCAGCCATGGCCGATGCCAATAAGGTCAACCTGGATAAATTTGGTCAATGGTACAGCCAGTCGGGAACACCTGAGGTAACCGTGGAGACCCGTCATGACCGGGCTTCAGGCGAGTTTCATGTGACACTCAGTCAATACACACCGCCCACTCATGATCAGGCCGACAAGGTACCCCTGGTCATTCCATTTGCCATCGGACTTTTGGGCGCAGACGGAGCGGAGTTGGAACTGAAATTGAAAGGCGGGTCCGATACCGGCAGCAAGACTCAATTACTGCTACTCGAAGAACAAAGCCAGTCTTTTACTTTTTCCAATATCACGGGAAATGTTGTGCCCTCTTTGCTCAGGGATTTTTCCGCACCGGTCAAAATTCACTATCCATGGACCATTGACGAACTGAGTCATTTGATTGCTTTCGATCCGGAACCGTTTGCCCGCTGGGAAGCTGCACAACAACTGGCGCAGATGTGCTTACTCGAACAGGTGCAGCGCAGTGCTGATGGCCGGGAAATGCAACTGGAGCCCGGCCTGCTTGCCGCATTCTCGGGATTGCTTGGCGATCAGGAAGCAGATATTGCGTTGCTGGCAGAAGCGATGGTGTTACCAGCCGAGGATTATCTTGCAGAACAGATGAAGGTTGTTAATGTTGACGGAATCCATGCAGCGCGGGAGTTTATCAGGCGAGAACTGGCCATGGCGCTTGAGTCGTCATTTCGCGATCGCTATGACCAGCTAAATCATGGCAGACCCTATAGCAAGTCCCCACAGGCGATGGCAGAACGTAGCCTGAAAAATGTCTGTTTGTCCTACCTGGTTAAAACTCCGGGCGGCAATTCACTTGCCCATGCACAGTTTACCGGCAGCGACAATATGACGGACAGCCTTGCCGGCTTGCGCGGCTTGTTGATGGAAGACTCCCCTGAAGCAGAATCCGCATTGCGCGTATTTGAGAACCGCTGGAAGGACGATGCGTTGGTGATGGACAAGTGGTTTGCACTGCAGGCTATCAGACCTTCACATGCAACGGTCCGGAAAGTGCGGTCATTGATGAATCACCCGGCTTTCAGCATCAGAAACCCCAATAAAGTTCGCTCGCTGATTGGTGCTTTTTCAATGGTTAATCCAACTGGCTTTCACGCTCCCGATGGCGCAGGTTACAGTTTTCACGCTGACCAGGTTATAGCAATTGATGCCATCAACCCGCAAATGGCGGCCCGCATGGCATCGGCCTTTAACCGCTGGCCCCGTTATGACGATGAACGCAAGTTATTAATGAAGAAAGAGCTTGAGCGAATCGCAGCTGTGCCTGGTTTGTCCGCAGATACCAGTGAGATCATTAACAGTGCTTTGAAGTGATTCAGGAGTTCTTGATCGCCTTGATCAGTAATTCGCGTGCCAGTTCGGCATCGTGCCGGGTAGGAAATTGCGGGCCCAGTCGAAGATCACCACCCATACGGATATTGAATTGATATCCTTCATCGCCCTCTGCCTTGAAAATACGCGTCACGAACGCGATTTTCTTCAGGACGATTGAATAACCCTGCAGTTCATAAACGACAGTCGCCATGCTGTTTTTTTCCACTTTGATTAAGAACCGCGCATTATATCTGAATGCTGTTCAGCTTTGGTTCACATGGGTCGTGATAACCTTTGCCCATCGTTGGATTAATCAGGATATTATTTAAGCAAGGTGTGAACATGAAAAGACTGATGCTCATCCCATTATTTGCGATCCTTTCAGGTTGCGTTTCTTACTATTACCCCGAAGCTGAGACGTACCTTCAAGTTGCTAACGATGATGTATACCTTGAAGAGGAGGTTTACATCGAAGAGGCTGCATCTGATTATATCGGCAAATCAATTTCTTATAGCAATGCCAGTTACTACCCTTGGTGGTCACTCGACTATTTCTACCTTGGATCCCATCAGCACCGCAGTGGTTTTTCAATCGGATTCAATTACGGCTATAACAGCAGTTGGTACGACCCTTACTACAGTGGCTACTATCCTTATTCCCTTGGCTGGTACTACCCTTTGCGCTACTCCGTTTGGTATTCACCTTTTTACGACTATGGATATAACCGGTACGGATGGAATGATTATTACTGGCGGCATCGCTACAATAATCACCACCGTTCATATTATCGTGGCTATGATCGCGGAGGGTACGACAACGCTGATCAATACGCGGGTAGAGACTGGAACAGGGGTCATAATGGTGGCAGGGCCGAGCAGGGAAACAACGGCACAGTGGACTTCAATCGCGACCATGGATCATTACGGGACGAAAGCAGATTTGCCAACAGTCACCGGGGCGTGGATCGAAACCGCAATCGCCATAATGGCGAGGATGGCCGGCTTCCCCGTGGTGCACCCGTACCTGGGTCAAGAAGTGGAACAAGTGGTCATTCAGAGGCCGCTTCCCGGCAGGTTTCCCATACTCCGGGGCGTGGTAACGCCAGACGAGGTATGGAAGTTCAAAGCCGCGAGGCCCGTAAGCCGAGTGCTACTAAAATGGAACCCGGAAAACCTGAAATCCGCCTGTCGCCAGCAATACGCGTAGTCGCTGGTTCCTCCGCAGCTCGAAATACAACGGCCGCAGCTCGAAGCACAACGGCGCGTAACCATGCTCCTTACACGATATCAAATGCGAGCTCAGGTGAAATCAGAAGCTATTCAGGCAGCAAAAATCGTGCGACCCGAAAAGAGCCAATCAGATCACAGCCAATCAGATCACAGCCGATCAGAATTCAAGCTACCCAGCCGCAAGTATTGCGACCACAGACGTCCAGAACGCAGCTAACACGGGTTCCGCCCAGGCAGCAGCAATACGCACCGCCGCAAAGAAAACAAAGGCCGGGAACACAAAGGCCGGCGCCACAGCAAGCGCGAACTCAGCGCCAGGAAACCCAGCGACCTTCTGCAATGACGCAAAGATCAGCAGCACTTCCGCAGCGCGTTCAGCGGTCAGTGCCACAACAAAGAACGGCACCACCACAACGCGCCCAGCGTCCCGCGCCTATGCCCCGCCAGGCCCCGGTTCGGGCTACGCCTTCGAAAGCAAAAGGAAGTGTTAAGCAGTCTTCATCCGGCAACAGAAATTCAGCGGGTCGAGAATCCCGTCCACAAGGCCGCAAACGCGCCAAGAAATAATCGCTAAGAAATAGCGCCAGCCTTACCAAACCGATGGCACTTTCACGCAGCATTGGCTGTGCTAGTGTGTGAACTCTAAGGTGCTTTTTACCCATGGGGTCGAATACAATTCGGTATGGCTGAATTTATCCAGGAAATTAAACAACGGAGAATACTTCCTGCTGTTGGTTTTTACGTTGGCAGTTGTTGGGTACTGATAGAAATTCTTGACCGACTGGTCGAGCGTTACCTGATGTCCCCCTATATCACTGATATTGCGTTCTGGGGCCTGTATTCGCTGATTCCGGCTGTGATCCTGGTGGCCTGGACACATGGTAAACCCGGCAAAGACAAGTCCACTACCGCAGAGAAAGTCGGTGTGCCCATCAATATCATCGCAACACTCGGCTTGCTGGTCTCAGTGTTTGGCGGAAAAGACCTTGGTGCCGCTGCCAATCTGGTTATTGTCAGCAATGAAGATGGAGTTCAGGAATCACACTACATTCCGAATGAATCCTTCCGCCGCCGAATGACGGTATTCTTTTTTCAAAACAAGTCCGGCAATCCTGAGCACGACTGGCTGCAATACGGCATTACCGAAGTCCTGATCCAGGACCTGACCCAAAGCCCCTTTATCTCTGCATCCTCGCCCTGGTCAAATATGGGTAACGGTTTTTATGCCCGTTTGAAACAGGCAGGATTCGCGGATGGCATTGGCGTGCCGCGTTCACTGATGAGTGAAATTGCCAACGACGCCAACCGGCAATATTTTGTTGAAGGATCCATTGACAAGAGTGCAGATGAATACCAGGTTACCGCCAGGGTCTGGAAAACCGGGTCGTTGGAACAGGTTGGAGTCTTTACCGAGTCCGGCTGGGATCTATACAGCATCATTGAAAACCTCACTGACCAGATTCAAGAGGTGCTTGATGTCCCGCAAAGTTCTGGAAAAATGGCGCAGAACCTGCCCCTTGCAGAAACTTATGGTGAATCCCTTGCTGCATTTAAAGATTATGTTGCCGCGCTCAATACACGTTTATTTGAAAATGACCTGGAGGCATCAAACGCCTTTCTGGAATCAGCGATTGAAACTGACCCGGGATTTGTCATGGCCTGGTTTCTAAAAACCGTCAATCATCTGGACCTGGGTGATTTGCCATCCGCCCAGGCAGCTATTCAAAAAACCCAGGAGCTGGATTATAGATTGCCCGCCCTGGATCGCGCAAAGGTCAAACAGGCCAACTATCGCCTGACCGGCCAGACCGAAAAATTGATTTCGTTCCTCAGAATGCAGGTGCGCTTGAGGGATGATGCTGATTCGCATAACCAGTTGGCCACCATGCTGATGGCAACCGGCGAGCTTGAAGAGGCCAAACAGGAATTCCTTGCAGCGCTTAATAAAGATGTTTTTAACCTGGCGATCTATCTGCAGCTGGCGATACTCGAAAAAGGTATCGGCAATATGGACGGGGCAATCTCCTACGTAGAGGACTACCTGCAGGAAAAACCCGAAGATGCCGATGCCCAGGTGCAATTGGGCGACCTGTTGCGTGATTCGGGTGATCTCTCATCGGCTGAAGATCATTACCTGGAAGCATCTTTACTGGACAATCAACCTGTTTTGCCAACGCTGAAGCTGTCGATTCTGGCCATGAGAAAGGGCAATGAAAACAATGCCCGGACTTTACTGGAACAGGCAGAGGGATTTGCCGATACGCCACTGGCAATGGCCCGGGTTCGCTCGGCTGCTGTATATATTGAATACCGGGTTGGGAAACTGCGTTCGGCAATAGAGCAACTTAATCGTATGGAGGGATTTCTGCAGCAGGTTCTTCCGCCGTTTCAGCTGACCTTGTCAATTTACGAACCCATGATCAGGTACTACTGTGAGCTCGGCGATACGGAAAATGCCAGGCTGGCACTGGACAAGTCATTATCAATTGTCCAGCCGCCCCTGGACCAATTCCTGGCATTCAGTGAGGCTACAATCCTGGTCGTTGAAGGTCGGCTCGATGCAGCCGACGAAGCGGTAAGCCGCGGTATCGCCATTATTGATCAATTCAAGCTCGAAGAACTGCGATTCCAGGCCGACCTGATCAATGGTTTTATTGAAAGGGAACGTGGGCAATATGCAGCTTCGGTCGACTCATTCCAGGCAGCGCTGACGCGCATTGAACATTCGGTTCTGGTCGGATCTGACGTTGATCTCATCTTGCCGCCTTTGATGGCCACTCTAGC
>Ga0114949_10000716_pt1 | contig 18826 bp, 8 predicted proteins | sample N074metaG_FD_83505 | JGI IMG/M metagenome (GOLD analysis project Ga0114949, IMG submission 83505) | Deep subsurface microbial communities from Kermadec Trench to uncover new lineages of life (NeLLi) - N074 metaG | ecosystem: Environmental > Aquatic > Marine > Ocean trench > Sediment | place...
CAGATATCCATTTGTCTTCAGAATTGAGTGAAGAACTTGCATCAACAGGTAGCTCTTCCACTGTATATGCATTTGGGATTATTGCTATATTTATTCTCATTATCGCATGGGTAAATTATATCAATTTATCTACTTCCCGGGCTCCTGAAAGATCAAAAGAGGTTGGTATTAAGAAAGTTGTGGGAGCAAGTAAAGGGCAACTGATTACTCAATTCCTATTGGAATCAGTGCTGATCAATATTTGTGCAGCAGTCATAGCGCTGGTATTGGCGTGGTTCCTGTTACCATTATTAGGAGAGTTGATTGGAAAAACATTGTCACTCAACATGTTGGAAGAATTCAATTTTTGGCTTGCATTCATTCTGATACTCCTGACAGGATCATTATTTTCAGGGCTCTATCCTGCCTTTGTATTATCCTCGTTCAAACCAGCCTCTATTCTAAAATCGAATCGATCGGGAACAGGGTCTTCTTTCTTAAGAAAAGCGCTGGTTATTTTCCAATTTGGTGCATCACTTGCTCTCATCGCAGGAACGTTAACTGTATACAAACAAATTTCCCACATGCGAAACCAGGATCTCGGAATGTCGCTGGAGCAGGTAATGGTTGTTAATGGACCCAGGGTAATTGAAGAAGGTATAAAACGAAGAGATATTTTCAATGGATTAAAAAATGATCTAATAAAACTACCTTTCGTAAAAGGAGTAGCTTCTTCCACAACCGTGCCAGGCGGGGGATTCAATTGGGGTTCTTCGTTCCGAAAATTGGGTGATGATCCGGATCAGGAAAAGCCTGGTAATGTTACCTGGGTCGATGCCGATTTTATTTCAATATACAAATTTGAATTTATTGCAGGCCGTAACTGGGATCCTGAATCACAATCGGATCAGGAATCTGTTATCATTAATGAGGTGGCATTAACCACTTTTGGCTTGGGTGATGCGGAAAACGCACTTACCGAATTCATTTTAATCGGGGGTGATACTGCGGGAATTATTGGAGTATTGAAGGATTTTCATTGGAGTTCACCCAAAACTGTCCGGGAAGCTGTGCTTTTAGCACCTACACCCTCTTCTTCCAGATTTTATTCTATCCGTTTAGAAACGGACGATTTAAAAGGTTCTATATCTGAAATCCAACGATTGTATAATAATCATTCTCCGGGTAATCCATTTGATTATTTTTTCATGGATGACTTTTTCAATAAACAATATAAAGCTGATATGCAGTTTGGAAAGATATTTGGCATTTTTTCACTGTTAGCAGTCTTCGTTGGGTGCCTGGGCTTATTCGGGTTGGTGTCATACACCGTTGTACAAAAAACAAGGGAAATCGGAATCCGGAAAGTACTCGGGGCGGATGTCACAAATATTGTTTTGATGCTTTCGAAGCAGTTTGTGATCCTGGTTGTGATTGCAAGTTTTATAGTCCTTCCGATATTATATTTCGGCATGATCAAATGGTTATCGGGATATGCATTTCCGATTTCTATTGGTTGGGAGTTAGTGGTATTCCCCGTACTGGTATTGATGACAATAACAATTTTTACCGTAAGCCTGGAAACTGTAAAGGCAGCTATTGCAAATCCTGTGAAATCGATCAGGTCATAGTAAGAATAAACATTCAGAAAATTGAATGCGCAAAAATCGGACGTCTGGATCAAGCGGATGGCTGAAGAATAGAAATTGCCATCAGTGGCTAACAATGTAAATTAGATGGTTCAGGCAGGAATTTAGAGACAATTTCTTTAGGGAAGAGTTTACGGTTAAACGTAAGTGTCTGAACTGGAAGATGATTTTAATTCTGTACTTATAATTGAGCTCATGACATGTACCTGATCATGATTGACCAGAAAATGGACTTTTTAAGAAAAATGCTTAAATTGATGGACGGAATTTCCGTTGAGCTTGTAAATTTTTCTTAAATACCCCTACCAAATTGGTACCCACTAACTTTTTAAAGGGAAGTTGTAAGAGTATTTTCTTTTATATTCCGGTAGAAAAATCGTTTATTGAAAACCTTCTACCAGGAAAGTTGAGCCTCGACCTGCCAAAAGAGCTGGGTAAGGAGATGAATATTTCTGAGGATATGCATCCTGTCCTTATTATGGCTAATGTTACCCATTTAGAGTTTGATGAGAATTTTCTAAAGAATCCTGTTTTCCGGGGGTGGCCATTTGTCTTGGACTACGATGAGTATGTTATTAATATTCCATATGTCAGGCGTAAGGATCACAACTTGCCTTATATTTTCCTTCCGGTGCTGTACCTTGATTCATGGAGGGCGATTCTTGGTGCACGGTTGATATATCAGTTTAATAAGCGAAAGAAATCATTCGAAAAGAACAAGAATTATTTTCGTGCAAAGAATATTTTTGGAAGGAGTAAGATGGAAACAAATGTTGTTTCTGAAACTTTACCCGCAGTGAAAGCTTCATCCAGCCAACACTTCATGTCTCAGAGATCTATTTTGTATTTGACAGTTGTTCAGCATGGAATATATGGCTACTCCCAATCTATCTATCAACTGGAGGATCTGGATAACGCCTTGATTACACCTGCTAAGATAAAATTTGTGAATAAGACCAGTTTCCTACCAGAAAAGTCTTGGGACGTTCGGGATATTAACGATTCTCCGATGGGTGCATATCGGATCAATTATAATTGGAAATTAACTTTCCCTTTTAGAATATAAGAAAGAATGGAATCAAAGAAAAAAATAGCGGTTCTTGGAGGAGGTATTTCTTCCCTTACTTCCGTTTGGAAATTGCTCGAAGAGGAAAAGCTGCAGGCTATAGAGGAGAAGAAAAAAGTGGGGAAAAACTGGAAAACAAAGCACGATATAACCGTTTACCAGATGGGTTGGAGGCTTGGGGGCAAAGGGGCAAGTGGCAGAAATGAAGATAAAAACAATCGGATCGAAGAACATGGATTACACCTCTGGTTTGGGTTTTACGATAATGCCTTCAAGATGATCAAAGATGTCTATAAAGAGTATTCTGAAATTAAAAATTGGCCTGGGCCCCATGAAAAAGCGTGGCGGAAAGCGTTCAAGGGATACAACCAGATAGTACTTACGGATTACGAAACAAAAAAAAGAAGATGGGATAAATGGAAATTCAAATTACCTCAAAACCACTGGGAACCTGGGGAAGATACACCTGATTCGTTCCTGTTCTTCGTGCAGGAGTTTTTTGATTACATCAGGATCAGCAGCGTGCGTAAATTACTGGGAATGAAGTGGTGGATATTACTTGCTTTTATTCTTTTTCCTCTCCCAATCTATTTGATAGCTCTCGTTGTCCTTTTGGTCATGGCCAAAAGAAAAGGATTCTATAATTTTATGGGTTTTGATGAGGAAACCTTGAAGAATAAAAGAAAGAACGAGGCAAAGAAAAAGAAGAAAAAATATGACAAAAGCCATGATAAGATTTTGCAAAAACATATAAATCCGTTCAAAGGAGTTTTTATTGTTTTGCGTTGGGCTATTGGCTTCCTTTTGTGGTTTGGAAATAGATCCCAAATCCTAATTACACTCGATTTTATGTTGTCTGTTGGAATAGGTCTGATCAAGGATAAGGTATTTGAAAACGGATATGAATCCATCAATGACAGGGATTTTAAAGAATGGTTAGGCGAATGCGGAGCACGTAGAGTAACCTGCAATTGTGGATTGATAAGGGGGATTTACGGACTTATTTTTGGAGGATTCCGGCATGCCGCCAAGTCAAATGATTCTCATGACCAGCAGTATACCTTTGAGGCCGGAACTGCTCTGAGGGGAATGCTGAGAATGGCCATGACCTACAAAGGGAATGCATATTACCGGATGATGGGGGGAATGGGCGATGTTATATTTGCACCCATCTACATTGTATTAAAAAAACGTGGTGTAAAATTTAAATTTTTTCATAAGGTAGTTAATGTAGTTCCAAAAGGAAACCATATAAAAAGCATCAAAATTGAAAAGCAGGTAAATCTTGTTGACCCAGGGAAAGAATATAATCCATTAATAAAGGTCAAAACAAAGGTGAAAGGAGTGGGAAAGATGGATTGTTGGCCAAATCAACCTTTATATAAAAAAATCAAAGAAGGTAAAGCTTTGAAACAAAGATCCATTGATTTGGAATCGTACTACAGTGATTGGCAAAATGTAGGAACGGTAAATTTAAAGTATGAGGATAGTTCGATAAAAACAGTACTACCTGTAACAAATGATTTTGATCTTGTAATTTTTGGATTGTCTATTGGAGCTATCCCTTTTGTTGCCAGATCCATCTACAAAGGACGGAGAACATGGACGGACATGGTGGATAATATTAAACCCATATCCACGGTAGCAATACAGACATGGATGACCAAAAAGACCGAAGATCTGGGTTGGACTCCTGATGATAGAAAAAAAATGGATAATGAAGATAAGAATATCGAAAAGTTGATAAAAGGGAACAAACATCAAATAGGAAACAAGCTGATTAATAAAGGTGAGTTGAAGGAAATTAAATATGTGATCGAGCAGAGCGTGATCGAGTATCTCGAAAAAATTGTTAGTCTTAACAAAAAAACCAAGGCAAATAAAAAGCTGAAGAAACTTGTAAATGAAACGGTATCATATATACTGCAAGATCCCAGACACCATCAACATCCAAAAACAAAAAGTGAATTGGAATTGAATGATATTGGAAGTTCAGTAAAGGAGGCTATTGCTAATTATATAAAACGTGATGCTACCCTGCTGGGATCATACCAAAGACCTTTTGATACCTGGGCAGATATGTCGGACCTGATTGACTATGAAAGTTGGGATCATCGCACCAAGGGACGACCAAAAAGTATCGCTTATTTCTGCGGTCCAACTCCCAGTGAGTATGCTCCAAACAGACCTACAACCATCCCATATGATGCAAATCAATTTTATGGACTACAGTCTTTTTATGACAATAATTTTCCATCAGTAGAATTTAGTAAAGTTCGTGGTAATGCCAGAAGATTTTTTGACCATGACATTAAAAGACTCTGGCCTGAATCATGGAATGAGACGGAAGATGTATTTAACTGGGACCTCCTGACAGCACCAAAGGAGAAGCAAGGAATTCATCGTTATTATGATCAATATTTCCGGATCAATATCAATCCGACAGATCTTTACGTCATGTCATCAACGAATACATCCCGATATCGATTGAAAGCGGATGAATCTGGATTTAAGAATATGTTCATCACTGGAGACTGGATAGATAATGGCTTCAATGCTGGCTGCATTGAAGCTTCTGTAATGTCCGGGTTACAAACCGCAAGGGCGGTATCAATGGATATGGGTGGCCGATGGTTTGAGGTACTCTGGGAAAATGATAGATGAACGAATGGCTTACGATAGCAAATGAAAGGATTGAAATCAAAGAGAAAATCCTTGATTTTGGGTCCATTTCATTATTACAAGGGAGCTTTGAGCATTCAGATGTCATCATAAAATTAGCCGCTGCAAACGGAAATAATACAAATGTTTGGAGTCTTAAAAAAGAATATGAAATACTCAAGGATCTTAAATATCCCGGGTACGTTCTTCCAAGAATATTAATTGCAGAATCGGATAAGGCGGCATTGATTTATCCTCAATTTTCTTTCAATCCTTTATCAACAATTATTGATAAAAGAATCGATGTTAAGCAATTTTTAAAGATTGCAATTCATTTGGTAAAAACAATTGTATGGTTTCACAATAATGGCATTATATTAAATGGGATTTTTCCAAGTGGAATAGCAATCGGCACTGATGGGTCCGTATTGTGGTTGGAATCGAGCAGGTCTACTAGATTAGAATCAACAAATAAACTAGACGTTTCGGAGTTTGGAGAATGGTTCCTTAATTACGTGAGTCCGGAACAAAGCGGGATTTCAAAAACCAGGATTGATACAAGATCGGATTTATATAATGTAGGAGCTATTTTCTTTCACATGTTAACCGGGAGTCCGGCTTTTTCTGACCCAAATCATGAAGATTTACTTTTCAAGCATTTAGCTACGGTTCCAGATGATCCTTCAACAATAAACCCCAGGATCCCTGAAATACTTAGTGGCATAATCTTATTACTACTCAAAAAAAATCCAATTGACCGGTATCAAACAGCTTTGGGCTTGCTCAAAGATCTGGAATTGTCATCGACTTCTCTTTCCAGGGAAGGGCGTGATGTCAATTTTCCTTTACGGTCCAAAGATATTATTACAAGGCTCAAAGTGTCGCAAAAATTTTACGGAAGAAAACAGGAATTGGAAATTTTAGATGGCCTTGGTAAAATGGCTAATTCAGGTAAAAAGCAAGTTGCTTTTATTTCCGGTTATTCAGGTGTTGGAAAAACAAGACTTGTAGAAGAAGCAAGCATCGGTTTTCAATTAACATTCAATTTTTACATTAATGCCAAGTTTGACTTATTTCAAAGGACCACTCCTTACAGCGCGATGTTGGATGCAACGCGTAGTATTATTAAAAAACTTCTGGTTCAGGATGATAAAGAACTAGCCTATTGGAAGGAACGATTGAATCAAATACTTGGTGATGGACAGGCTGTACTTGGTGATGTTATACCGGAATTGCGCTATATACTAGGTGACTTACCTTCTCCTCCGGAATTACCTCCGGATGAAACTGAAAATAGATTTAAAATTGCCAGTATCAATTTTGTCAGATGCTTTTCTTCAGACAACCATACCATTACCTTTTTCCTGGATGATCTTCAATGGGCTGACCCCGCTTCTCTCACATTGATAAAATTACTTTTATTAGACGAGGGAATCCAGAATATGCTATTTATTGGTTCTTACAGAAGTAATGAGGTTTCATCTACCCATCCTCTGACCAGACTGATTTCGGATACAGGAGAACAAATGTATGTGAATGAAATTGCTCTTACAACCCTTACAAAAGAATCTATTCAAGATCTGATCAAAGACACCTTATCAAGATTTGAAGGCAATATTGAGCCTTTGGTGAATTATATATTCAAAATGACCCAGGGGAATGTATTTCATACAATACAGTTAATACAATATATGGTAGAACTGGATGTGTTGAGGATTAGTAAGTTAGACAATTGGGAATGGGTGAATGATGGTGATGTAATGGTAGGAAATGATATTGCTGATTTGCTCGTTCACAAGATCTCGCTTCTTAAAGAAAATGAGATCCAACTCATTAAAAAAGCCGCGGTTTTGGGAGATGCTTTCTTCTTGCAGACACTTGCTTCAATAGAAGAAAAACCAATTACTGAGGTAGCAGCGATATTGGTTAATCCCTTTCAAAATGGGTTGATTTCATCTGTGGACAAGCACTTTGATTCACTAACCATGATTAAGTCATTTTCAGACAAGGACTTGGAAGAAATGGGGGAAACTAGATTAATGTTTTCCCATGATCGAATTCGTCAGGCGATCCTGAAATCATCGAATGCACAGGACATGGCTTCTCTAAATTTGAAAGCGGGCAGATACAAGCTCAAAAGTTTTAATAAAGAAAAACTGGAAAAGGACCTCTACTATATTACTAAAAATTTTAATGAGGCAATAGAACTAATTAAAGATGAAGATGAGGCCGGAAAAATCATTAACCTGAATTATAGAGCCGGTATGCGTGCCAAAAGTGCCACTGCGTATTGGGCAGCGATCGAATATTTCGATTTTGGACTTAAATTCTGTTCCAGATTCTCTCTTCCTAATAGAGTGTATGATTTTGAAATTGAAAAAGCAGAAAGCCTCTATTTACTTGGGAAACACGCTGAAGCTCAAAAATTATTGGATGCACTCTATGATGATACTCCCGAACGAATTAAACGATTGGAAATCTGTATGAGAGCAGTCAGATTAAATACAACAATCGATAACAAGATAACTGCAATAAATTTTGGATCTAAGGGACTCGCATTATATGGAATTAGCATTCCGAAAAATGAGTTATTACTTAAGCTCAACTTAATGTGGGATTTGATAAGGGGTCTCATTTTTGTACCAAAGCCGAAGCGTAAAATTCTTGATTTACCCCAAATTAAGGATAAGGAAGTAATTAAGCTTTTGGAATTGATTTTTTCCATGACTCCTGCTGCGTACCAATACAGCCAGGACCTATTTGGTTTACTGGTTCTAAAAATGTTCAACATATCAATAAAAAAAGGGAATAGTGGCCGGTCATCTTTTGCCTATTTAGGATTTGGAATGATTCAAGTTGAGTTGTTCAATCAATATAAGACCTTAAAGCAACTTTCTGATATTGCTATTGAGTTAAATAAAAAGCTTGGATACGATACATTGAAATGGAAACTCTCGCTCTCATACCACAATTTTGTTCATCACTGGACAGAAGAAATCAGGTCATCTATAGACGACCTGCCTGCTATTGAGATCGGAGCAATTAATCAAGGTGATCCAGTATTTGCAGGCTATTGCATTTTTAACTATTTAAGTAAAAAACTATCCCTCGGTTTTAACCTTTTAGAACTTCGAGTTGATTTTCAGGATTACTTCCGCATAGTTGATAATCGCGGTGACAAAGAAACAAGAAGGTTCTTAGAACCAATGTATACATTTTTATGCTGGCATATTGGTGAAGAAGTTGACGCAGTTTCCTTAAATACTCCTGAATATAAATCGAATAAAATTATATCAGAATCAATTGAAAATGCTTCTTTTTCAATTGTAGCAGATTTATATATTATGCATACACAACTGCTTTACTACTCAGGTAATTTTGAAGAAGCGTTGCGTGTAACTAAAAAATCTGATGAATTCGTACGTTTTGTAAGTATGAGGTACGAAACATCTGTTTATCAATTCTATAGAGGTTTGGTTTGGGCTGAATGTTTTGGGAAAGGATTAATTGGAAAGTCAAAGGCGAATAAAGAGATTAAAAAAAGTCTTAGAAAATTAAAAATGTGGACAAAGAACTGTGCCAATAATTTTGAGCCAATGTACCTCCTGCTTGTGGCAGAACAGAAACAAGTTCTTGGTAAAAATGAATCAGCTGCACATACATATGAAAGTGCAATTTCCAGTGCCCAAAAATTTCAATTTCTTAACCTCTCCGCTCTGGCATTTCTTAGAACGGGTTTATTTTATGATAAACAAGGGAAATCCTTAATTGCCAAAGCATATTTTGAAAAGGCTATTGTTGATTTTGAAGAATGGGGAAGTCCCAGAATGGTTATTCAGACAAAATCAATTGGAAATTATTTTCCTCGATCTGGTTCAGATGTAATTACCAAAATTAATTGGCAGGATAAACTTGCTAAATTAAAAAATGTAAATGATCTCCAGGATGCTGGTGGAGAAATCATTCGAATAGCTGTACTGTCCTCATTGTCATCAAAGGGTTTTCTTATATCCAAGGAAACAGGTGATCTTCAGGTACTCAAAATGTATACTCAATCCACAGATAAGATTACCAATATTGAATCAAGAAACACATCAGATATAAAAGTATCTATGCAGGTTTTGAGGTTAGCAGAAAGAACACAAGAGATACAGTGGATTTCGAATCCATCTCATCTGGCTGATTTTCATAATGATTTCGTGGATAGACAAGACCTTAAATATTTGATTTGCATTCCAATTTTCTTTAAAAAGGAACTGTATGCTTTACTATATCTGGAAAATAATTTTAGTAATGAAATTAGTGAAGAAATAAGGAAACAGGTAATTCAAACAAGCAGTCAGATTTCTACTATTGTTGAGAATATTGTATTGCACACTCGAAGGGATGAGCGAGTTGAACAAGCTGAAGATGACAAAAAAAAATCTGAAGATCTGTTAAAAAGCATTCTACCTGAAGCCGCCATTAAGGAGTTAAAATCTTATGGTAGGGTAAAAGCCATTACTTATGAAGATGCAACTGTCCTGTTTGCAGATATAAAGGGATTCACAACAATTTCTGAAAATATATCCCCTGAACAACTCATTGAAGGCATTGAGTTTTATTTTACTCATTTCGATGAGATAGTAATGAAATTTGGGTTAGATAAAATTAAAACAATTGGAGATGCCTATATGGCGGTAACCAGCCTTGATGAGGTTAGAGATACTTTGGCATTGGATGCTGTTAACGCAGCGGTTGAAATGCAATTGTTTGCACGCGGTCAGCAGGTTAATCGTGAAAAGGAACAAAAGCCTGCATTTGAGATTCGCATAGGACTTCACTCAGGAAGTATTATAGGTGGAGTAATTGGAAAAACTAAGATCCAGTATGACATTTGGGGTGACACAGTAAACACTACTGTGAGAATGCAGGAAGCTTGTGAACCTGGTAAAATAAATATTTCAGCTCAAACGTATGATCATATTAAGGACAATGTAAAGTGTATACCCCGGGGCAAAATAAGGGCTAAGCACAAGGGCGAAATTGAAATGTTTTATGTCGATTTAGATCATTTTCGAAAATAAATTTAAACACATTCCAGAATATAAGTGGATAATCCATGAAATCGGGAAATTTGAAATCATTTATACTATGCTCTAATTAATCAAATTTAATCCTTTTGGAATTCCTCATTATTTTTTACGAACTTTAGTAACCCGAAGAAAAACGTTTCTTCGACAAAAGTTCTTGGTTATGAAAACTAGTTTTAAACTTAATGGAAAAACTGTTCAGGTAGAGACCCCACCTGATGCTACTTTATTATGGACGCTAAGGGATGACCTGGAGTTAACAGGCACAAAGTACGGGTGCGGAGCCGCTTTGTGTGGTGCATGCACTGTTCATATGGATGGGATGGCAATCCGATCCTGTATCACACCAATATCCATGGTCGCCAACCGCTCGATCACTACCATCGAAGGATTATCTGATGACAATTCTCATCCATTGCAAAAAGCATGGATTGAGGAGCAGGTACCCCAGTGTGGATATTGTCAATCCGGCCAGATTATGCAAGCCGCAGCGTTGTTGCAAACTAACAGTCAACCTACGCGGGAGCAAATACTGGCTCAAATGAACGGAGTAATTTGCAGATGTGGAACCTACACTCGTATTGTTAAGGCAATTGACAGAGCAGCACAAAACGTTTAGACCATGGAAGACTTAATCAATAAAATCCCAAAAATATCCAGGCGAAAGTTTGTTATTGGCGCTGGAGGTTTCACTTTTCTCATAACAACCGGAGCCATTTGGCCGAAGTTGTCCTCTGAAGATAAATCTGCCGGTGAGGATGGTATTACAGCCTGGGTACATTTACGATCTGATGGTAAAATTGTCATCTATAATCCAGCCGCAGAAATGGGCCAGGGATCCAAAACCGCTTTACCAGTACTGATTGCTGAGGAAATGGATGTTGACTGGTCAACTGTCATCATTGAAAACTCTCCGATCATAACTGAAATTTATGGATCCAGGGCATTTGGAAGACAAAAGAGGATGATCACTGTTGGCAGCCGTGCTGTTAGTAGTTACTTTGAAAGCCTTCGTCAGGCTGGTGCACAGGCACGTTATGTTTTACTCTATAACGTGGCACAAAAATGGAATGTTCCCATTCATGAACTTACCACTGACGCCGGTGTCGTGATCCATAAATCCAGCGGTAAAAAAATGCTTTATGCGGAAATTGCAGAATTTGCCAAGTCGCCGGATAAGATTCCGGAAATTCCGACTGAACAGCTGAAAAAACCAAGCCAGTTCAGGCTTATTGGTAAAAATATTCCAAGGGTTGATATTCCATCCAAAGTGAACGGGAGTGCCATTTTCGCGATTGATATTCAATTGCCCGGAATGGTTTATGGTGCTATTTCACGAACGCCCGTTAATGGCGCCAAACCACTAAATGTGTTAAATAAAGATTCTATCCTGGAAATTGAAGGGGTCCTTGATCTGGTTACACTGGAGCATGGTGTTGGTGTAATTGCGAATTCAATGGAAACTGCATTTAAAGCAAAGAAAAGTTTGCAGATACAGTGGAGTAAAGGAGTAAAGGCAGAAAACTACAACAGTATAGAAGCTTTTGAAAAATACGTGAGTATTGCCGGCGATGCTGGTGTAAAGGGAAGAACTATCAAAAATGAAGGGAATACATTAGAAGCTTTGCAAAATGCAGAAAAGACTTTCAGTTCTGATTATAAAAATGATTTTGCCTACCATGCACAAATGGAACCGTTGAATGCGGTGGTTTCTGTTTCTGACGATGGATCCAGCGCTGAACTTTGGGTCGGGAGCCAGGCTCCTGCGAGTGCAAGAAGTGCGGCGGCAAAGGCTCTTGGTCTGGATGAATCAAAAGTAGAGATCCATCACTGTTACCTGGGAGGAGGATTTGGACGCAGGTCCATGTCTGGTTATGTTTCTGAGGCGGCAACGTTGGCAAAAAAGGCGGGCAAACCTCTAAAACTCGTCTGGACAAGAGAAGATGATATAGCCTATGGAGCGTTTCGCCCAATGTCCGTGCAGCGGATGCAAGCAGGTGTGGATAAGATTGGAAATATTGTCGGATGGAGTCATACCGTGGTTGGAACCGGTAGCCGGCTGATGACTTCGGGCGTGAATACATTGTTCTATACTTTCCCTAATCAACATATTGAAATGCGTAATGTGGATGAAGGAGTGCGTACAAAACACTGGCGTGGGGTCGGCCATGGTCCAAATAAATTTGCAATAGAAGCTTTTATTGATGAAATATCAATAGACCAAAATATTGACCCGTTTGAAATGCGCAGACGGTTAATGAAAAATCATCCCCGTGCATTGAATGTTCTTGAAACGGTGGCAAAAATGGCAAACTGGGGCGACACACCACCTCCGGGCAGAGGGAGAGGAGTTGCTTTTGCCGAACGAAGCGGTTCATTGACTGCCGGTGTTTGTGAACTTTCCGTAAATAAGGAAAGCGGGAGGATTCAGGTTCATAAATTCTGGGTTGCACTGGATGCAGGCATTGTGGTTCAACCAAACAATGTATTGGCTCAAACAGAGGGCTCTGTTAATTTTGGATTGAGCAGTGTACTTAGTGAAAGCCTCACTTTCAAAAAAGGAAAGGTTCAGCAGTCAAACTTCCATGACTACAATGTACTGCGTATTGCAGATGCGCCTGAGAGCATAGAAATTAAAATTATTCCATCAAATGAAAAGCCATCCGGTGTTGGGGAAGCAGCACTGCCATTTGTTGGCGGGGCAGTATCGAATGCTTTTGCAAACCTCACGGGAAAAAGGCTAAGACACATACCATTTACTCCTGAGAAGGTCCTGGATGCTTTGAACAGTTAAAGTTCACAAAACAGTCAACGATATTTAGGTTTGGACATTGGGCAAACTTTAGGCCATCAGTCCCTTTACCTATTAGCTTAGGAAATTACTCATTCCTGAGCGAGTCCACCGGATTTGCAACTGCCGCACGTATGGATTGCCAGCTCATGGTTACCCAGGCGATAAACAGTGTAATGCCTCCGGCAATTAAAAATACTTCGGGCCCGATGTTGATTCTAAAATGGAAATCCCTCAGCCAGCCGTTCATAATAATCCAGGAAAGTGGAAAGGCAAAAATCAGTGCTATTAAAATAAGTTTTCCAAATTCCTTTGATAATAATACAATGATACTGGAGATTGATGCTCCCATCACTTTTCGCACCCCTATTTCTTTTGTTCGCTGTTCAGCTGTAAATGCCGCCAAACCAAATAAACCGAGGCTGGCTACAAAGATGGCAAACCCTGCAAACGTAAATGCAATTTTCCCAATCCGTTCCTCCTGATCATACATTCTTGCAAAGCGATCATCTAAGAAAGAATAAGTAAAAGGTTGACCTGGTCCTACTTCCTTCCATTCTTTTTCTATTAACGAAACGATGGATGCGATTTCGCTTGTGGTCACTTTTATTGCTAAATTTCCAGACCGACTGCCCAATACAAGGCTTAATGCGTTGATGTTATCACGCAGGGATTCGAAATGAAAGTTCTTGACAATTCCTATGATTTTTAATGGTATCATCGTTTGATCTCCTTCCGGTCCCAGGTTTCTGAATGAGTACACACTTTTTCCAATGGGGTCTTCATATCCAAATAATTCCATTGCTCGTTCATTTAAAATGATACCGGCTGTATCAGAAGGAAAATCTCTGGAAAAATTTCTTCCTTCAATGATTTCCATGTTCAGTGTAGGAATATAATCATGATCCACAGACCAGATCTGCATAGACACACTGTTGGTCTCGGTATGTTCTTCTCCTTCAGGCCAAAATCCGGAATCGCTTCTATAGGTCCCTGAGACTGGTAAAAAACCTGAGACTGTTGCTGAGGAAATGCTCGAATTTTGGAGGAGTGTGTTTTTAAATGCCTCTACATTACTTCCCAGTGCCTGGATATCTTCAATAATGATTACCTGGTCTTTGTTGAACCCAAGGTTTTTGTTTTGGATATAATTCAATTGTTGATAAATCACCAGCGTACCAACAATCAGGAATATGGAAGCAATAAACTGCATCACCACCAGGGTGCTTCGCAGCCAACCGCTTTTTACACCAAGGTTTAACGTTCCTTTTAAAACTGCTGCAGGCCGGAAAGCGGAAAGGAAAAAAGAAGGATATATTCCGGCAATGAGGCCAATAATTAGAACACCAGAAATAATTCCAACGATAAAAAAGAAGCTGTCAAATGGAATAGCTAATGATTTGTTGGCCAGGAGGTTAAAGTAAGGTAGAACCATCATGGCCAGAATAAGGGCGATGAGCATACCAAGAAAACTAAGTAAAATTGATTCTGTCAGGAATTGCTTAATCAAATGTGATCTGTAGGATCCCAGCACTTTTCTTACACCTACCTCTTTGGCACGATTCGCGGATCTCGCCGTTGAAAGATTCATGAAATTGATACATGCAATAATAAGGATGATCAAAGCGATTGCAGAAAATATATATACATAGGTGATGTTGCCGTTGGGCTCAAATTCCATTCCAAGATTAGACTGCAAGTGAATATCCTGAACGTTCATCGTGTGGTATTTAACCCACTGGCCTGATGCCTCAAGGTCATCAGCCGATATCTGTAGAAATTGCTCTGCTTGTGGTAATGTATAAGTACTAACCATTTCATCAAGTTTGGACTCAAAATCTTCACCTATGGCACCTTCCCGTAGTAAAAAATAGGTCTGATAATTGTTACTTAACCAAACAGTGGATTTGGAATGATCCAACCCCTCCATGGACAGCATCATATTCAAATGAAAATGACTGTTGGCAGGCATATCCTCATACACTCCTACTACTTCATATAGGTCTTCATTGTTTAATGTTACCTGCTTACCCACGGGATTTTCATCACCAAATGTTCTTTTGGAAGCTGATTCGCTCATTATCAATGTATTCGGTTTCTCAAGCGCGGTGGTTGGATCACCGTAAATAAAGGGAATCGTAAATATGTCAAGAATTTCCTTATCTGCAAACACTACATTTTCTTCCAGCACGTTTTGATCTTCTTCCTTGATCAGGTAGCTGCCTACCTGTCTGAATCGACCGGTTGTTTCCACATCAGGGTAATCAATGACCATTGTTTCCGCCATAGGTGCTGGCGCTACATTCATCAACATATGGTTACCTCCGAATTTGATATCTGCACTAATGCGATATATACGATCTGCTTTTTCATGATGCTGATCATATGACAATTCGTCCTGAACAAACAGGAGAATAAGTAAACAGCTGGTAATTCCTACGGCTAATCCTGTGACGTTGATAAGTGAATAGAATTTGTGTTTGACCAAATTCCTGTAAGCTGTTTTAATATAATTCCTGACCATGATTTTGGGTTTTTGATTGACTTCGTAAAGTGTTTTTGATTGAATTTTAGTTAATTCCGAAGGCTTGAATTGTTTTTGTATAACAATCCCGTAAGCTTCCCGAAAACGAATATTTTTAGACATTTCATGCTCTACTGAACAGCAAATGTGATCGATCAACTCTTCCTTCAAGGGCTCGTATACCAACCCTTTTTTGCAAAGGTCATCTGTAATAAAGGCAATATGTGAACCGTTTAAAGGCATTAAATGGATGTTTGGATATTTAACACGTTTTGCATGATTTTAACAAATTCCGTAAAATCCGCAATTTTTTCTTTCACAACGGAAGTTCCTTTTTGAGTAATACCATAGTATTTTCTTACTCGTTTTCCAATATGAACAGTGTGTGTGGATAAGATACCTTCAGCTTCCATTCTGTGCAGATGGGGATATAGTGATCCTTCACTGAGCTGAATTTCTCCTTCAGTAAGTTCAAGCACTTTTTGCGTGATCTCGTAACCGTACATTTGATCGTAATCACTTAATACTTTTAAAATGATGGTTTGTAGAGTACCTTTTATCAATTCTTTTGATGCCATAAAATTTACATTGTAAACGAATACATTGAACTCCGATGTATTAATAAGACGCATCACAAAAGAAAAGGTTGCTTTATGATCAAAAAATAAATTATCTTGAAAAATTATGTCCTTAAAAACCAACTGCTTTGTTCTAGGATTCTGGCAGGTTGTACTAATTACGTCCTGTGTTTCGCTGGCTTTTGCGATCAATAGCACTGTTCGCTTGACGTATTCAATCAACAACAATATGTTCTGGAGATTGAAAATGCTGAGCACCAAATTAACTTTATTGATCAGGAGGTGGGAAAAATATCTGATTAAAGCTCATATTTCTTAAATTGGAATGAGCTTATAGAAAGTGTAACGTCTCGTTGAAATAATATCTTAAATTCTTCGTAATCCAAAATGTTTGCCTCTACGGTTGGCAGCTAAATGGTGTCGTGGGTTTCCCCACTTCATGAACCAATTGCTTACGCCAAACGGTTTTCGTTTTATTAATAGGTTGCTATTGGATTTCCCAGGGAATTATTGACCAGTATTTCGTTTCTCTCTTTCGTTTATTCATCCCCTGCCATCACCACTCTGAGATGTGTGTCTTCACCAGTCATTTGCCATTGGCTTAGTGACACGGGTATATTGCCAATGCTGTTTAGTTGATCAAAAAAGTCAGCAAGATGAAACGGTTCATTATTCAATTCCTTCCTTCTTGAATATTCTGCCATGGCATTCTCTAATAGATATTTTCCGGTAATATAACTGCTGCCATATCCGGGTTGGCGTAAGTATAAATGTTGCTCGAAGATGAGTAGTTCCTTTTCAGTTTTCATCCAACCTCGTGGTGTAAATTCCGAATGAATTCTCCCGGCCTCTTCCATTGTCATTTTATTAGAATGTGCATACAATGAACCTAATCCCCTGGCGGCTCTCTGGGCAATCATGATGTAAACAATTTCCCTAACTCTTGGATTGTCATCGTACAATCCAGCTTGCATAAACATTTCCTCTACCGCAGTAGCTGTCCCTTCATTTCTGGAATCAAAAATGTTGTAGAGCAGTGGCCCTCTTCGAATTTCACTTTTGTGTGGTTCCTTTTCCATCATTGCCAATTCAAACCAATGATAGAAATGTGAATAGAGTGGCCGGGGATCGTAGTGACTTCCAATTGTAAAGAAATTACGATCCCTTTTAATGACATATGTTCCCATATGTTCTCTCAAAGCTGGCTCAAAATATTCCTTTACAGTAAGAATATCCTCTTGACTCAAAAACTTCATCAGGCTTTGAACAGATTCTTCGGCGAGTTTGTCATAAGCTTCCGGAGAGTTGGCGTCTGTGAGTGGAGGCAAACGTCTGTTTCTATGTTCTTCCAGTTTCAATGAAGACCATGCGCGGGCAAGTTCACGTTTAAGAATCATCACTTCTTCCTCCCAGGTTAAAGGCACCAGGTGTACATTTTGCAGGTACCAGGTATAATTGTCTTTTCCAATACCTGAAGGACCAGTTTTTAATTCGGATTCGGATTGTAACCAGGACACCAGATCATTGGTGGAAGCAATTGCTTCTTCGATAACTGATACGACTTCTGCGTCATCCTTTATCTCAGATTGAACTTTTAAATTGTTAAGAACCACGCTTTGCCATTGAATATCTCTAATTCCAGTTATCCATAGCTCTTTTGCATTACCAGTCAGGTTTATTTTGGCCTGTTTGTTGAGTGGCGAAATAACTTTTAGATCTTTCAATAATCGTGTCCTTTCTTCAATCGATAATGGAAAATTATATGTCCATAGCTCTGTAGTGCTATGATGTGTTGGGCCTTCATGAGCCGGAACATCACTTTTATAAGTCCAAAGCGTCTTATAAAATGCCGGATCGCGAACCCAGGGTTTTAGGATTTTGTGGTTAAAGGCATATCCGTTCATTTCTGCCCAAACGATGGTCCAATCAATCTTATGTTCAACAGGCCATGCAGTGGTATCAATTTCCAATAACTGCATCTGAATTTTTTTAAAGACAGGCCAACGTTTTTTGAAAGTTTCGGAAGTATAGTCTGGTGCACCATCCAACTGTGGAGGAGTCTCAAATGTTCTCCATTCTTTAAATAGGTTTACCAGGTCCTGGTAATTGCCTTTGATTTGAGTTGATGTTTGTTCTTGCTCTTGTTCTTCTTGTTCTTTATCGTTTTGGCAAGCTATCAAAAGGAAGAAAAGAAATAGGTTAGTTAGTTGTCGTAATATGGTCATATTATTGTTCGTTAAGGGAGATACTTTACAAAGTTAAAGGGACATGCTATACAGTAATATAGAGATGAGCCTTGTTGATGGATTATTTACGATTAATGTAATCTTATTAAGCACGATATAGTATTGATTAAAGGTGTTATAATTTTCTGTATTGACTTGGGGTACCTGCGTTTTTCTTGAAAAATGCTTCTCTGCAACCGCTTTGCTGGTAACCATAGTTTTGGGTTTTTCCAGTGCTGTTGTCATGTCGCCATGGATTAATGGAATCGTGAAGATTTCAA
>Ga0114949_10000721_pt1 | contig 18755 bp, 20 predicted proteins | sample N074metaG_FD_83505 | JGI IMG/M metagenome (GOLD analysis project Ga0114949, IMG submission 83505) | Deep subsurface microbial communities from Kermadec Trench to uncover new lineages of life (NeLLi) - N074 metaG | ecosystem: Environmental > Aquatic > Marine > Ocean trench > Sediment | place...
TAGCGACGAAGAAGCCATGCTTGATTGAAGTGGTTGTCTCTGGAAAGCAGGAGTGAATTTTGAAGTTTCTCAAACCCAGGGAGAAGCGCGCCGCGGAGAACTAACCCTTGGTCATGGCACGGTGCAGACGCCGATTTTTATGCCCTGCGGAACCTATGGTTCGGTTAAGGGCATGTTGCCAAGTTCTCTCCATGACGTTGGCGTGCAGATTCTATTGGGCAATACCTTTCATTTAATGCTGCGCCCCGGAGTCGAGGTCATTGAGCAGCATGGCGGCCTGCACGGGTTTATGGGTTGGTCGGGCCCGATTCTGACGGATTCCGGCGGCTTTCAGGTGTTCAGCCTGGGGGATTTAAGAAAGATCACCGAGGAAGGTGTCGAGTTTCGCTCACCCATCAACGGCGACAAGGTATTCCTCAGCCCGGAAGTATCCATGCAGATTCAGGCATCACTTAACGCAGATATTGTCATGGTGTTTGATGAATGCACGCCTTATCCGGCAGAGGAAAATGAAGTGAAGGAGTCCATGGAACTGTCTCTTCGCTGGGCAAAACGAAGTAAATCTGCCTTCGATGGGAATGCTAATGCGCTGTTCGGCATCGTCCAGGGCGGAATACATCAAAACCTAAGGGAAACATCGCTGCAGGGTCTTCTTGATATTGGCTTCGATGGTTACGCCATTGGTGGCTTGTCGGTGGGAGAGCCCAAAGAAGAGATGATGAGAGTCGTCGGGGACCTTGCACCGCTGCTGCCGGAAGATAAGCCACGATACCTGATGGGCGTGGGTACCCCGTCTGACCTGGTTGAATGTGTCAGGCGAGGCATCGATATGATGGATTGTGTCATGCCGACACGAAATGCCAGAAATGGGCACCTGTTTACGTCATCAGGTGTCATCAAGATCCGCAATGCGGTTCATAAAACCAGTACCGAGCCGCTGGATAGCCGTTGTGACTGCTATACCTGTGCCAATTTCACTCGTGCCTATCTCCATCACCTGGATAAGTGTGGCGAAATCCTGGGTGCCGAGCTGAACACCACCCACAACCTGTATTATTATCTTTCGCTGATGGAAGGTTTACGCTCAGCCATTGAAAATAAGGCTCTGGATGACCATATAGGTGAGGTGTATGAAAATTGGGGTGAGACCCTTCCGTCAATTTAGGCAGTAGGCTGTTCCCGTGTTGTGTCGCAGCAGACGTCATTCCTGCGCAGGCAGGAATCCAGAGTCCTTCGCAGAATCTCTGGATCCCCGCTTTCGCGAGGATGACGAGCAGGGAGCTTCTTCCCGGCAGTAGTGTCACCAGGTTCAGAATGACAGGGATAAGTAAATATTTGCTAAATACCTGTGTATTCGGCGAAAATAGCGCCCCAATTTCATGCCCCTCCAACTAATTTCAGGGCTAATAGACCATTATGATTGAATTTTTTATACCTAATGCCATGGCGGCTGACTCCGGGTTTGGCGGAGCCTTACCAGGGCTCGACCTTTTTATCATCGTTGCCTTTGCAGCAGTCTTTTATTTCATTGTCTGGCGCCCCCAGAGCAAACGGACCAAAGAACATCGCGAGCTGGTAACCGGCCTCAGCAAAGGTGATGAGATAGTCACCAACGGTGGATTGATCGGCAAGGTCGTCAAGGTGGAAGATCAGTATCTGGTTTTTGAAGTGTCAGATGGAGTCCAGCTGAAGCTGCAGAAAAGTGCCGTGGCGGCGGCGCTGCCGAAAGGCACGATCAAGTCTATATAGATCGACTTAACTTTCTTTTACTGGAATTCGGAAATACAAATTGATTAATCAATATCCCCTCTGGAAGAATCTGCTGGTGGCTGGCGTCGTCCTTTTAGGATTCATCTATGCCTTACCTAACATTTATCCACCAGATTTTGCTGTTCAGGTATCTAACGAGAATGCCGAGCTTGAGGTTTCATCCATGGCTCTTAAGACCGCCACGGGTGCGCTGGATGATGCCGGGCTTTCATACTTTGGTGCGGAATTGAATAATGGCAGTGCGCTTATTCGTTTTTCTGATGACGATTCACAACTCAGGGCCAGGGATGTCATGCAAAGAGCATTGCATGAACTGCAGGACCGTTTTGTCGTTGCGCTCAATTCCGCGCCAACAACGCCTGACTGGTTGTCCAGTATAGGTGCAAAACCCATGAATTACGGTCTTGATTTGCGTGGTGGGGTGCACTTCCTGATGGAAGTGGATACCGAAAAGACAGTCAGCGATCGCATTGAAGCCCTTGAACAGGATGTAAAGAGAACTCTGCGGGATCGATCTGACAGAATTCGTTATTCAGGATTTGAGTCACCTTCGCACGGTGTTTTAAAGGTGTCGTTCACAAACGAGGAATTGCGTGATCGGGCACGCGACAAGATTGAAGAAGAGTATTCTCAGTTCCAAATTTTAGACGGCGAAGACAATCAATTCTTCCTCACGCTGACGATGACCGAGGATTCGATAAAGGAGATTGAAGACTTCGCGGTGCAGCAAAACCTACAAACAATCCGTAACCGGGTGAATGAACTTGGTGTGGCAGAGCCATTGGTACAGCGCCTCGGGCGTACCAGAATCGTCATCGACCTGCCGGGTATCCAGGACACAGCGGCTGCCAAGAAGATTCTCGGCAAGGTCGCCACCCTGGAATTCAGGCTCGAGGCAAAACCGGATGCGCCACGTTCAACCACGGTTAACTATGAATATGAAGGCCGAACAGCCCGGTTGGAAAAAGGCATCATTCTCAGGGGTGACCGCGTTTTTGATGCACAGGTGGGGTTTGATCCGGATTCAGGTATGCCCCAGGTGAACATCAAGCTTGATAGTGATGGCGGTGAACTGATGCACCGCTCGACCCGTCACAATATCGGCAGAAGAATGGCCGTCATTTTTATCGAGACTAAAACCCGTGATCGATATGAGATGGTCGATGGCGAGGAAGTCAAATTCACTACGCCGTATATCGAGAAACGTGTGATCAGCCTGGCCACGATTCAGGGTGCACTGGGAGTCTCCTTCCGAATTACAGGATTACAGGCCGGGGAAGCCCGGGAGCTGTCACTTCTCTTAAGAGCCGGGGCGCTGGCAGCAGACATGTTCATTGCTGAAGAACGCACGATAGGCGCCAGCCTGGGTAAGGATAATATCGAACTTGGTGCAATGTCGGTTGCTGTGGGCCTTGGCCTGGTGCTGCTTTTTATGCTCGGCTATTACCGTGCGTTTGGCCTCGCCGCGAACATTGCGCTGGCCGCTAACCTGGTTTTGTTAATTGCAGTCATGTCGAGTCTGGGGGCGATGCTAACGCTGCCCGGTATTGCGGGCATCGTCTTGACGGTGGGTATGGCGGTTGACGCTAATGTGTTGATTTTTTCCCGGATACGGGAGGAGCTAAAAAACGGGATGGCGCCCCAGGCTGCCATTAAAGCAGGGTTTGATCGTGCATTCGTGACGATTCTCGATGCTAACCTAACGACATTGCTAGTGGCGGTGATCTTGTACAGTATCGGCACCGGTGCAGTAAAAGGATTTGCAGTAACACTCTCCATCGGAATTGTCACTTCCATGTTCACAGCGATTATGGGAACGCGTGCAATAGTTAATCTGATGTACGGTGGCCGAAAAGTTAAAAGGTTGATGATCTAATGACGCTTGATGATTTTAATATTGATTTTATGGGTCGCAGAAAGATCGCCGCGACTATTTCTCTGCTGCTGGTGCTACTGTCCCTCGGCTCGCTGGCTATCAACCAGGTGGAATGGGGGCTGGATTTTACCGGTGGAACACTGGTTGAAGTGTCTTACGAGAACCCCGTCAGTCCTGAAGCTGTCAGGGTTGAATTGAGCGAGGCCGGATATAAAGGTCATGTCGTTCAGTATTTTGGCTCCGACAGGGACATACTTGTCAGGGTGCCACCGCAGAAAGGGTTGGATGACAGAGACAACGCCAGGCTGGGTGATCATATTCTGCAAACACTGAAAGAATCCAAAGGTAACCAGGTAACACTGCGACGTTCTGAATTTGTTGGTCCGGCGGTTGGTGAAGAGTTGACCAACCAGGGCGGCCTCGGGCTGCTAACCGCACTGGCGGTTGTTATGGTTTATGTGGCGCTTCGTTTTCAGTTGAAATTCGCCATTGGCGCCGTTGTTGCGCTGTTTCATGACGTGGTGATTACGCTGGGTATTTTTTCGGTTGCTCGCTGGAATTTTGACCTGACAGTACTTGCGGCGTTGCTCGCGGTCATTGGCTACTCGCTTAATGACACGATTGTCGTATCGGATAGGATTCGTGAAAACTTCAGAAAGGTTCGACGCAGCACGCCTGTTGAAATTATAAACAAATCTTTGAATCAGACCCTTGGCAGAACATTAATCACTTCCTTTACAACATTGATAGTGTTGTTTTCGCTGTTCTTCTTAGGTGGTGAATTGATTAGAGGATTTGCCATCGGGCTGATTATTGGCGTGGTTGTGGGAACCTACTCTTCCATCTATATAGCAGCGAACGTACTGCTGGTGCTGAATATAACCAGTGAAGATCTGGCCATTCCCATCAAAGAAGGCGCCGACGACGCTGATCTTGGTGTGGGATGACTTTTTGCATGAGATCCTTCATGCGTTCAGGCAAGGTCTTCAGGAAACCGCTCTCGATTCGCCATAGCATCTCTTTACAACAGGCGTCAGCGCTTTAAAGACCTTCGGTGTACCGGCAACAATATCACCGGATTGCATATAACCGGCACCACCGGAAAAATCCCCAATGAGGCCGCCGGATTCGATAACCATCAAAGCGCCGGCTGCCATATCCCAGGGTGAGAGGCCGCGCATCCACATGCCATCCATTCGTCCTGCCGCGACATAGGCCAGGTCAAGGCAGGCACTCCCCTGCTGCCTGATGGTTGATTGCTGGTTTAGCAGGTGTTGAATGAGTTCGCTCTGCGCGCGCGCAGATTCTGCCCCTGACGGAACGCCTGTGGCAAGAATTGCGCCATCAAGATTGTCTTTTACACTTGCCCTGACTCGTCTGCCATTTAACTGGCAGCCATATCCACGACTGACTGTAAATTCTTCCTGCCGAATCGGGTCCAGGATAACGCCATGTTCCAGTTTGCCCTTTTTCAGGCAGGCAATGGAAACACAAAAATGTGGAATCTGGCGCATGAAGTTTGTGGTGCCATCGATGGGGTCGATAATCCACTCATACTCGGCATCTTCCACAACGACATTATTGATCTGCTCTTCTCCGGTGATGCTGTGATCAGGATAAGTCTCCCGCAATGCATCGACAATGATCCGTTCCGCGTCCCGATCAATATTGGTCACAAAGTTGTTGTGACTCTTCTCATCGATTTTGACGAGGTCGGGTCTGTCGAAGGCACGGGTGATTCTGAGTCCTGCCTCCCTGGCTGCTCGAAGGGCGATGTTTACCATCGGTTGCATTGATTGGATCCAGTTTCAAAGGGAATATCGGTCGCGCATGATAGCAGATCACGTATAGATTTTGGATTCCTGTATGATTCGCGCCATGATCGAAGACAACCTGTTTCCTGATCTCAGCATCGTGCTTATCGAGACATCGCATCCAGGCAATATTGGTGCAGCGGCGCGAGCCATGAAAAATATGGGGGTGATGAACCTGACTCTGGTTAAACCGTTTGTATTTCCCAGTGAACAGGCAACCTACAGGGCGGTAAGTGCCGCAGACATCATTGAGAGTGCCGTTGTGGTGAATAACCTGGATGAAGCCATAGCAGGTTGTGAACTCGTTATTGGCACTTCAGCCAGGGATAGAAGAATTCCGTGGCCCATGCTTGAACCAAAGGCCTGTGGTGACAAGGTTGTGTCCGAGCATAATTCAGGAAACAAGGTCGCTATTCTTTTCGGTCGTGAATCACGCGGTCTGACGAATGATGAGTTACAAAAGTGTCACTACCATGTGAATATTCCGACTGGCAAAGAATACAGTTCACTGAATCTCGCCATGGCAGTGCAGGTGATCTGCTATGAAATTTTGCAATCATCCCTGTCGGCAGACAGGAGTGATGCCAGTACCAGCTGGGATGTGAAATTTGCGAATGCTGCAGATATGGAACATCTGTTTGAACACTTTGAAAAAACCCTGGTTGAAGTCAACTTCCATGACCCCGAGAACCCCAGGCAGTTGATGACCCGCATCCGCCGGATGTTCAATCGTATTCGTATGGATCAGATGGAAGTGAATATCCTCAGGGGATTCCTTACCGCGGTAAATAACCTAAAAAGCCACAGTCCCAGGTAACCAACCCCGTCATCAAAAACCCCTTCCATTCCGCACAATACCCGACTAAACTAGTCAACTATATACCCGACTAATTTGGTCAACTATATACCTGAGCAAAAGACTCGGGTATACTGCGCGGCCTCGCTGTACTGGGGTTAAATTCAGCTTGCAAATGAAGCTGCAGGCCATAGATAAAGTAGATTGATATGAAACTTACAGCAAAAGGAAGATATGCCGTGACAGCCATGCTGGATCTGGCCGTCCATGAGGAACAGGGTCCCATCAGCCTGGCTGAAATCTCTCACAGGCAGGGTATCAGTTTGTCGTATCTGGAGCAGTTGTTCGCGAAATTAAGGCGGAGCAATCTTGTCGCCAGTGTTCGCGGTCCCGGTGGCGGATATCGATTGAATCGGCGATCTAATGAGATTTTTATCGCCCAGATTGTGGATTCCGTCGACGAAAATGTCGATGCAACCCGCTGTGGCGGCACTGCTGATTGCCAGCAGGGTGAAACGTGCCTGACCCACGAATTGTGGACGGATCTGAGCGAACAGATTCACCAGTTTCTAAGTGGCATAGACTTGGCCAGCATTGTTGCCAAACGCCAGGTCCAGCAAATTGCAGCGAGACAGGATGCTATTCATGATCAGTTGGTTCGGATGCCTGCGCCTGCCATCGAAGAACGACCAGTAGCAGAACAAGTGTGACGGAGCAGATGTAAATGAATACACCGATTTATTTTGATTATGCAGCAACGACGCCAGTCGACCCGAGAGTTGCGCAGAAAATGAGCGAATGCCTTCTCGCCGAGGGTAAGTTTGGTAATCCGGCAAGTCGTTCCCATAAATTTGGCTGGGAAGCTGAAGAAGCAGTAGAGATAGCCCGCCGTCAGGTGGCTGATCTGGTGAATTGTGACCCAAGAGAGATAGTCTGGACTTCTGGTGCAACGGAATCGGATAATCTTGCAATCAAAGGTGTTGCCCATTTTTACAAAGGCAAGGGTATGCACATCATCACTTCGAAAATCGAACACAAGGCGGTATTGGATACTTGTCGACAACTCGAAAGAGAAGGATATGAAGTCACCTACCTTGAGCCTAACAGTGATGGCATAACAACCCCTGAAAGTGTTGAAGCCGCAATAAGAGAAGACACGACCATCGTCTCCATCATGCATGTGAATAATGAAATAGGCGTGGCTAACGACATTGCAGCAATTGGTGAAATTACCCGAAAACGCAAAATCTTCTACCACGTTGATGCAGCACAGAGTGCTGGAAAAATTGATATTGATCTTGCCGAATTAAAGGTAGACCTGATGTCATTTTCCGGGCACAAGGTTTACGGCCCAAAAGGTGTCGGGGCTTTATATGTCAGTCGCAAGCCCAGAGTCAGGGTGGAAGCACAGATACATGGTGGTGGCCATGAACGTGGCATGCGTTCGGGCACACTCGCTACTCACCAATTGGTTGGCATGGGTGAAGCATTCAGGATTGCCAAAGAAGAGATGCATGAAGAAGCGGCACGTATCATTGCTCTCAGAACACGATTGTGGGATGGATTGAAGGATCTTGAAGAAGTTTACATCAGTGGAGATATGGGGCATCACGTACCCGGGATAATCAATATCAGCTTCAACTTTGTTGAAGGTGAGTCCTTGATTATGTCGTTACCTGATATCGCAGTCTCATCAGGCTCGGCCTGTACCTCGGCCAGCCTGGAACCATCTTATGTATTACGTGCACTGGGTTTGAATGATGAGATGGCACATAGCTCGCTGAGATTCTCCATTGGTCGGTTTACGACTGAAGAGAATATCGATACGGCAATAAAACAAGTGCGCGCGGCGGTAGATAAACTGAGAGAATTGTCACCACTTTGGGATATGTTCAAAGATGGTGTTGATATGGATAAAATAGAGTGGGCAGTCCACTAGATACTCAACCCTGGAGAAACTGAAATGGCTTATAGCGAGAAGGTACTGGATCACTACGGGAAGCCTCGAAATGTCGGCAAGATGGATGCCAACAGCGATGATGTAGGCACCGGCATGGTGGGTGCGCCAGCATGTGGCGACGTAATGAGATTACAGATTAAAGTTGGTGATGATGGCGTCATACAGGATGCAAAATTCAAAACTTACGGATGCGGTTCTGCCATTGCATCGAGTTCCCTGTTAACCGAATGGGTTAAGGGGCGAACGTTGTCGGAGGCTGAAAGCATCAAGAATACGGAAATTGTAGAGGAACTAGCACTGCCTCCTGTGAAAATACATTGCTCGGTTCTTGCAGAAGATGCCATCAAGGCAGCTGTGAAGGACTATCGTGACAAGCACCTCAGCCGCAATGAAGAAACCGCATCGGTAGCAGCAGGCTGAAGAGCAGGTGTGGAAAGTTGAGCATTACGGAGTAGTTTGATGGGTGTGAGTTTAACCAAGATTGCAGCCGAACATATCGGAAGTTACCTCGATTCCCGGGGTAAGGGTATTGGTATTCGGCTCGCAATTAAGACAACCGGCTGCTCAGGGTTAATGTATGTCATTGAGCCTGTCGATGAACCCATGCCGGAAGATATCCAGTTCACCAGCCAGGGTGTTGATGTTTATGTAGACCCAAAAAGCCTGGTCTACGTGGACGGAACAGAGATGGATTATGTGAAGCAGGGTTTGAACGAGGGTTTTGAGTTTAAGAACCCTAATGTCCAGAATGAGTGCGGCTGTGGTGAGAGCTTTACCGTTTAACGATCTTATCCGACTGGACTCGCATGCGAGCGCCAGGATCCTTTAAGAAATTTACCTTCAGGCAGAAAACTATAAGGACGGAGTCCTGTTTAAGGGCGATCGTATTGGCTAATTGTGGATTTCAAGCAAGACTATTTTGAAATTTTTCAGCTCCCACGTGGCTTTGATATAAATCTGGAGGTACTGTCCGAGCGATTCAGGGAATTGCAGAAAAGCGTGCATCCGGATAAGTACGTTAATGCAAGTGAGACTGAAAAACGAATTTCCATGCAATGGACTGTGCAGATTAACGCGGCCCACGATACCTTGAAGGTTTCGATGGCCCGTGCCATTTATCTGCTGGAGTTGGGTGATGTGAAGATTGCCACAAATCCAACGCTGGATCCTGACTTTCTAATGGAACAAATTGAGCTGCGTGAGGAGCTGGAAGATATCGGGGAGGCAGATGATGCCTTGTTGAAATTGGATGACTTCACACTTCGCGTTAACAAGGTAATGTCAGCTCTGGAATCTTCTTTTGCCTCGTCCTACAGCCGGGGAGAACTCAAGTCAGCAGAGCAGGAAGTCTACAAGTTGCAGTTTTTGAACAAGCTACGGATTGCGGCGGATCACATGGAAGAGAAATTGTTGGATTATTGAAGCATGGCTTTATTACAAATCACAGAACCGGGTCAGGCAGTCGATCCTCACCAGCGCAAACGAGCGGCCGGAATTGACCTCGGTACCACCAATTCTCTCATTGCCAGTGTGCGTGGTGGTGTCACGGACACGCTTGCAGATATTGATGGTGATCATTTGATGCCGTCTGCCGTTCGATATACAGCAGAGCATGTCATAGTAGGCAGAGAAGCACTTACCGAGGCGCGCAATGACCCACTGAACACTATTTTGTCCGTTAAAAGAATGATGGGGCGAGGAGTTGAAGACCTTGTTTCCATCGGTGAGCGGTTACCCTACAAGTTCGCTGAAGCTGGTTCCGGTATGCCACGGATTGAAGTAGTTAGTCGCGTCGTCAGCCCCGTAGAAGTTTCAGCGGAAATATTGAAAGCACTGGTTGTAAGAGCCACGGCGTCATTGGCGGGAGACATTGATGGCGTCGTCATAACCGTGCCAGCTTATTTTGATGATGCCCAGCGTCAGGCGACAAAAGATGCGGCACGGATAGCCGGTCTCAATGTACTCAGGCTGCTGAATGAGCCGACGGCTGCAGCCGTGGCTTATGGTCTGGATTCCGGATCTGAAGGGATTGTTGCTGTGTATGATTTTGGCGGCGGTACATTTGATATTTCGCTGCTGCGCCTGAACAAAGGTGTGTTTGAAGTGCTGGCGACCGGGGGTGATTCAAGCCTCGGCGGTGATGATTTCGATCACAAGATTGCTGAATGGATTATTCGTGAATCCGGGTTCAGCGGGCAGGTCAGTCATAGCCAACTCCGCTGGTTGATGCTTGAATCTCGTGAGATTAAGGAAGCCTTGAGCGAATCGGATAAGGTCAGTATCAATATTGAAATTGAAGGCCTGAAATACCATGGCGAATTAACGAGGCAACAATTTGACCGGGAAATAGAATCCCTGGTGGCGGAATCCATCAAGGCCTGTCGTCGAGCTGTTCGAGATTCCGGAGTTGAACTGTCGGAAATAGACGCAGTTATACTGGTGGGTGGCTCTACCAGGGTGCCCAGTATTAGGAATGCTGTTGCCAGCTATTTTCAGATTGAACCCTTGAGTGATATTGATCCGGATCGGGTGGTTGCGATCGGGGCTGCTGCACAGGCTGATCAACTGATCGGTAATAAACCGGATGATGAAATGTTATTGCTGGATGTGCTTCCTCTTTCGCTGGGTCTTGAGACGATGGGTGGTCTGGCGGAGAAGGTCATCCACCGAAATACACCCATTCCCACAGCCCGGGCACAGGAGTTTACAACTTATCGGGATGGGCAGACGGCGATGCTCATCCATGTTGTGCAGGGTGAGAGGGAGCTCATATCAGATTGCCGCTCATTGGCAAGGTTTGAGTTGCATGAAATACCGGCAATGGTCGCCGGGGCTGCAAAGATCGAAGTCGTGTTCCAGGTGGATGCCGATGGACTGCTTTCTGTATCTGCAACAGAACTGGGTACCGGAGTTGCAGCGCAAATAGAAGTCAAACCCACCTACGGTCTTGGCGAAGACGAGATCACCAGCATGCTGAAAGATTCGTTTGAGTATGCAGCGGAAGATGCACAGGCCAGGGCCCTGTCCGAAGCCAAAGTGGATGCGGGTCGAGTCATTGAGGCGCTAGGCAATGCACTTAGAATAGATGGCGAAAAATTATTAGAAAAAGACGAAATCACTGCGTTGAACAATGGAATCCAGAAACTGAAGAAGTTGTCAGCCGGTGATGATACCGAGGCAATCAATACCGGTATTGAACTGATTGGAAAAGCCAGTGAAGAATTTGCCGGGTTGCGAATGGACGCATCGGTTCGTGAAGCGCTGGCGGGTCATCAGATTGAAGAATTAGAAGAAGGGATGGATTAGTGCCGCAGATCATTATTATGCCGAACGTAGAAAGATGCCCTGAAGGTGCTGTACTTGAGGCAGAACCCGGAGATAACCTGTGTGAATTAGCGTTGGAGAACGGGATTAATATAGAACATGCGTGCGAAATGTCCTGTGCCTGCACAACCTGTCACGTGATAGTGCGTGAAGGACTTGATTCCCTGAACGAGTCGGATGAGACAGAAGACGATTTATTGGATAAGGCCTGGGGACTGGAGCCAGATTCGAGGTTAAGTTGCCAGATAGAAATTGGCGAGGAGGATCTGGTGATTGAGATCCCAAAATATACCATTAATCAGGTGTCTGAGGCTCACTAAATCGGCCGGGACCTGAGCAGAAGGAGTCTCATATGAAGTGGATAGATACCAATGACATCGCAATTGAATTATCTGAGAAATATCCTGAAGTAGACCCCATGACCTTGAGATTTACCGAGCTAAGGCTATGGGTGCTTGAGCTTGAAGGTTTTGATGATGATCCGGACAGGTGCGGTGAAAAGATCCTGGAAGCCATTCAAATGGCCTGGTTAGACGAAAAAGACTAGGCGCTTTTTCTAACCGTATGCCTTCAAACGCGCGTATAATATGCCCGTTTCGAATTTGATGGTCGGGCAGGTTCGTGTTTATTCTAATAATTTCAGGTTTTGGGATCCGATCAAGTAACGATATTTAATGCGGAGTGAGTAGTAATGACGATCGAGAGAACATTCTCAATTATCAAACCGGATGCGGTTGGTAAAAATGCTATAGGGCAAATCGTGTCAAGGTTTGAGACAGCGGGGTTGCAGGTCATCGCATCTCGGATGGAACATCTTAGTGAGGAGAAAGCCCAGGGGTTTTATGCAGAGCATGAGGGCAAACCGTTTTACAATGATCTCGTTACCTTCATGACATCCGGTCCTGTAGTCGTGCAGGTTCTTGAGGGTGAAGGTGCGATCATGTTGAACAGGGAACTGATGGGTGCAACAAACCCGGAGGAAGCCGACAAAGGAACGATCAGGGCTGATTTTGCAGAAAATATCGACGCCAATGCCGTTCATGGCTCTGACTCACAAGAATCTGCAGCACGTGAAATTGCCTACTTCTTTAAAGATGGGCAAGTCTGTCCCAGATGACTGACACAACCGCCCAAGTGAAACAGCAGCAGGAAATCCAGCCAAAGCTGGATTTCCTGGGTTTTACCCGTGGGCAGTTTGAGTCACTTCTGCTCGAGCTGGGCGAGAAGCCTTATCGTGCACCACAGATAATGAAGTGGCTGCATCATCGATGGCTGGATGATATCAATGAGATGACTGATATCAGTATGACCCTGAGATCAAAACTAATGGAGCTGGGTGAGGTCCATGAGCCCGAGGTTGTTTCGGAGAAATTATCAATCGATGGCACCCGCAAGTGGCTGGTGAAAGCCAGGTCTGGAAGCCTGTTCGAAACAGTATTCATTCCTGAAGGTCCAAGGGGTACCTTGTGTGTTTCATCACAGGTTGGTTGTGCACTGGATTGTTCCTTTTGTTCAACCGGTAAGCAGGGCTTTAACAGCAACCTGACGGCAGGTGAAATTGTTGGCCAGGTGCGACTTGCCAGAAAGGCACTTGCGGTGGAGTTCCCCGAACGCCAGAGAGTGGTCACTAATGTGGTGTTGATGGGCATGGGCGAACCGCTGCTCAATCTTGACAATGTGCTGCCCGCCGTTGAAATAATGATGGATGACCTGGGCTATGGCATTTCGAAACGGAAAGTGACGATTTCAACCGCCGGGGTTGTGCCTGGTATCGAGAGGCTCTGCGAGGCAACAGATGCATCATTGGCCATTTCATTACATGCGCCAAATGATGAATTGAGGAGCCAGCTGGTGCCGATCAATCGAAAGTACCCCATTGAAAAACTGTTGGAAGTTTGCAGGCGATATGCCACCAATTTGGGTGAAAAACGGACAATTACTGTAGAATACACGCTGATTGACAAGATCAATGACCAACCGGAACATGCTGAAGAACTTGTTCAGTTGCTGGATAATTTTCCATGTAAGATTAACCTGATTCCTTTCAATCCTTTTAAAGGTTCCGGTTACAAGAGGCCATCCGCGGTTGCAGTACGGGCATTTCAGCGAAGGTTGGTTGATGCGGGGTTCTCAACCATGGTCAGGACGACCCGTGGTGAGGATATTCAGGCGGCTTGTGGTCAATTGGTCGGTGAAGTTGTTGACAAGACCAGGCGCCAGGAAAAATATCGGCGAATAGCAGCAGGAGTGATCTAGATGGTAAAACAGTTAAATGTGCTTCTCACAGTGCCACTGGTTTTCATCATGTCCCTGTTGTCAGGTTGCGTAACCACGACGACTGGCTACATGGCAAGAGAAATTGATCCTGCACAGGTCGTGGATAAGCTGAATGACCTCGGTATCGGTTATCTTCGGCAAGGAAACTATACAAAATCAAAGGAAAATCTTCGCAGGGCGTTGGAGCTGGATCCGAGTTCATCTGTCACACACACGACCTTTGGCGTTCTTTTTGAACGTGAAGGCGAATTTAAACTGGCGGAGGAGCACTTCAGGCAGGCCGTAACTCACGATCCCGAATACTCACGGGCAAGAAATAACTACGGTGCATTTCTCTTTGCCCGGGGACGATATGAGGACGCGATTCGTCAGTTAAGCGTGGCGTCTGAGGATCGATTTTATCCGCTGAGGCCGCAGGTATATGAGAATATGGGCGTCTGCTATCAGAAGATGGGTGAATCGGTCAAATCGGAAGCGGCTTTTCTCAAGGCAATACAGCTGGATTTTTCCAGGACCCGGGCATTGCTTGAGCTTGCCATCATTCGTTACGACCAGCAGGACTTTACCGAAGCTAAAAGACTCTACGACCGCCATATCACCGTTACCCAGCAGTCATCTCGAAGTTTATGGCTGTGTATCCGGCTTGCCAGAACGTTTGATGATCTTGATAAAGAAGCAAGTTGTACCCTGGTGTTGAAGAATATTTTCCCGGCATCAGAAGAATTCAAACAATTCCAGAAGATTACGTAGATCGAACGAGCATGTCTGAACAAGAAATCGAACAAGGAGGAGAAGAACAGGGTGCTGTGACCGCATCCTATATGTTGTCTTCTGCACGAGAAGCACTGGGTTTGAGCCAGAAAGAAGTTGCAGACCAGTTGTACCTGACGCTGGCGTTCATAAAACATATCGATGAAGGGGCGTTTGAGAAGATTGCTAAGCCGGCTTTCATCAGGGGCTATCTGCGATCCTATGCCAGGACAGTAGAAATCAGCGGCGATGAAGTGGTTGCCTGTTATGAAGAAGTGCTGCAGGCGGCTGAAGAAAATGTACAAATCAGGGATGTAACAGAGGAAACTGTTGGTAGTGTCGCAATTACCGGCCCTGTATTTCAGACAGGTCTTGTCGGGCTCTTCGGTGTAGTCATCATGGTTGGCATGGTCTGGTGGATAGTTTCATCAGGGGAGGAAACAGAAGTTGAGATCCCGCAAGTGACCAGTCAGGCGGACCCGGAACCAGTGCCGAAAACCATTGATGAAGTGAACCGAAATGATATTGGTTTTGTGCTGCAGCAAAATGAAACTGCTGAAATAATCGAATTCAATGACGAAGGTTCAGGGGGTGATGCAGTTAGTGCCAGCGAAAATAGCGCGGTAGAGTTTGAGTTAACTGAAACCAGAGTTGAATCCTATGAGCCTCTGGATCAATCAAACATCAGCATTGAACGTCACCGGGATGGAGGGATCCACTATATCATCGTTGATGCTAACGGTTTTGATGAGGTTGAAGCGACGTTCCTGGAAGATTGCTGGCTGGAAGTCGAAGATGGAAACGGAGATCCAATTTACGGTGATTTGAATAAATCTGGCGATGTATTAAGGATATACGGTGTTGCGCCGTTTAAGTTGCTCATCGGTCGAGCAACAGCCTTAACCCTGACTTTCAATGGAGATGACATTGATCTCGCCGGTTACACCGCTGCCGATGAAACGGCGAAAATAACGTTAACTCGACAGCCCTGAGCTGTTAATAAAGAACCTATAAATCATGCGACAGGATTCAAACATAAAACGCAGAAAAACCCGCCAGATAATGGTTGGAAATGTTCCCGTGGGTGGTGATGCGCCTATCGCAGTTCAGAGTATGACCAATACTGAAACCACAGATGTTGAAGCCACCGTGGCTCAGGTAAAACGCCTTGAAGCAGTTGGTGCCGATATCGTACGGGTATCCGTCCCGAGTATGGACGCTGCCGAGGCTTTTGGTGAAATTCGCAAGCAAGTCCAGGTTCCGCTGGTTGCAGACATACACTTTGATCATAAGATAGCGCTAAGGGTGGCGGAGCTTGGCGTCGATTGCCTTAGAATCAATCCTGGAAATATCGGTAATAAAGACCGGGTAAAGGCTGTCATCAGTGCCTGTAAAGACGGCGGAATCCCAATACGAATTGGCGTGAACGCAGGTTCCCTGGGCAAAGACCTGCTTCGAAAGTATAAGGAACCTTGTGCCACAGCAATGGTCGAGTCCGCGATGCGAAATATTGACTTGCTGGACAAGGAAAATTTCCAGAATTACAAGCTTAGTCTGAAAGCTTCCGACGTCTTTATGACGATTGAAGCCTATCGGACTATTTCCCTGCAGATTGACCAGCCCTTACACCTGGGAATTACTGAAGCCGGTGCTCTCAGGTCGGGTACGGTGAAAAGTGCCGTCGGTATTGGTCTGCTGTTGATGGAAGGGATTGGCGACACTATCCGTATCTCGCTGGCAGCGGATCCCGTGGAAGAGATCAAGGTTGGGTTCGACCTGCTAAAGAGCTTGCACCTCAGGAGTAAGGGTATACACTTCGTCGCCTGCCCGAGCTGCTCACGCCAGAATTATGACGTCATTGCGACTGTGAACGAGCTGGAGCGCAGGGTAGAGGACATTACGACACCACTTGATGTGGCAATAATTGGCTGTATTGTCAATGGTCCGGGTGAAGCCAGGGAAGCCGATATCGGGCTAACGGGCGCTTCTCCGAGCAATTTAATTTATTCTGACGGTAAGCCGGATCACAAAATTAGTAATGAACACATGCTTGATGAACTAGAGCGAATGATCCGCAGTAAAGTCGCTGATAAACAAAAAGCTGAAGCATTGCAAAAGAAAGTTATCGCCAGAAATTCCTAGAACCAATAGCCAAGAACTGACCGCCGAAAACACAAACCTCTCAAATTGGAATATAAGCTGTGAAGATACAGGCTGTAAGAGGCATGCGGGATCTGCTGCCCAAACAGAAGGAAATTTTCCGCTTTGTCGAGGACAAGGTGCGTGATGTTCTGCGCAGCTACGGCTATCAGGAGCTTGGTTTCCCGGTCATTGAATCTACTTCCCTCTTCAGCCGGTTGGTCGGTGAAGCAACGGACGTTGTTGAAAAGGAAATGTACACCTTTCCCGACCGAAATGGCGAGAGTTTAACCCTCCGCCCGGAAGGCACCGCAGGGATAGTTCGTCTTGCACAGGAAAATGGCCTGGTATACAACCAGGTGCAGAGATTCTGGTATTCGGGTCCGATGTTCCGTTATGAGCGTCCGCAGAAGGGTAGATACAGGCAGTTTGAGCAAATTGGCGCCGAGTGTTTTGGCATGCCAGGGCCGGATATCGATGTGGAGCTCATGCTCATGACGGCCCGGATCTGGAAGGAACTCGGGTTATCGGACGACGTAAACCTTGAGTTAAACTCCCTGGGTACCACAGAGTCGCGGTCTGATTTTCGAGCCGAATTGGTCAGCTACCTTCTCGCAGTAAAAGATGAACTTGATGAGGACAGTCTCAGGAGACTGGAAACTAATCCGCTGAGGATTCTTGACAGTAAGGTCGAGCGGACGAAAGACCTGTTGCAGGGAGCGCCAGTGTTGAGTGATTTTCTTGATGATGACTCAAGAGATCATTTTGATGGATTGTGCCGGATGCTGGATAAAAGGCAGATTCCCTTTACGGTCAATCCTCTGATTGTTCGTGGTCTGGATTACTACAACAAGACCGTATTTGAGTGGGTTACAGATTCCTTGGGTGCCCAGGGGACTATCTGTGGGGGTGGCCGATATGATGGCCTGGTTGAGCAGGTGGGTGGTAAGCCAACCCCCGGAGTGGGATTTGCCATGGGACTCGACAGAATTGCGCTGATGCTTGAGCCGGGGTTTGAGGCCAGTAACCAGGCTGATGTCTACATCGCATCAACAGGTGACAAGGCGCGGGATTATGCCTTGTCGTTAGCCGAAGATATCAGGGATGGTCGCCCAGATTGTAAGGTTGTGGTGAATTGTGGCGAAGGGAAGTTTAAGGCCCAACTCAAAAAGGCGGATAATAGTGGCGCCAGCCTGGCGCTGATCATAGGTGATGATGAATTGGAGTGTGGCCAGGTCAGCGTCAAACATCTACGAGAGTCCGGTGAACAAAAGTTGATTAATGCAGATGAGCTTAATGGATATCTGTCTGATTATTTTTCTAAGGAGTAAACGGTGGTAACCGATAGGACAGAAGAAGAACAAGTAGAGGCGCTGAAAAACTGGTTCGGAGAAAACGGAGTTTCACTGGTTTTTGGAATCGTCATAGCGCTGGGTGCCGTATTTGGTTACAGGGCCTGGGACACTGGTGTTCGAGAAACGGGCGAGGCGGCATCAGCCATTTATGAGAATTTGCTCTCGGCAGTGGGAGATGTTCCACCGGAAGGGCTTAGCAAGGAGATGATTGCCACGGGTACTTCCCTGGCCGGGCAGCTCAAAAGTGACTACACCGATTCAAGCTATGCATTATTTGCTGCTTTCCACCTGGCAAAAATAGCAGTCGACTCTGGCAATCTGGATGAAGCCGCAACTGAGTTGAAGTGGGTGCTGGATAATGGAGCAGCAACCTCCATGGAGATTCTCGCCCGAATTCGTCTGGCCCGAGTGCTCTCTGCCCAGCAGAAGTATGACGAGGCATTGGCCACTCTCGACGTAACGCTGGAACTTTCCAGCCATTTATCTTCCTGGGAAGAAGCGCGTGGTGACATCTATTACGGCAAAGGCGACATGGTAAAAGCCCGGGAGGCGTATCAGCTTGCCGTGAATAACGTTGGTGAGGACAACCTCAAACCCTATTTGAATATGAAACTTGAAGACCTGACATATTCGTCTTCATCAATCGATTTTGATGAAACGACTGGTGATTCTTCTGAAGAAGTTTTGCTATCCA
>Ga0114949_10000723_pt1 | contig 18737 bp, 15 predicted proteins | sample N074metaG_FD_83505 | JGI IMG/M metagenome (GOLD analysis project Ga0114949, IMG submission 83505) | Deep subsurface microbial communities from Kermadec Trench to uncover new lineages of life (NeLLi) - N074 metaG | ecosystem: Environmental > Aquatic > Marine > Ocean trench > Sediment | place...
CAGGTAAACCAGAATGTATTCCCAAATGTATTCATTGAGCACTCTCTCAGTTCTTGAGTTTTCAGGCCATGATGCCAGTCAGTTTCTGCACGATCAGCTGAGTGCAGATATTGTCGGCCTTGCGCCTGGACAAAGCACATTTGCCTGTTATTGCAACCCAGCCGGGCGAGTGCTCGGTTTACTGTCACTTAGCCCGCTGGAGGGGTCAATTTTTGCAATCTGCAGCAGCGGCCTTGCCGGTTCCCTGCTTGAATTGTTTTCAAAGTACATCATCAGGGCGGATGTCAGGATTACGCTCCGTGATGATCTGACCGTAGTCGTCAATATACAGACCGGGGAGATTGACCCCCTGGTGATCATGAAAACTGCTACAGGTCTTGATTACGCGATTACTTCGGCAACAACTGAAGCCGTGCAGGCTGACAGCCAACAGGCTCAAGATTGGAAAATGAAGGAACTTGGCAAGGGAATTGCCTGGCTCGACGAAGCAAGCAGCGCCAAATTTCTTCCACAAATGCTTGGTTATGAACAAATTGGTGCCTTGAGTTTTACCAAAGGCTGTTTTCCTGGACAGGAAATTATCGCGCGCACACGGTATCTTGGGAAGCTGAAACGGAGGCCGTTGTTATTACATATCGACGAAAACATTTCATTTGAAGTGAATGAGAAAATTACCCTGATCGAGAATGACGAGACCTGTTCAGCAATCGTTGTAGACCGGGCGAAGGGTGTGGCACAGGATCAGCTTCTATTCGTCGTTGTACGTGCGGCGGAAGAAATAAAACCCAACTTGCTTCGAGCGGGTGACAGGGAAATCAAAGTCAGTCATTTCTCTGCAACGATATAACATACCCAGCCGGGATCAGCGTCACCTGTCAGAGCCGGTTTGAAAACGCCATTTCCCTGGTTTTTTTCTTGGTCGGTTCCTTCCCAGTAAATCGTGACATTCTCAAAACCTGCCTCTTCCAGTATTTCCTTGATCTCCGGTAAAGTCCAAAGACGCCAGTGGTAACTGAACGCTTTATCAAGGCGGGACTTGTCTTGAAACTCAAAATGGATGTGGCAGATCATGAGCGAATCAATGGGGTTAAAAGAGGCCTGTTCCCAGATATAAGTAAACCCATCACATTCCCTGGGCTCCTTGATTTCCATTGGTGCTTCGTAGCCCCCATAAGCATCAAGGAAGAAAATTCCGTCATCAACCAGACCAGCCCTGGCATTGCGAAAATATTCCCGCAGTGCGGCCCGCTCAAGGAACAGGTAGTAGCTGAAGTTCATTGCCAAAACAATGTCAGCAGGCTCCGGGCGAATACTGATGACATTGTCCTGCAATAAGTGGATACGTTCCCGCTGGCCGGGATCAAGTTGCGCAAGATTGTTGATCTCCCCCCAATCCAATACTTCGCTGTCAAGATCAATGCCCATGGCAGCGTGACCTGGTCCTCGTTTAACCCATTCACACGAGGTCGCTGCCGTACCACAAAAGTCTTCGCGCAAGAGTTCAGCCGGGCGTTGCCGCAAGCGATCCCAGGTCTGGGTAACAAAATCTACTTCCGATTCCACTTCCTGAACAGATTGCTGGTACAGCAGGTGTCGGTCGGCCTGGTCAGCCATCGAGGGTTTCTTTGCCCGGGACATGACAGACTAAGTTGTGATCACAGGATAATTTTGCTCAACATATTTCTCGATGAGCTCCAGGAATTCACCGGTAAGATTTTCACCCCGTAATGTGACGGCCTTTTTTCCATCAATAAATACCGGCGCAATCGGCGCCTCACCTGTACCTGGAAGACTGATCCCGATATCAGAATGCCGGCTTTCGCCCGGGCCATTGACCACGCATCCCATAACGGCCAGTTTAAGGTTTTCTACTCCTTCGTATTTCAACCGCCAATACGGCATCCTTTCGCGGACATATGTTGTAACCTCACTGGCCAGGGATTGGAAAAAAGTACTGGTGGTTCTGCCACAGCCCGGGCAGGCCGTCACCATCGGTGTAAAGGCTCTTAATCCCATGGTTTGAAGCACTTCCTGGGCTACTATTACTTCATCGGTTCGTGGTTGGTCAGGTTCGGGTGTCAATGAAATCCTTATGGTATCGCCGATACCCTCCTGCAACAGAACTGCCAACGCAGCAGTTGATGAGACGATCCCCTTACTACCCATCCCTGCTTCGGTCAGGCCAAGATGAAGCACATAATCACAGCGCGCTGCCAGCGTGCGATACACACTGATCAAATCCTGAACGGCGCTGACCTTGCAGGAAATAATGATCTGGTCGTGTTTCATCCCAAGGTCTGCAGCAAGTCCGGCACTTTCAAGTGCCGATACAACCAGTGCTTCACGCATCACGGCATCCGCAGCAAGTGGTGAAGGTTTCTCAGCGTTTGAATCCATCAGCCGTGATAACAGTGCCTGGTCGAGGCTGCCCCAGTTCACGCCGATTCGGACCGGCTTTTCGTGCTCCAGTGCCTGCTCGATGATCATGGCGAACTGGCGGTCTCTTTTCTTGCCGAAGCCGACATTCCCCGGGTTGATACGGTACTTGGCTAGCAGGCGGCCACACTCCGGGTGATTTTTCAGCAACATATGTCCGTTGTAATGAAAATCGCCCACCAGCGGAACATCACAGCCCATCATTGTCAGGCGTTCGCAAATTTCAGGTACTGTGGCAGCTGCTTTTTCTGTGTTTACCGTAATCCTGACCAGTTCTGAACCCGCTCTTGCAAGCTCCGCTACCTGTTTTGCCGTTGATTTTGCATCTTCGGTGTCCGTGTTAGTCATGGACTGGACCACGATGGCGTGGCAGCTACCAATCTCAACATTCCCTACGGTTACGGTGGGCGTCTTTCTCCGAGCCCCTGGCTGATGACTAGTCATGGCTCATTCAGAGCTATCGTCCGGTTTACTTTTGGCGCTCATCACCGGCCAGGCAGAATGCAGGTAAACCCACATGGACCAAAGGGTCAGACCGGCAGCAACATACAACAAAAGTTCTCCGATTAAATCCAGTGGCAGGGTAAACAATTCCTTGCGGAACAGTAATAACGAAATAGCCGTCATCTGGAAAATGGTCTTTAATTTACCAATACCCGATACCGTCACCCTGCCCCCTTCTCCCATTTCTGCCATCCATTCGCGTAACGCGGAGATGGCGATTTCCCTGCCGATGATAATGGTAGCGGCGAGGGTAAAAACAACCGGGTGTAATAGAAGTTCAGGCGGTCTTTGCACCAAAAGAACCAGTGCAGTTGCGACCATTAATTTGTCAGCCACCGGGTCGAGAAAGGCCCCGAAACTGGTTAAAAGTCCCATTTTTCTTGCCAGGTAGCCATCCAGCCAGTCGGTAATTGCAGCCGACACAAATACCACCATGCTGGCGATATTTGACCATTCATATGGCAGGTAGAAAAACAACACAAGAACCGGGATCAGGGCGATCCGGATCAGGGTCAGGATCATCGGGGCAGTTATGGGCATTTGGATGGTATCCGGGTTTAGCTGTCGCCATTATTGCAGACAGTCAATCAAGCCTGCCAGCACTAAGACAAAATTAGTCAAACCCAAGAATCAATGCAAGGCCTGAAATATACGTTTCGCCAACTGCTTACTGATCCCAGGGATGCTTGATAATTCTACTACACCGGCCTTTCTTACACCTTTTATTCCGCCAAAATGAGTCAAAAGGGCACGTCGTCGCCGGGCACCAATTCCGGCAATTTCTTCCAGGCCTGATTTGATCGAAGCCTTTTGCCGCTTCCCCCGATGCCCTGTAATGGCGAACCGGTGGGCTTCATCCCTGACCTGCTGGACCAGGTGTGAAGCGGACGATTCCGGCCCGGGTGATATGCTGGCAGCCTTGTTTTCTGCTGATACCGGCAATATCCATTCTTCAAAGCCGGCTTTGCGTGCTGTTCCCTTGGCTACACCCATGACCGGTATTTCGCTCAAACCATATTCGGCCAGAACATTGATGGCCCTTGTGAGTTGTCCGGATCCACCGTCAATCAATATGAGGCCGGGGACAATACCCTCGCCTTGAGCAAGTTTACGATAACGACGTTTGAGTACCTGTTCCATTGCTGCGTAGTCATCACCAGGTGTAATGCCCTTCAGGTTGTATCTTCGATAACGGGATTTCACCGGCCCGTTAATATCAAAAACAACGCAGGAGCCAACCGTTTCACCGCCTGACATATGCGAAATGTCAAAACACTCAATCGATCCAGGTTCGGTGGCCAGCTTTAATAGTTTAGTTAGCGCCTTGAACTGTCCGGCAATCCTCGAGCCACCGGAAAGTTTGATTTGCAGTGAGTTCGTGGCATTGGCCCTGGCCTGATCCCGCCAATGCCTGCGCCGGCCACGTGGATGTGCCTGTATCGTCACCCGTCGCCCGCTGCGCTCTGAAAAGACGTTTTCGAACAACTCCCGGTTCTCTACCGGATGAGACAAAACTAATTGCCCGGGCGCTTGCCGGTCACGGTAATACTGACCAAGGAAGGCACCCAGGACGGCCGATTCATCATGCCCTTGCGCCTGGGTGGGGAAGAAACTCTTCTGGCCGATATTACGGCCGCCTCTGAACGAGAGAACCTGTACACAGGCTTGACCCTCGGATGTTGCTGCAGCGATGATATCGATGTCGCCGCTGCCACCGGAGACAAATTGCTGGGCCTGCATCCCCTTCAGAGCATTAATCTGGTCGCGCACGCCGCCTGCTTTTTCATAATCCTGTTCTGACGCGGCTTTATCCATTCGCGTAATCAGGCGGCGAATCACTTTTTGACTTTCGCCCTTCAGGAACAGCATCGCATCATCCACCTGGCTGGCGTACTGCTGAGCATCGACCAATTTAACGCAGGGGGCCGTACAGCGCTTGATCTGGTACTGGAGGCATGGTCGATTTCGGTGCGCGTAATAACTATCCTCGCAATTTCTGATCTGAAACAGTTTTTGAATCAGGTTGATGCTCTCCCGAACCGAGCCTGCTGACGGGTATGGACCGAAATACGCCGGACCCTTTTCACGCGCACCACGATGAAACGCAATACGCGGGATTTCATGGTCCATGGTCATCATCACCCATGGGTAGCTCTTGTCATCCCTCAGTAAAATGTTATAGCGCGGCCGGTATGACTTGATCCATTCATTTTCAAGCAGTAATGCTTCACCTTCACTGCGGGTCAGGCTGACTTCAATCGCGGCGATGTGTGAAATCATTCGCATGATTCTGTCGACCTTGGGACGGGCGTCGAAATAACTGCCAACACGTTTACGAAGATTGGCAGCCTTGCCCACGTAAAGAACGTCATCTGAATTGCCTTTCATCACGTAAACGCCCGGACCAGTCGTCAATCGTCGCGCCAGGGATTTGCCGTTAAATTCAGGCATCAGGATGCTTATTGAGATTCAAGATGGGTCAGGAGTCCTGTGCATGCCTGGTCGAGCAAATCACACATCAGGCTGAAATCCGCCTGCGATCCGTAATACGGGTCCGGCACCTCTTGCAGGCCCTGTGAAGGCAAATAATCCAGCATCAGTTGTGTCTTTGCCCTGCTGCCATGAGGCTGGAGTTCAGTAATCAGTTCGAGATTGTGATGATCCATGGCGAGGATCAAGTCAAATTCGTGAAAATCGTCAGACTGGATTTTTCTGGCACGCAGATGACTGATATCTACATCAAAGCCTGCTGCCTCGGTAATGGCACGGGAATCGGGAGAATGACCAATGTGATAGCTATGGGTACCAGCGGAATCTGCCTGGATTTGCTCTGATAACGTGGAGTTTGCCAGGTGATAACGGAAAAACCCCTCCGCAGTTGGTGAGCGGCAGATGTTTCCCATGCAAACAAATAGTATTTTATACATATAGTTATCGAATATATGAAGAATTAAGGTGATATTATTTTCTGAACCCGCTCCAGGTCATCGTGGGTATCTACACCTGCTGGAATCCGCTCACAGGCCCTGGCCATTACAATTCGCCTGCCGGTCTCGAGATATCTGAGCTGTTCCAAATGCTCAGATTGCTCCAGCGGCGTGGGCCTGGTCTGTGCAAACCTGTTTAAACTACTGACTCTGTAGGCATAAAGGCCTAAATGCCTGAGCCACTGTATGCCATTGTTCCTGGCCTCTGAAAAAGACGAAAAATCCCGTGGGAATGGGATTGGTGAACGACTGAACATCAGCGCACCGCCCTGTTGGCTCACCACCACCTTTACCACATTTGGATCTCCAAGTTCCTCTTCTGCTTCAATTGGCCAGTAAAGACTGGCTGCATCGGCGTCACTGTCAGTATCAAGCAGGCGGGCGACCTGTTCCAGGCACTGAGCAGGCATCAATGGCTCATCGCCTTGCAGGTTTACAATGATTTGAGTCTCGGCCCAGTTCATGGTTTCTGCGCATTCTGCGATTCGATCACTACCACTGGTATGTTCATTCGAGGTCATCACAACAATTGCCCCGAAATCGCTTGCCGTCGAACTGATCCGCTCATGGTCAGTGGCAATGACCACCTCTTTTGCGGTGGACTCGATTGCTCTTTCCCAAACGTGTTGCAACAAGGGCTTGCCGGCAACATCCAGTAAGGCTTTTCCCGGTAATCTTTTTGATTCGTAACGTGCCGGGATAACGACCCGGTAGTCAGGGACTCCATTCACGAGCTTGAGGTCCGGTTTGGTTTAATCCCTTCAGTGGTTCTGAATGTCATCAGTTTTTTGATCAAACCCGCTTCGAGTGCATCAGAAAGTACCGCACTGACAGGTATATACCATGCATTGATCAAAGGAATTTTTAGACACTTAACCGCATCTTTCTCGGTCATGAGAATCATACTTCCAGGCGGAATGTGATTAAAGTCTGACTTGCGAAACCGGTGGTGGTCCGGGAAAGAATGGCATTTTGCCGTTATACCCTCGCGTTCCAGCATCCCGAAGAAGCGTTCTGGGTTCGCGATTGCGGCTATGGCATGAATTTCGCAATCATCACTGTCAATTTCAGCTATCTCCAAAGTCTCTGAACCGTGCAACTGCACGAGCTTTCCAGGCTGTAAACGCATACTGTGGCCTGCGCAAAGCATGGGTTTATTCCCGGCGGCCAGATGCTCTACGACAAAATCAATCGTTTCAAGGCGCGTCACCGGTTCACGCAAAGGGCCCGCTGGCAGCCGCCTGCCATTCCCAAAGCCCCTATGCTGGTCAACAATACAGACCTCCAATACCCGGGGCAGGCGGGCGCGCTGCAAACCATCATCGGCAATCACCAGGTCGACATTATTCTCAAACAGGACTCGTGCCGCTGACTCACGGTCAGCATCAACGCGCACCGGGACATTGCACCGCTTGGCGATCAGAAGCGGCTCGTCACCGGTGAGCCTGGCATCGGACTCAGACGTGACACTAAGCGGTTCCTTACTGCGACGGCCATATCCCCTGCTGATTACGCCGGGCTTCAAACCGCAGGAAAGTGCCAGTTCACACAGCCTGATAACCATCGGTGTTTTGCCCGAACCGCCGGCATTAAGATTACCGATAACAATAATGGGTTTGCCCTGGAGATCATTGGCCTTGCGCTTATTTTGTACTCGCTGGTGCAGGTAATACCCGGCCCCGTATACCTTTTCAAGTAGTTGCAGGAAGACACCCGGTTGCCTGTCGCCATACCAGGTCCTGTTCAAAAACTGTTCCATCCTTGATCGCATTTGATTAATTACACACCAAACTGGATTTGATAAAGACGCGCGTAGGCTCCGTTGGCATCCATCAGCGATTGGTGCGTGCCTGATTCAAGAACCCTGCCTTGTCCGAGTACAACCACCTGGTCGGCGTTCTCTATGGTAGACAGGCGGTGAGCGATGACAATGGTGGTGCGGTGTTTCATCACTTCGTGTAAAGCCTCCTGAATGGCACGCTCGGAGGCACTGTCCAGTGCTGAAGTCGCTTCATCCAGAATCAAAACAGGTGCATCTTTTAACAGCGCCCGGGCAATGGCCAGCCTCTGGCGTTGTCCACCGGAAAGCAAAGTCCCGTTCTCACCCAGCATGGTGTCCAGTCCGTCCGGCAAGTCCTTGATAAAATCCATTGCGTGTGCAGACTCAGCAGCAGCGAGGATTTCCTCCCTGGAGGCGCCAGCCAATCCGCCATAAGCGATATTTCCGGCGATAGTGTCATTAAAAAGAACCACATCCTGGCTCACCAGGGCGATCTGTTTTCGGAGATCTTTCAGATGGTATTCGGCCAATTCACGGCCATCCAGGAAGATATGTCCATCACTGTATCCATAAAAGCGAGGGAGTAGCCCGGCCAGGGTTGTTTTACCGCTTCCCGAACGTCCGACCAGGGCCGTTACACTGCCTGCAGGTACATGGAAACTCACGTTCTGCAGGATAGCCCGGTCGCTGCTTGCATATCGAAATGAAACATTACGGAACTCAATTTCGCCTTTTACCCGTTTGACATGCAAAACCCCTTCATCGGTTTCCTTTTCTGAATCAATAACGACAAATATACTTTCAGCGGCTGCAATTCCTTTTTGCAGTTGGCTTTGCACTGCGGTCAGGCGTTTAAGCGGTGGAATTGTTGCTACCATGGCAAAAAACATCGAAGTAAATGTTCCGGCAGTAATCACTGTCAGCATGTCCGGCCGGGTTGATATCACCATCAGGGCCATCAACGCGATGCCGGCAGCAATCTGTACCATTGAAGAACTGAATAAATGCGTGGCAATCATCCGCATATGAAGTCGCCTGGTTCGTTCATTTACCCGGTTAAATCGTTTACTTTCAGCTTTCTGTCCGTCAAATACTTTCACCACCCGGTGACCGGATACCGCTTCTTCGGTGACATGCGAAACATCGCCCATGGAATCCTGAATACGGCGGCTAATCTTTCTGAACCGCTTGCTGACAACCGTGACCACCAGGCCAACCGCTGGAACCAGAACCAGCATCACTGCGGTCAGTTTGGCGTTCAGACTCAACATCACGGCCAATAAATAAATAATCAGCATGGTGTCCCGGACCGCGACCACGATGGCATTGGTGACCGCCTGTGCCACCTGTTCGCTGTTATAGGCAAGTTTTGAAATCAACTGACCAGCACTATGGTGGTCAAAAAAAGTGGCAGGCAAGTGTAAGTAACTGTCGAATAATTCCCGTCTCAAATCGGCAATTACCCGCCGACCGGTCCACTCCATGCAGTAAATCCCGGTGAAATGGCCGATCACTCTCAACACGATAACGACCAGCACACCACCGGCAAGGGCCAGCCCATAGTCAGCATCCTTGGCCACAAATACACGGTCGATCAGTGGTTCGATAAATTTGATAAAAACCGCCTGCATTGCCGCATCCAGGCTTATCCCGACCAGGCCGATCACAAACATCCACCAGTACTTTCGCGTATAGCCCCAAAGACGCCTGTAAACCAGGCCAGGTGTGTAAGGATTGGCAGGCATTAATCGGGCCCGGGCTTGGTGATTTGTTCGGTGGCGATGGAAAGACGACTAAAACCGAGCTTTGCGGTCACATCCATCGCTGTAACCACAAAGTGATGGGGCGTAAGGGAATCTGCACGCAATAATACCCGTTGGTACCGTGCATCACCGGTTGCTTCGCGAAACGCTGCTTCGATGGTTGCTGGACGGGAGTCAATTAATTGCCTGTCGTTCAAAAACATGTTCCCTTGCCGGTCGATGACCAATTCGAGTTGGTCTTCGTCTCCGGGCTGTGCTTGCGCAACGACACTGGCTTCAGGCAGGTCTATCTCCAGGGCAGCCTGACGCTCAAAGGTCGTGCTGACCATAAAAAATATCAACAGGAGAAAAACGACGTCAATCAATGACGTCATATTAATTTCCGGCTCCTCTGATGACTGTGATTTGAGCTTCATTGCGTGATTTATGTAATCTTTGTCTGGTCGCCGCGCTCAATTGCTTCGATCAGGCTGATGGCCTGTTCTTCCATCGAGATCACATATTCAGCAATCATGCCCCGAAAATAGCGATAGAAAAAGTAACTGGGTATGGCAACCGTTAATCCTGCAGCCGTGGTAATGAGTGCTTCGGATATTCCACCCGCCAACTCGTTGGCATTGCCGACACCATGGAGCATGATCGCCGAAAATACCTTGATCATACCGATCACAGTTCCCAACAGGCCTAACAACGGCGCAATGCCGGCTATGGTTCCCAGTGTATTGAGAAATCTTTCGAGCTCATGGATCACGTGCCTGCCGGTATCTTCTACCGCCTCTTTAATCAATTCACGTGGACGATGGCGGTTCGAAATTGCAGCGGCCAGTACTCTGCCCAGTGCGGACTCGGTACGTAATTGATTCACGTGCCGTAAATCCAGCTCATGGCGGTCGGCCCAGGATTCAACCATTTCTCCCACGCCATCGGGAACTACCTTGCCCCGCCTCAATGTCCAGAATCGTTCGATGATGATAGCGACAGCCAATGTCGAGCAAAGCAGGATGGGGACCATAATCCAGCCACCGGCAAGAATAATTTCCAGCATGCGTGTTCAACTCCTTAAGACCGCACAGATGCACGAATGATACCCCAAGCAAGTGCATGATATCAGGGGCAATGGGCTTCGGGTGGCCAGCGCCATAGGGCCTTACGCTGGCGTCTGGCAGACGATATTGAGAGCTTCTTGCCAACCTGAAGACTAAGCCTTATCGCACCACAATCAGCGGTGTTGAGAAGTGGAATAGCTTTTTTCCGGAACCGGTTTTTGACACTTGAGTGAGGAAAACCAAACTGATTTTGATACCCGCTTGAAACAAGAGTCAATTGTGGACTTACGGCATCAATGAAGGCCTTGCTGGAAGAATTTTTGCTCCCGTGATGAGCCGCGAACAGTATGTTGTGCGTTTCAAGGCCAGCCTTTACCAGCCTGCTTTCCACTGCAGTACTGATATCGCCGGTCAATAAAATTGATTGCTGCCCATAACGAACCGACAGGACACATGAACTGTCGTTGCCAAGGTACGGCAGTCCTGGCGAGGGGTGCAACACTTTAAATTCCACACCATCCCAGTTCCAGTTTAACGGTGCCCGGCACCCTGACATTCCATGCTGCGGGTGACGCAAATTTCCCAGTACCCTGGCGTCAGGAAACTCGGTACGAATCTGGAACAGACCACCGGCGTGATCCAGATCGCCATGACTGACAATGATCAATTCAGGTGTGAGGCGCGGTCGATTGGCTATTGCCGGTTGGATAGACGAAGAAACAAGGCTCCAGTTTTTGGCATCTCCAGGCCCTGTGTCGTACAGCAAAAGATGTTTTTGCGTTTCTATCAGTACAGCCAATCCCTGACCAACATCCAGAACCTCTATGATTAGCTTTTCCCTGGCTTGCCGTGATGGCAACACCAGCGCCGCCAATAACAGTATGCCGGGCAAACCATGCCCGGTTGAGCGGGGCATCAACAATAGCAATCCACCTGTGGTGGCCAGTATCGTTATCAACAGTGACGGGCTGCGGGTGGTAAAGCTTGCAAATTGTCCTGTTTGCACCACCCAGCCAAGAACGAAGTCCAACCACTGGATGGAACCTGCAGCAGTGAACAGCAGGAAAGGTGCAAGCCAGGTATCGAACGGCAGAGTCATTATCGATAGTAAAATCGCCGGTACCACCGTAAAGCTGACCCAGGGAATGGCAATGAAATTACTGACCATCCCAAGTAAAGTGAGCTGCTGAAACCAGTACATACCAACCGGAAACATGACGAGTGTCAGGCTGGCCTGGGCGACCAATAATTTCAAGAACCAATGCCATTGGCCATGACGGTTCGAAAAAATAAACACCAGTATTCCAACCGCAAGAAATGAAAACCAAAAACCTGCCGATAAAGGTGCAAGTGGGTTCAACACCAAGACCATAAACATGGCTAACAAAAGCCCCTGCCAGGCGGGGACATTTCGCCTGATCAGGCAAACGAAGTAGAACGTCAGAATCATGATCAGTGCACGAATCGTCGAAGTACCCAGACCCGCCATCATCGCGTAATAAACTGCCAGGCTGGCACTGCAAAGCCAACTGAAGGCCGGGCCGAACATAAGCACCAGGTTTATGGGGATGAAAACCAGCAGCAGGCGGCCGAGCCAAAATCCCATCATCGCGGCCAAACCAACATGCAGTCCTGAAATGGCTAACAAATGACTGGTGCCGCTTAACCTGAATTTTTTCCAGTCTTTTGTAGATATTTCACTGCGATCTGCAAGGGCAAGGGCCAAAATAAGTGCCCTGGACGGGTGTTCAGCGAGAATATCATTCAGTGAATTCCTGGTCTGTTGTCGCCAGGAAAGAGGATCCCACCACGCCGCCGGTTCAAGGCGATGACTGTTCCGTGAATTAACAATTCCCAAACCTGAAATACCTTCAGCGAAATACCATCTTTCGCGGTCTGGACCTGAAAAGTTCACCCTGGAACGTGCCGGCTTAATCTTAAGCGCCAGTTGCCAGGTTTCTCCTGCGCTTATGCTTGCATAGTCACGATACCAGCGAACCAGTAATAAGGATTTTGGCGGGACAGACGTTGACGCAGATTCGATGATCCGAAAACGAAACTCCAGCATGTTGCCGCGGGTAACCGGTAAACTCGAGATTACGCCCTTAACCAGTGCCTGTTCATCCAGGCCAGGGTTGAGCCTTTGATTAATACCATTGTGAAGTTGAAGCAATGACCAACACATGCCAGCCAGCAGGCAAAAAAGCTCCCGGCTTTTCGCCAACCAGGCCATAAAAAGTAAAATGGAAACCAGCAGTATTGAAATTAAAATTCCGGGTAATACCAACAACAACAAAGGCAAAAGCAAGCCCGGGACCAGCCAGGCCAAAATACGCATCCCCTTCCCCTTATTGCACTAAACCTTCAGTTGTAAAAGGTGCCCCTTGCTTATCTCAAGACAACGATCCATTCGACCAGCCATCCGGTGATCGTGAGTAACCAGTACCAGACTGGTCCCCAACTCCCGGTTGAGTTCAACCATTTGTGCATAAACAGACTCGGCAGTTGCTTCATCCAGGTTACCGGTTGGCTCATCGCCCAAAATAAGTGCCGGTGAACCCACCAGTGCTCTCGCAACTGCTGCACGTTGGCGCTCACCACCCGACATTTCACCGGGCTTGTGATCAAGGCGGTGTTCCAACCCTACTTTACTCAGGATTGATGTCGCCTTTTCCAGCGCCCTGGAAGTTGGCTCATTGCGAATCAGCAGTGGCATTGCAACGTTTTCCAGCGCCGTAAATTCAGAAAGCAGATGATGGAATTGATAAACAAACCCCATGCTTACGTTTCTAAGCCTGCCCCGTTCATTTTCACTCATGTTCCAGATTGACCGCCCGTTGATCAGGACTTCGCCTGAATCCGGTCTGTCTAATCCGCCCAATATGTGCAGCAAAGTACTTTTACCAGCACCTGATGCACCGACGATTGCCAGCGATTGACCAGCTATGAGTTCGAGACTTACGCCCTTCAGGACTTCGATATGTCGAGACCCTTGACGAAACCCCTTCACCAGGTTTCGCACCTCTAAAACATTTCGCGAAGGCTCATTCATACCGCAACGCCTCCGCCGGATTGATCCTGGCGGCACGCCAGGCTGGATAAATCGTTGATAGCAGTGACATGACCAGTGACATGGATGCGAATTTGATCACGTCTGATCTTTGTAAGTCAGAAGGAAGTTCGGTGATGTAATAAATATCTGCGGGAAACAGGCTGAAACCGAAAAAGCTTTCCAGCACAGGCACCACCAGGCTGATGTTTTGCGCAAGTGCAATTCCTCCCACAATACCCAATGCGGTGCCAATGATACCTATCAGACTGCCCTGAACGATAAATATCCGCATGATGACACCGCCCCTGGCACCCATGGTCTTGAGAATGGCGATATCTGCCTGCTTGTCGGTGACGACCATGACCAGCATGGAAATGATGTTAAACGCAGCGATAGCGATGATTAAGGAGAGAATGACTCCCATTACGGTTTTTTCAGTCTTAACCGCCTGAAACAGGTTACCCCTTTCCTGAGTCCAATCCCGCACACGATAACGGCCTTCAAGCTGGTCGCTTACTTCCTGGGCAACGATCCAGGCCCGGTCCATGTCCACCAGTTTAAGCCGGATACCGCCGGCTGATCCTTCAGGCATGCGCAAAAGACGTGCGGCATCTTCAATATGGATCAGTGCCAGTGCTGAATCAGTTTCGAATTCACCGAATTCAAATGCACCCACCACCGTAAACCGGCGCATCAGCGGATTGGCGCCAAACGGGCTGGCCTTTAAACGCGGTGCTATGACGGTTACTTTCTCGCCCAGCCCAACCTGCAGACGCGAAGCAAGGCCAACACCTAGGACAATCCCGTATTCACCTGCCTTGAGGTCATCCAGGTTTCCAGCCAGCATGCTGCTCGCAACCTCTGAGACTCTTGCCTCATATACGGGATCGACTCCACGCAGGAAAGCACCGGTAGATCCTTTTGCATGTAACCACACGCCCTCTGCCGTAAATGGCGCAGCAGCTAGCACTTCATCGCCCTGTTCAACCAGACTGATAACTTCCTTCCACTCGGTCAGTGGCGAATCGACGGATTCTATTGTCGCGTGTGAGATTGCACCCAGAATCCGGGCCCGAAGTTCTTTCTCGAAACCGTTCATCACAGAAATAACCGTAATCAAGGTGGTCATACCCAGTGCAATACCGAGTATTGAGATCAGTGAAATGAACGAAATAAAGTGGTTTTGTCGTTTGGCTCCCAGGTACCTGAGGCCAATAAAAGCTTCTAGCGGTTTATACATTAACGAATTAAATCACAGTGTAGGATGATCAACCACATACATTTCCAATTGTTGTTGTAGGAATTACGGCAAGCTGAATCAAAAGTGCCTAGATTGAATTGAGCACAGCCCGTAAATCGTCCGGCAACGGGATATTGATCTGCTGACGTTGCGTCTGCGGAAAATCAAATGCAAGCCCATGGGCGTGTAAAAACAGGTGATTCAAACCATTGGATTTCCAGTATTCAACACTTCTCTTGCTGCTGTACTTGGCATCACCGGCAATCGGAATCCCCAGGAATGCCGCATGTACCCGAATCTGGTGGGTGCGTCCGGTCAATGGAATCGCTTCCACATAACTTTGTTTGCCATAATGCTCCAGTAGCCTGAACTCAGTAATTGCACGTTTGCCCGTCTGCGAGACTTCCATGAAACGCTCGCCACCCCGTTGTGTTTTTGCAATGGGCTGATCAACCACCAGAACATCCTCTTTAAAATGGCCCTGGGTCAGACAAAGGTAGCGCTTTTGTGTTGTGCGTTGCTCAAACTGCTTTCGCAAGTTTCGCAGGGCAATCGCGTTTTTAGCCACCAAAAGACAACCGCTGGTCTCACGGTCCAGGCGGTGTACCAGTTCGACAGAGTGATCCGGAAACAGTTCGCGCAAGGCATCGATGATGCCCCACTTGATGCCACTGCCTCCGTGCACTGCCATGCCTGAAGGCTTGTTCAAAACCAGGAATTCAGAATCTTCATAGTGAATAGCAGACTTAATCGTATGCAATACACTTTTCGGCACACTGATAGTCCCGGGTACGGAAATTTGTGCCGGTGGAATCCGTACAAGATCACCTGCAGCCAGGCGGGTATGGGGCTTTGCACGGCCGCCATTAATGCGTACCTGGCCCTTTCGTATTACCCGATAAACAACTGACCGGGGAAGGCCCGGTAATTGTGAAATAATAAAATTATCCAGGCGCTGGCCATCCCGGTCTTTGAGTACCTCTTCGATTCTGACTTTTTGATTTATTTTTTTGTTCGTCACTGTATGCCAACTCATTGATAGAAAATGAAAAGAGTGCTACTCTTTCGGCGCTCGGATCTCAGGTTCCGGATTTATTAATTCCGGCAACCAGAATGGCCTGCCAGGCCTTCTCATGACGCTACAACAGACCTTTTCAAACGAAAAGCCCTAACGTAAAAAGTCGAATCCGAAGCTGCCACATAATAGGCAAAAAACATTTTCGCTGTCAGGAATAATTCCTGACTGCCATGAACAGACAAGGTAACCCCGGCGCTAGTACTTAATTCATGCCGGGTGCGTGAAAAAGCAGAATCGGCCTGCAAGCAGGCGTTTCTGTCTTAATGCCCGGGTTGCCCGAGGAATTTACAATGCAAAGAATGCTGATCAACGCGACTCAGCCAGAAGAGTTGCGTGTCGCGATCGCAGACGGACAACATCTGCTCGATCTGGATATCGAAGTTCCAGCCCAGGAACAAAAAAAATCAAATGTTTACAAAGGACGAATCACGCGTGTAGAGCCTTCACTGGAGGCTTGTTTCGTCGATTTCGGCTCCAACCGCCATGGGTTTTTACCGTTTAAGGAAATCTCCAAGGAGACCTACGTCCCTGCCGCCAGGAAAATTGAAGGGAAAGTTGCCATCAAGGATGCTGTAAAAGAAGGCCAGGAAATTATTGTCCAGGTGGAAAAGGAAGAGCGTGGAAATAAAGGCGCGGCGCTAACCACCTATATTTCCCTGGCCGGACGTTACCTGGTCTTAATGCCAACCAATCCTTCAGCCGGCGGCGTTTCCCGGCGTATCGTTGGTGAGGACCGGCAGGAGCTTTGGGAACAACTTAAAAACGTCATCTCGCCGGATAATGTCGGCATCATAGTCCGTACCGCTGGAATCGGGCGTGAAGCAGCCGAACTTCAGTGGGACCTGGACTACCTTGTTCAGCTTTGGACTGCCATTGAAAAGGCGGCCACAACCCGCAAAGCCCCTTTCCTCATCTACCAGGAAAGTAACCTTTTTATCCGTGCCCTTCGTGATCATCTGCGCAGTGAAATTGGCGAGATTTTGATTGATGATGAAAAAGTCTTCAACGAAGCCCAGGAGTTTATGCAACAGGTCATGCCGCATAATCTTCGGAAACTGAAGTTATATACGGACCAGGTTCCATTGTTTAACCGATATCAAATTGAAAGCCAGATTGAATCTGCTTTCGCCAGGGTAGTACATCTGCCCTCTGGTGGTTCGATAGTCATTGATCACACCGAAGCAATGCTGGCCATTGATGTTAACTCTGCCAGGGCGACCAAGGGCGCTGACATCGAAGAAACCGCTTTTAACACCAACCTTGAGGCTGCCGACGAAGTTGGGCGCCAATTGCGGTTGCGCGACCTGGGCGGGCTCATTGTTATTGATTTCATCGATATGATGAGCCGCAGGAATCAACGTGAAGTTGAGGAGCGTTTGAAACATGCCCTGCAGATGGACAAAGCCAGGGTACAGACCGGTAGAATTTCCCGTTTTGGATTGCTTGAAATGTCACGCCAACGTCTACGTCCTTCGCTGGGTGAGTCCAGCCAGGAAGCCTGCCCAAGGTGTGAAGGCCAGGGACAGATTCGCAGTGTCGAATCGCTTGCACTGTCCATCCTGAGGCTGGTTGAAGAGGAATGCATGAAGGAGTTTACCGGCCAGATCATCGTCCAGGCACCCAGTGAAGTAGCGAACTTCCTGCTGAATGAAAAACGCAAAATGCTCACTGAAATCGAAGCCCGCCATAGCGTGCCAATCATGTTACTGGGCAATGAGCACATGGATACACCACGTTTCGAGATCCACCGTGAGCGTAAGACAGAAGTGTCTGATGAAGCCAGCTACAAACGTATTGAAGGACCTGTTACTGAGCTGGTTGCCAGTGATCGGACCCAGGCAGCTGGTACCGCTACGGTCGCTCCACTTGTACAGGCAGTTCCACCTTCGACGCCTGCACCCACCCCATCGGGTAAAAAGAGTGAAGGCTTGTTCTCGAGACTGGGAAAAATGCTTTTTTCCAGTGGCGGCGAAGAAAAGGAAAAACCCTCATCTTCAAGAAAAAAGACCTCCAAAAAGACCTCAAGAGATACCCGGGGATCAGGTCGTGGCCGATCAAACCAGGGAAGATCTCAAGACTCTCGCTCTCGCCAGGGCCAGCGTTCCAGAGGAGGTAGAAATACCCACCAGAAGCGTGGCAAGAAGGTAGCCAAGAAAACCCAGCAAAAACGCGGGCAGGACAAGCTCACTGACGCCAGTCAGGAAAATTCAGGCCAGGCCCCAAACAAGCAAACCAGCGGCCAGCAAACCAGTGGCAAGAAGACCAGATCCCGTCGTGGGCGCCGGCCTTCAAGAGCCGACAACCAACCGGTTAAAACAGCGGCTGCGAGCCAGGATACTGCGGTTGGGAATCAGACTGTAACCGCAAGCAAGGAAGCTGATGGCAACCAGGCCAACGACAACGCAAGTAAAGGCAACCGCAGAAGAAGATCACCTTACAAAACTGCTGGTGCCCGTGGACGTGATGAAACCAGGGATTCCAGTGACCGCAAATCTGCGGCACAACCAAGTCAGCCGGAATCCACACCTGCTCCCCAGCCTGTAAAAGCTGAGAAACCATCAACGTCAGCACCGGTGAAAGATGATAAGCCATCAACGCCAGCACCCGTGAAAGCGGAGAAACCAGAGGCTCCAAAGGCAGATAAGCCGGAAACTCAAAAGGCGGCGAAACCTGAATCGAAGGCAAGTGCACCAAAGGCAAGCGCACCAAAAGCTATTGATTCTGTGCCGGCCGAAAAGAAGACTGCAAAGCCAGTTGAGAAAAAAGCCACAGAAGCCAAAACTGTAAGTACGGAAAAAGCCGAGGCGGCACCAAAAAAGAAAGCGGCCACCAAGAAGCGGGCCAGCAAGCC
>Ga0114949_10000727_pt1 | contig 18639 bp, 14 predicted proteins | sample N074metaG_FD_83505 | JGI IMG/M metagenome (GOLD analysis project Ga0114949, IMG submission 83505) | Deep subsurface microbial communities from Kermadec Trench to uncover new lineages of life (NeLLi) - N074 metaG | ecosystem: Environmental > Aquatic > Marine > Ocean trench > Sediment | place...
CCCGCAACCCTATACAAACGCCACCGGATTTCTCAGCTGGGCGCCAGGATCTCAAGGACCAGTTGACGCTGAGAATTGAATAATGAGCCGAGAAATGTGACTACGAGGTGAAGAAATGACATGGCCGCCATCCTTCATGGATTGCTGGAAAGAGTCAACAAATTCAACACAATCGTATATTCAGGAGGGACACGATTTCCGGGTGTTCACGCAGCCGTCGAAAATGTGTTCAATCACGGAAGATATTTGATGTCAGCCAGTCAACATCGAGATAGCCAGAAAGACTCAACGCGCTACAAATAAAAAGGGAGGGCTAGAGCCCCCCCAAGTTGCCATTCATTCAACCGGTCAAAAATAGATCGTGAAATCAACTCCGTAGGTACGCGGGGCGCCTTGAGAAAAATAGTTGTAGCCGGCACCTCCCTGGAGATTGATGGCATAAACGTCATACTCTTCATCCGCAAGATTGGCTACCCAAAATGACAGCACATATTTATCTGCAGCGTCGCTGAATGCCGTGCGAGCGTTAAATAGCCAGTAGGCATCCTGCCTTATGTCCTGGTGGCCTATCTCATCGTTATAGGGGCTAAACCATTGATCGTCGATGTAGGCGCCATCAATGTGAAGTCGGGTCTTATAACCATCAAAGACAACCGTCTCGTAGTCGATAGCGAAATTGAAATTCAACTCCGGCGAAGAGACTGACTGGTTGCCATCCAGATTTATGCTGTCGAATGGATCATCAGTGGATAGATCCGCCAACGCCAGTTCCTTATATTCTGAATCCATCAAACCCAAGCCAGCCTGCACAGTTAATCCTTCCAGTGGCATGGCAAGCACTTCCAACTCCAGGCCGTAAATATCTGTACTGCCGGCGTTCTCAAGAATTGCGGAAAGGCCAACATTATTTATGAACTGTTGATCGGAGTAATCGTAATAGAAAAGAGCAGCGTTCAAGCGCAGGCGGCGATCAAAGAGCTCACTCTTCACACCAATTTCATAGGCGTCGATGAATTCCGGATCCGCATAGGTATCATCCCCCGCATCCAGGTAAACCAGACCGCCGTTATAGCTGCCACTGCGATATCCCCTGGAATATTTAACATAGGACATCACGTCTTCATTTACCCGGTAGTCCAGGGAGATATTACCGGTGATTTCTGTTTCAGATTCCGAACGCTTCGGTGCTGACGCGTCAGTAAGTTCGCCGTGTGTCCAGCGCAAGCTTGTCGGATCAACCGGAAGATCAAATATCGTCTGGTTTCCAGCGCCACCGACCCATGTTCCTTCAGTGGCGGTATCGGTAACAATCGGCGGCAACGGCGGAGGAAGCGTCAAGGGCTTACCATTGATTCGAGAAATATTGTAGTAGTCCAGTTCCGTATCATCGTTGGTATATCGCAAACCGACTGTCAACCCCAGATCATCTGAGAATTCGTAGGTCACGTGGGAATATACAGCCACTGATTCTTTGACCAGGTCCTGGCGACGACGAATCTGCCCAAACACCCCATCGGATACCGCCTGGATCTGTAGATTCGGCGCAGCAGGTGAAGGCACCCCAAAGAAGTCAGCGTGCAATATGTCGGTATCAATCTCCTCGTTGCCGTAGTAGACGCCCAGAATGAAATTGAAGCGGCCTTCATAGTCCGATACCAACCGGAGATCCTGTGAAAACGCGCTAGTATCAGAGCCCCAGTGTACCGAAATATACGGGTCGGACGTGCCGTCGGTATCCTGTAGTTGAAGGTAGTCGCCGTCATAGTAGGAACTCACCGATACCAGGCTGTGGTTCGACATCTCGTAGCTAAGCTTCAAGTTGACCAGGGTCATATCAACCTCGGCTTTGCCTGCCTGATCTACTGAGCCCTTGAGATATTCAGGGTCAATAACTTCGGTATTGCCTGCATAGTTGACACCACCCTCGGCCGTACCCTCTGCCCTGGGAGGCGCATGACGCGGCTTGCTTTTACCGTTCGTGATTTTGAGCAAGGCATTCAATTCTTCAATCGGCTGGAAGTTTAATGTCAGACGCGCAGCGTAGTGCTTGGTCTGCGCCATGTCCGAACCGATGCCATTGTCCCAGATCCCATCGTTTTCCTTGTAATTCGCTGCTACCCGCGCAGCCAGGACCCCGTCAATCAGGGTTGCTTCAAACGCACCATTCACGTTATGGGCTTCGTAGTTTCCGCCACCCACCGTGAGGTAACCATTCATAACGTCGTCAATTTCCGGGCTTTGGCTATACAGGTTGATCGCACCACCAGTAGTATTTTTCCCGTACAGCGTACCCTGGGGTCCACGCAGCACCTCAAGACGCTCCGTATCGAACATACTCAGGCCGTGGAGATAAGTAGCACCGATGTAAGTTTCGTCGGCGTAAACGCCGATCGGGCTCGCTTGGCTGGGAGTGTAGTCAATCATGGAAATGCCGCGAATGGAAAACAGGGGCTGCACGTCACCGTAAGGAGAACTTACCTGCATGTTGGGAACTTGTGCAGCTACGTCTGCTGGCTTTAGCCACCTACGGGCTTCAATGTCATCACCGCCGAAAGCAGAAACCGAGACAGGGACCTCTTGCATACTCTCTACTCGTTTCTGGGCCGTTATTACTACTTCCTCCAGGACCTGAGCCCCGGCTGCAGGCCCCGCGGTGAAGACCAAGCCGCTGATCGCAACAGATAGCAGGGGATTTTTGTGTTTGAATTTCATCTGTAAATTACCTTCGATAAGTTAGAATTGTTGGGGATTTGATGCGAGCCCTTAGCCCCTAAGGCAGGGTTCAGCGCGTTACGCAGTGCCTGTGAGACTCGCTCGGGTGTCAAATCGTCCATAGAGCTTGCCTCCCACTCAATCAAGTCGTCTGGCCGTACTAGCAGCCCCGCTTTGTCTCCTGGCACACCCTGGTGGTCCTCTACCTGAGTGAAAGGAACTGCTTCGATATTGATCGCCAGCTCTTCTCCTACTGCGTTCAGAAAATCCGACCAGTCAGCGGGATCAGGCACCAGCAACTTGAACGAAGCGTAGTCATCAAATCCGCCCAGGTTTATGTGTGCCCCTCCTTGCCAGGAGGTAGGAAATAAGCCGTCAGACAGGAAGTGATCGGCTTGCGAATCTATCTCCTGCTGCAGCGCGTTGCGCTCATCGGCGCTCATTGATTGAACTCGTGCTTCCAGCTGTTCCAGATTTTCTGTCGGACCTATCAAATCAAGGACGCCGCTTAGCCTGGTCAGGTTGTGTAAGCTATCCCGGGCGTTAGAGGTTGCCACGGACTGGCATTCGAGCTCGTAAGTATCAAGCAGCGCATCAGTCGCGGTGCCGCGTTCGACGAGCGCGAGCTTCCACGCCAGGTTATGCGCATCAAGAATTCCGGTGTTGAGTCCCAGGCCACCAGTGGGAGGAAACCGGTGTGCCGCATCGCCAATAAGAAAAACACGCCCGGAGCGGTAGCGTTCTGCTATCTGCGCGTGCGCGGTCCAGGTATTAATGGATTGAATATTGACCGTGGCGTTGATACCCAGAGCAGCTTCAAGGCGCTCACCGATCGACTCCTCCTCACCCTCGACTCCCAACAGGGGTGTCATGAAAACGTGAGAGCTCCTGGGATCGTGGACAATAAGCGTCCCTGGGGCCTGGGGATTGAGAATCCAGAAAATGGCTCCGGGCCTGGGAGAAATCCACTCCGTGAGGTCGGCTTCGAAATGCACCATGAACCAGCGCCCGAGCGCACCATCGCCCGTCATGGGTATATTGAGCGCCTTGCGTAGACTGCTACCGGCACCGTCGGCGGCGATTACCCAGCGTGCAGTCAGGCTGCTTTCCTTCCCGTCGTGGTTGATCTTTACTCGTACATGTTCCTGCGTGTTTGAAATATCGGTACAGTCGGCGCCCAACACAATGTGGGCCTTCTCACTCTCTCTCATGTGCTCCAGAAGAATGGGCGTCAGCAGATTCTGTGGCAGGTTGGTCCAGGGAGCCTCGGTGCTTTCAGGGGTTAAATCGAGGCGTGCGATATCTTGTCCGCCGAACTGGCAGCACCAGGTTACGTACTTCAACTCCAGGTCCGGAGCTTCCTGCCGAATTTTCTCGTCGAGTCCCAACTGGGAAAAGATCTGCATGGATCGGTTTCGAATCAGGTGGGCCTTGGGAGTTGTTTCAGAAAGGTGGTCCTGCTTTTCGACAACCAGGCTTTTTATGCCATGCTGCGCAAGCAGCGCAGCGAATGTCATGCCAACCGGGCCAGCGCCCACAATCAGCACTTCAGTACTTTCAGGGATGTAACTCAATTCGCTCATTCGATCACCGCATGTGTGGTAAGTAGTTCGGCATCTGATAGGCCGTTGTGAGGATCAAACTTTAGCACTGCCGGTAGGAGCGGCGCGTGTTACTGCCGGCCATGCTCCAGTGATTAAGTGCCATATTGGTGCTAGTCGGGTTCGAAATAACTGCCGGCAGGAACGGCTAACTGAACAGTTCGCTGTCGGGATAAAAGTATTGGTAGACCCGCCAGAGCATCTGGTTAATGTGACGGTATTTCACGAGTTTAGTGCCGTCTGGCAATTCACCCAGGTGATTTACGTCTCGCGCTCCACTGCCAACAAACATATCGATGTAGTCGTATTCAGCGAAGTACTTTATGGCGATAGTCTGACCATTTTGCCGATACTCGAAATAACCGCCAGACTGCTCGGCAATAAACTCCTTGGTAAATACGGCACTTTTTCCCTCATCTACAATGGCGTAAATGCGCTCCTTGGCTGGCAGGCGCCTATCGACATAAGGGCTGGTATCGAATGCCAACTCGGAAGTTGAAGGATCGTATTGTTGCGCCATGGTGTGCTCCAGCAGCATAAAGACGATCTTGTCGATGAGATCACGCTCCGACGGCGATCGATAGTAGACCTTACCTTGCGGGTACAGGGTTACGAAATTATCGATACTCATCATGACGCTTGGATATGCCTTCAATGCCGTGCCTTCGTGCTCGAATTTACCCCTTATCTGGTGTATCGGCTCGTTGGTGTCTCGGTCAAACAGAACGAGATTATTATGAAACTGACCCATTACCCGTAGATTGAGTTTCTGCCCATTGACTTCGTTGGCAAAAGGAACACTCAAATGTGACAGACCACAAAATGTCATTACAACATCTTCGCCTCCCACCTGTTCGCCGCCGGCAACGTGAGTCTGGGTAATATAGTTAATGGGGTATGCACGCGCATCGCCGTTTATCTCCAGCACCATTACACGCCACGCGGCAGACGCTGCCGTGCCCAACTGGTCCTCCCTGAAATCTGTGCCAAGAAATTCCTCGACAGACAGGTATTTTGCGGAATAATGCTGCGCAGGAAACATTATGTAACTAGTCACGAAGAAGGCAACGGTGAAAACTCCAAAATTGCACAGACCGTAGAGGAGTAGTACCCAGCGCTTCACATACGCAATGCCCGCCCATAAGGAGATGCAGAACGCGACAAGAAACAATGGGATGAGAAAATATTTCAATGCGAAGAGGTCATAAGCAAGCTGTTCCGGCATGACCTGGGCCAGCTGCGTCAGTGAGACATCGACATTCAAAAGATTGAGGCTTATCGACAGCATATAGATTACGTGACTCCACTCCAGCACAAGCAAGCTGATCAAGCCAACCAGACTCGAAATTGCGGCAGACGCGTAGAACGTCTTCATTCTCCAGTTCATAGTACTGATAACTCCGTTTTAAGAATTCAAATAATGTTTATTGCTTCCATCTAACCGGGTTGCAGTGATGGAAGAACGCCTTGTTGAAAGGGCATCATCGTACTCACTACGCTGCGGATATCTACGGGGAAAACGCAAGTTGGCTCTGTATGACCGTATATTGGCACTAACGCACTCGCCCTCCATGCTAGGATTTAATCCTGAAAAAACAGTGCCAAATCATGCATACGGGATTTTGATATGACGTCTAAAGAAATGATCAACTCAGCGAGCGCCCTGGATTACAACCTGGGTATTCCTGAAAACCAGGCCGACGAACTGATGTTTCCGGCGCTGAACGCCATCCGGGACAACGACCCTGTCTTCTGGAGTGAGATCAACCATTCGTGGATTCTGACCAAGCACAGTCACATCCTGGAAGCGTTTCGCGACCGCAGGTATTCATCTGCAGGCAGCTTTCTGTTTGGCATGGAGCACCACATCGATCTGGACGAAGTTCCCAACCTCGTCAAATATTCTCGAAACTGGCTTATCAATATGGATGGCAAGGACCACATCAGTATCCGCAAAGCCCTGATGCCCGTCTTTTCCAAGGCATCGATAGACAAATACATTCCTCTTATCGATGAGATAGCAAAAGAGCTGGTGGATGAAATCGCCAGCAAGGGCACGGTGGATTACGTCATGGAAGTTGCTTACCAGCTGCCAGCCCGAGTCATCACCGCCATTCTCGGGCTCGAGCGTAAACACCTGGACGACATCAAGCGCTGGAGCGATATTTTGGTTCTCACTATCCTGCCGCAGCACTTGTCACGCGAAAATCTTATTACAGGCGAGCGAGCCATGGCCGCGATGAATAAACTGGTTCTGTCCGAGATGGATGTGCGTCGTGCCCAACCCCGGAAAGATCTGTTGACAGATTTTGTCCGACTGGTCGACAGCGGCGCCCTGTCGCTTGACGAGGCTCTGGCCACCTTGCAGATCGTCCTGGTTGCGGGACATGACACCACTGCCAATTCAAACGTGCTCGCACTTCAGGCTCTGCTCAAGCATCCAGAGCAAATGGCCTATTTTCGTGCCAACATCGACCGCGCAATCGATTTTATACCGGAGTTGATGCGTTACACTGCGATGTCAGCCACCCAGTTTCGAATCGCACTGGAAGATATTGAACTTGAAGGCAAGACCATCAAAAAGGGTGATTTCATCCTTTTATCACTGGCTGCGGCTCACCGGGATTCGGCCACGTTCGAATCGGCAGATACGCTTGATCTTACGAGGGACGCAGCTGGGCACCTGACTTTTGCTCCTGGCTTTCACTTCTGCCTTGGGCACTATCTAGCGCGCCTGGAGCTGTCCATTTACTTCAAACATCTGTTGCAGCGTTTTGACAACATCGTTGTCCCCGAGCAGGAAACCGAGCAGAACGGCAATTTTGTGTTTCGCGGAATTCGACATCTCCAGGCGAGTTTCTCCTGAGAGTATCGTTTATCACTAACTATTATGGGAGTACCACCTTGCCTAAAGTAACGTACATAGAAAGCAACCAGACTGAACATGTTGTGGAGGTCGAACCTGGCGTTTCAGTCATGCTAGCCGCCGTAGAGAACGGCATACCGGGTATCGACGCCGATTGCGGCGGAGCAATGGCATGCGCTACCTGCCATTGCTACGTGGATGACAGTTGGCTGGATAGAGTACCAGAGACGGACATCATGGAAGATTTGATGCTCGATTGCGTTGCTGCCGAGCGAAATGCAAACAGCCGTCTCAGCTGCCAGATCGATGTATCCAACGAACTCGACGGATTGGTAGTACGACTTCCCGAGTCCCAGCACTGAGAACCCGCTCAAGCTGCTGGGGTTTCCGCCAGGGGCTCCTCTCTCATCGGAATTATCGGCACCAGCAGATGAGAATCGTGGTTTCCCCCGAAGTGCAACACATGCCAGCCACGATTGCACGACACATCTTTCCTATATGGTGGAGAAGGAATAACTTCATCCGACGCCAGGATGAGTTGCAGGGTCTCCCCAGCCAGAAAGAACGTGCTGCTGGGGTACAGTTGAATATCGACTTGCACGACTTCACCGCTTTTCAAACGCTGTTCGGTAGTTCCTTTTTGCACCGGCAGCCATTCGGTTGACTCGGCCGGGTCCAGTTCACGTCTGGACACCCGACAGTATCCGCGTGAAATCATATCCCTTTTATTTCCAACTGACCCATTGAAGTGCACCTGTTTTCCAGATCGGTCGAGCTTATTGATGGCGACGAACATGGCCATATCATCCGGGACTATTTCCTCTGCCTTTTCTGCGCGTACTTCCACCCAGACTTTTAGCATCATGTAGCCACTAAGCTCCGTGTCTTCGGTAAACTTGAAATTGAACAATGCCCGCCCCGCCTTTGCCGGGTACTTCACCTGGATATGTTCTTGGGGTTTCTCCAGTGAAAGGTACTGTCGCTGCTCACCCAGGTATAGTTTTGTGTATTGAGTACGGGCAATCGGCCACTCGTTCTCCAGGCGGACCTCGTGGACTTCATCGCGGTTGGAACGTACTTCCAGCCTTACCGGGGGCGTATCGAGAAATCCACTGGACGTATCATCTTTCAAAAAACAGTCCATGAAGTCCCTGGTCATCTTTAGCACCTCCGGCGAGTAGTACGAGACCCACTTGCCGGTGCGATGCGTATACACCCACTTGTATTCTGATTTCGCTTTTTCAAAGGCCCGGAAAGACCCCATGGTGTGCAAACCATGATCGGAGAATGAGGCGCAAACCAGCATGGGAACAGTAATCTCTTCCAGTTTGGCTGCTTTTTTATGCCAGAACTCATCATAGAATGGGTGGACTTCCAAATAGTCCGTTACGATACACCCTTCGGCTTTCGCGAAGTCTTCAGCGCTACCATTGATGACTGGCTTCACCTCGGTAGTCCACCAGAAGGCCGGGAATCCAACTTCCGATAAACCACCAAAGGCAAATATGTCGCGATAGGGATCGGTAAGCCCTTCCCAGGGCGAAATACAGCACAGGGAAGGGGGCGGTCCACCGTAGGCCTGGCATGCTGCAACATGAAACTGGGAAATCGCCAGGAAGCTTACACCGTTCAGTCCGACTTTACCGCTACACCAGGATTGTTTCGCGATCCACTCGATGGCCTCGTAGTAGCATTTTCCCTGGTGCTCCGAGAAAGCTGTGGGAGGACCTTCACTATTCGCGTACCCCGGCAAATTCATGTTAACGACAGCATACCCTGCGTTTACCCAAAAGTTGGGGTCAGGTGACTCCCAGCTTGTCAGTGTGGAGAAAGCTGGCCTTCCTCCTGCCTGGGGGATAAGTCGATATTGTTGAGGCGGGCCTCCCAGTGGAGTTTTGTGGAGGGCGGGAGTGATGTGATTGTCGTAGGGATGTGCACACATGACCACCGGTACTCTTTCGCCTACTGCCTCCGCGTGTTTGGAGCGGAAGATGTTTGCGGTCACAGAAATCCCCTCAGACAAAGGAATTGATACATCGTATTCACACAGTATGTCGGAGTCTGGTTCGGTGAGCAGGCACTGGGGATGAAAAAACTGACCACTTTTCAACGCGTTACCCAGTATTGGGGCAACCGCCTGTATGGTTCGAAGTAAGTTGGTAAATTTACCTGTCACCGTAGCCCCCTGAGAAAGTGTGTCTTTATAACCTGATTTGGGGTCGTTTTCACGGCAATTTCTATACGCATCACCTGTATGTATAATTCAGTACCGTAAGTTGCGCAAGCGTTTGGCTGAAGCATCTGCAGGTCATTCACAGTGCAGAACGTACTTTAGGCTGGTTTACTGGTTGGTTTTCCAATGCAGCATGTAACGCGTCATACTGATCTGGTCATGTCCGTCGCCAATCCCCTGGTGCTGGTCGTAATGCTGAGTGAAATGGGGTATCCCGAATCAGAGGTGCTGGCGGATACAGGCATTACCCACGAGCAGTTGCAAGACTTCAAAAACCACATGAGCTTCGATCAGTATAAGCTATTGATAGCGAATGCGCTGAGACTGACCAATAACCCCCATCTTGGCTTGAAGTTTGGCCAGCGCCTTAATTTCACCGGGTATAATGTGCTGGCATTGGGCGCAGTAGCGAGCGCAACCTTTTTAGAGGCGCTCCGGTTCGCAAACAGGTCACATGCGGTCATTAACCCGGCAGTTCAGTTAGTGATCAACGAAGATAAAAACTACATCAACGTCGATATCGAGCAAACGGCCCCTTGGGAAGACGCACATGTCTTCATCATTGACATACTGATAGCAGCTTGCCACGCACTGGTCTCAATGTTTGATGTCGAAGTCGCGAAGGATGTCACGTACTACCTTGATTACCCTCGCCCAGATAATCTGGGAGTTTACGACGGGTATATATCCGGTAAACTGCATTTTGAGTATCCCCACAACCGGATATCCATTCCCGAGGAATTTTGCTCTCGTCCACTGCCCATGCACAATCCAACCGCCGTGAGTCAGGCGGAGAGCGAACTGCAAAAATTTCTCGAGAGCGTCAATAATCAGCACCAGAAATTGCTGCTGAGTATCAAGGAATTACTGGTAAGCCGGGCAGGCGAAATACCCTCTTTTGAGGCAGTCGCAGACCACCTTCACGTATCCCGGCGAACCCTCAATCGCCGCTTGAGCGCCATCGGCACATCCTACAAGGAGATTGTTTCTGAGATCCGCAAGCGACAAGCCGTCGAATACCTTTCCGGCACCAGGTTCAGCATCGACGAAATCGCCTACCGCCTTGGCTACAGGGAACCGTCTAATTTTAGCAAGGCCTTCAGAAGATGGACCGGCCTCTCCCCGTCCCAGTATAGAGACAAGTACCTGTCTTTTGGATCGGGCGCCACGGAGACCGCACCCGATGATCACAATTCATAGGAACCTCGCTTCGAATGGAAATCGAAGCTGATGCAGGACATCGGTTATCAATCTCGGAAAATTGACCGGGGAGACAGAAGCTTGAATACAAGTACTTTCGCAAACCTCTTGAACATGTCGAATCGATTCTGATAGCGGGTAATCTCAGCATGAAAGGCTGGGGTCTTCTTGAGGCGTTCGTAATAGGACTCTATGGCAGGACGCTTACCACCGCCCCACATGACAGGAACCAAACCAACGAAATCTATTCTGGCCAGTATGGTCATCCAGGCGATATCGGCCAGGGTAAACTGGCCGGCAGCGATCCAGTCGCGGTGTCTCATATGCTCACCAAGCTGGTCGAGCAGTGACTCCATGTCCGCGTTAATCCTGCCCACAACTTCGGCGTTGTCTTGCTCCTCCAGCCACTGGTCAGTATCACGTAATTTGGCCTCGTAGTCAGCGGCCAGATCTGGATTCTCTTGCTGTAGTCGCTTGATCTTTCCAATACGCCTGGGAGTGTCCTTGCGGACCAGTTTTCCCAGGAGGCCCTTCACATTGCCGTAGGTCAATCCGCGCACGGGAAACTGATCCTGTAGTTCGAGCCAGTGTTCCATGACCTTGCTTTCCTCCTCGTCTTCGGGAACCAGGCTAGGGCCAGAAAAATGGCGGTCTATGTAGCGCATAATCGTCGCAGAGTCGAACACCGTATAGCCGGCGTCTACCAGCGTAGGAACAACGCCCCTGTGGTTGATGCGCATATACTCGGGCTTCAGGTTCTCATCGATGAATAAATTGACTTCTCGACTCTCCCATTGCACGCCCTTGGCGGTCAAAGTCGAGCGAACCTTTTGCGAACAGATTGACGGGCCAAAATGGTAGAGCACGACCGACCTGTCCGCAGACAGAGAATCCGCATCGGCGCGCTCAATGGACGGAGCGGGGCAGTGCTCTCGAAGGTGAATGGTCATATGCATTTCCTCGGTAATCAGTAGCCATAGCAATCCGCCTTCCGGAGGAGACGGCCTGGGATGATTGATATTTGAAACCGTATCGATGGTGGAGCCCATATCCGGAGCCGCCATTTACCTGTTTTTGAGCGCCATTGACGTCCCCGGGTTCAGGGTCCGACGTTCTACGCCTGGTTGAGAATGTCACGAGCTCACCTACTTTCGGCGGCAAATCACAGGCTCGGTAACTGGATCAATGGAATACTCCGGTCCCAATTAGTTCAGCTACTGAGAAGGAGATTGCACAATGACTATCGACACAAAAGGCGTCGAAAAGCTTGGTTACCTGGGACTGGAAGTGCCAAACCCGGAGGACTGGACAAAATTCTTTCGGGATATTGTTGGCCTCATGCCCTCTGCGAATCAATCGGATGCCGGGCTCGGCTTCCGTCTCGACGAATACGCGCACCGATTTATCGTTACAGAAGGTCCCGCTGATGACGTTGCCTTTATTGGCTGGGAAGTTAAAGACAAGGATGCGCTGTCGCAAATACGCGAAAGGGTCGAAAAGTCAGGCCGCACCGTTACAGATGGCGACGCCGCGTTGGCAAAAGCCCGTGGCGTTGAAGCCCTGTTCTTCTTTGACGATCCCAATGAAGTCCGAACCGAGATCTACTGGGGCCCGAGTATTGCTGAATTGCCGTTTCATTCACCCCATGTGCCCGACGGTTTCGTAACCGGTGAAGGTGGCCTGGGACACGTGGTGTTCGGCACATCAGATTGGCAAGAGACTTTCGATTTTTATACTGAAACGTTGGGCCTGCGTCTATCCGATTACATTAAGGCCGAATTGGTACCTGGCGTCGATGTCCATGTGACTTTCTTACACGCCAATCCGCGCCACCACTCATTTGCTTTTTTTGTTCCGCCAATGCCTTTCCCCAGGAAACTGCAACATTTCATGATCGAAGCCAGGGAAATGTCCGCCGTGGGTCGAGCCTATGACCGTTTTTGTGACGCGGGTGTGCCGATGTCCATGGGTCTGGGCCACCACCCCAACGATGAAGCCTTTTCATTCTATGCAATTGCACCGAACGGAATTGAAATCGAATTTGGTTGGGGGCCGCTTCTTATCGATGACGATACCTGGCAACCGAAAACCTATAGCCAGTTGAGCGACTGGGGACACAAACGACCGGCTATGGAGGCTTAGCCTTCCCCGGGATCCCGTTCACACAGTATAGCGAGCGGGACACATAACACAGATATTAAGGAAACAGCAATGGAAAATATGAATGGCGGCTGCGCCGTGGTCAGAGTTTTTGAGCAAGCAGGAATCGATACGATTTATACGCTTCACGGGGGGCATATCGACCCCATTCTGGAAGCCGCTGACGATGCGGGAATGAAAATTCTGGACACCAGACACGAGGCTGTTACAGGCTATGCGGCTGATGCCCACGTTCGGATGACAGGGAAGCTAGCGGTAAGTCTTACCACCGCCGGACCTGGGTTTACCAACATGTTGACGGCTATGGCGAGTGCCTGGCTGGATCGAATTCCGGTTGTATTTATTTCGGGCGCTCCGCCGCTGCGTGATGGCGAGTGTAATGTTCTACAGGGCGGCCTTGACCAGGTTGCGATTGCCGCTCCCATGACAAAATGGTCTGGGCGTGCCACGTCTCTCAATACGGCTGTTCAGTTGACCGCACATGCCATTCGCACCGCAAACAGCGGTACCCCGGGTCCCGTTTTCCTGGAGCTGCCGATCGATATTCTCTACGGACCTGGAGAAGTCGATATTGATGAAATTGGGTCGATGTCCTTTGAGGTTGTGCGCCCGGCACCGACACCTTCCGCGATCGAGAAAACACTGGAAATCCTGTCCAAGGCAGAAAGACCGGTCATCATGGCAGGTACCGGCGCGGTACTATCGCAGGCCGGTGAAGAACTACTGGCGTTTGCTCACAGGGCGAACATTCCCGTGTTCTATAATGTAAAAGCCGCCGGGTTGGTTCCCGGGACTGACCCACTCGTTTGCGGCACCTTCGCCGATATCACACGGAGCGAATTGAACCCGGATGCCGTGTTGCTCCTGGGCGCACGCACCGGCATGTATACCGGCGGTGCTACTGGCGTCATCCCGGCGGAGGCCAAACTGATCCATGTGGACCTTGACGCCAGGGAGTTGGGCCGCCTGAGAGCACCTCAAGTAGGTATCGTTGCCGATTGCCGCGAAACGCTTCAAGCCCTTTTAGACTGCGATACTGCATTCCCGCAACGCGATGACTTTATCTCCAACGCACAAAAATCTCGTGCCTGGGTTGACGACCGCTACGGAAACCTTATCGACACTCCCGCACCTATTCATCAGTATCAGGCCCTGTCCATACTGAAGGAATTTCTGGACGATTCCACACTGGCGATTGGGGATGGCGGTGACACCAGCGGTTGGAACGAAATCACCCTGGCTGACACCGCTTCCCAACCGGGCGTTTTCGCGTCTGTAGGCTACCTGGGCAATCTGGGTATGCACCAGGGTTGGGCTATCGCAGCACAACTTGCCCATCCAGAGAAGCGCATTGTGTGTGTTACCGGTGACGGCTCTGTCGGGTTCCAGGCAATGGAATTTGATACCTTTGCCCGCCACGATCTGCCCATCGTTACCGTGGTTCTCAACAATAATGCCTGGGGAATGAGTATTGTTGCGCAGCATTTCCTCTGGGAAGGTCGAGATATCGCGTCGAAACTCTCTGCTGGCACACGCTATGACCTCATGGCGGAAGCCTGTGGTGGCCATGGGGAGTTGGTTACGGAACCTGGAGAACTTAAGGGCGCATTGCAACGTGCCTTTGATTCGGGAAAACCAGCTTGTGTCAATGTCATCATTGGCACCGACACCACGATCATGTCTCCACGTACCGAAGCCATGTTGGCAGGCGCGAGCCCGGAAGAAACGATTGTAATGCCCTACTACGACAACCTGGAGAAAAAATAAATACCATGGCTTATGCAAACCAAATTCAATACTCAAACCCAGCGCCCTTGACACTGAACAGTTTGATCGGTGGCGAATGGGTGACATCGGGAAATGTAAGCAATGTCTACTCTCCGGCTGACCTGGATCAAGTCGTTGCGGTGTGCAACACCGTAACTGCTGAACAGGTAGACAGTGCCGTTAGCGCTGGCCAGGCTGCATTCGAAGCCAATCGGAACCTGGGTACTCAAGCACGTGCCGACAGTCTTGAATTCGTTGCGGCAGAACTATTGCACCGCAAACAGGAACTGGGCGTTCTTCTGGCACGTGAAGAGGGCAAGACGCTTCCGGAAGCCGTCGGTGAAGTGACGCGGGCGGCCTATATTTTTCGCTTCTTCGCTGCAGAGGCTATCCGCATCAGTGGAGAGCTTGGCGAGTCCGTGCGTCCTGGTGTTCGCGTTGAGGTTATGCGAGAAGCTCTAGGTGTTGTCGGTATTATCACACCCTGGAATTTTCCGATTGCTATACCAGCCTGGAAAATTGCACCGGCGCTGGCCTATGGCAACTCTGTGGTGATGAAACCGGCAGAGCTGGCCCCCGCCAGTTCCCACGCGCTAGCGGAGATCATTTCACGGTCAGGACTACCTGCTGGCACATTCAACCTGGTTTTGGGTTCGGGCTCGAAAGTGGGCCAGCGATTGATTGAGCACCCGGGTGTTGCAGCCGTCAGCTTTACCGGCTCACAACAGGTGGGCGCAGGCATCGCCGCAACTTGTGTGTCCCGTGGTGCTAAATATCAACTTGAGATGGGCGGCAAGAATCCCCTGGTGGTTTTGGATGATGCCGATGTAGCTGTAGCAGTCGAAGCTGCGGTAAATGGCGCTTTCTTCAGTACCGGGCAAAGGTGTACCGCATCCAGCCGTCTCATTGTAACCAAGGGTATTCACGACGAGTTCGTGGAAAAAACCGTCGACAGGCTGAGGGATCTTGTTGTAGGCGACCCCTTGGACACCGCAACTGACATTGGTCCTGTTGTTGACGAACGTCAATATCGCAAAAACGCTGAATATGTGGAGATCGGCCAAACAGAAGGCTGCGAGCTTGCATTCGGCGGTGGTCGCGTTTCCGGGTACGAAAATGGCTTCTTCCAGGTTCCTGCCTTGTTGGTTAATGCGACAAATCAGATGCGTGTGTCCACAGAGGAAATATTTGGCCCGGTAGCTACCGTCATAAAGGTCGATGACTATGACGCAGCAGTTGCCACTGCAAACGATACTGAGTTCGGCTTGTCTGCAGGAATTTGTACGCAATCACACCGCTTCGCGACTGATTTCAAGCTCAAATCACAGAGTGGTTTGGTGATGGTTAACCTGCCAACGGCGGGGCTTGATTATCATGTCCCATTTGGTGGTGTTGGGGCCTCGAGCTATGGCGCGCGGGAACAAGGCGTGCATGCACGTGAATTCTATACCCGGACCAAGACAGTTTACGATCTCGCCTGAGGGCGATAAGAATATTCTGTCAGCACTCTCGAGACAACTAGTCGAGATGACACATCAACAACGGAAGGCAATGTTTATGAATCTCAAGCTAAAAGACAAACGAATTGTAGTGACGGGTGGGTCCAAAGGTATCGGGCGCGCCATCTGTCAGGGGTTTCTTGAAGAAGGCGCTGTAATTGAGTTTTGTGCGCGAAACGTGGAACAAGTAGCACAAACACAACGAGACCTTTCAGGCGTTGGCTCGATAAGGGGTACTGCTGTTGACGTGACCGATGCCGCTGCGCTTGCTGCCTGGGTTCAGGAAGCTGCCGGGAGGATGGGCGGTATCGATTGTGTCGTCAGCAATGCAAGCGCATTGTCAATTGGAGCAGCTGACGAAAACTGGCAAACCGGTTTCGACGTGGATCTCATGGGAACCCAGCATTTGATTACTGCCGCAGCACCTCATCTCAAACAGGCTGCGTCGCGATCAGGCGATGCCTCCGTCTTGATGATTTCTTCAACCGCGGCGATTGAGACCACGAGCGTAAACGCCTATGGCGCAGTAAAAGCGGCAATGCTTCACCTGAACAAGGGTATGGCTCGACAGTATGCTCCGGCTGGTATCCGCTTCAACTCAGTTTCGCCCGGTACTATCTACTTTGAAGGTGGAGTATGGAGCAATGTCGAACAATCCATGCCGGAAATGTACCAGCAAGCCCTTGGTCGCAACCCTATGGGGCGGATGGGTACGCCGAAAGAAGTGGCTAACGCCGTGGTTTACCTTTCCAGTCCCCTGTCGTCGTTTACGACAGGTGCAAACCTTGTCATTGATGGAGCGCTTACGCAGCGCGTGAATTACTAACCATCAACCACTTTATGATTTATTAAATTGAATGGAGCTACACCGATGTTGACCCTTTATCATAACGCCATTTCCACTTGCTCCCAGAAAGTGCGATTGACGCTGGCCGAAAAAGAGATGGAATTTGTCTCACAACCGATTGATCTCCTGGCCGGTCAGCAACATGACCCGGACTATGTCAAATTGAACCCAAAACATGTGGTTCCGACCCTGGTTGACGATGGCAAAGTGATCCTGGATTCCACTGTCATTGTTGAATATCTTGATGCTTGTAAAGCTGAAAATTCTCTAATCCCCGCAGATCCTTACGATCAGGCACGCATGAGATTGTGGATGAAGCGCGTTGACGAGGAGCTTCACGGCAAAACAACGGGCGTATTTACCCACGCTATCCTGACGCGGAAAGTGTTGGAAAATCGGTCTGAGGATGAAATGGAAGCCTATTTTGCTGCCATTCCTGATCGCTCGGAAAGAGACCTGAGGCGTGTCCTGTTTTCTGAGGGTGTTAAAGCACCTCAGTTTACCGGCGCGGTTGAACGGATGTGCAAATTCCTGGACGACATGGAAGCAACTCTATCTGAAAGTAAGTGGCTTGTGGAGGATCAATATACTCTGGCCGATATTAGCGTCATTCCCTATGCATTCAGATTGGAAAACGCACGCATGGATGTTTTCTGGCGTGATGGTCGCCGACCCAGTGTGGAGCGCTGGATGAATGACATGAAAGCGCGACCCACATTTGAATCTGCAATTCAGGAATGGTTACCTGAGGAGCTGCTGGGGGCCTTGCACGCTTTTGGGGAGATGGTGAGAGATGACGTTGAGAGCGTTATCAACAGTGTTGAAAAATGACCAGGGACTGTGTGTGGATTGTCCTGTCCCTCCTGAAATTATAATCGCAGCGTTTTTCTGCTCACTTTTTACCGTCACCTTCATCATCCAGGGCCTGCATCAAGGGCGCGGGCAAGCCCAGCTCTGCAAAACTGCCAGCCGGTATCTCTGTAGACATTTTTTCAACCAGGGGTGGTGGGGGCGGCGCATATACAGAGTTCAGGCTATACTGCGCGAAATCTTATCGAGGTAATACTGTGGCATTGGAAGTGATCGGCGCCGGCTTGGGGCGCACCGGGACTATGAGCCTCAAGGTCGCCCTGGACAGCCTCGGCTATTCCCCCTGCTATCACATGATCGAGTGCGTCTCGCAGGGACCGGATCACTGGCGACTGTGGGAACAAGCTCACGCCGGCAAGCCGGACTGGGATGCCATCTTCGCGGGCCGTACTGCTACTGTGGACTTCCCGGCCTGCACCTCCTGGAAAGCCCTGGCCGACTTCTACCCCGAAGCCAAAGTCGTCCTGGGCGTGCGCGACCCGGAGCGCTGGTACGAATCCACCCAGGAGACCATTTTCTCACCGAACTGGGTCGAGTACCTTGCTTCCTCCATCGCGGGGAAATTCATGGGCGCAACCGTCAACGCCTATTTCGAGGAGCGCATGCACGACAGGGACTACCTGGTCCAGCGCTTCCATGATCACGTTGCCGAGGTGCAGGCCACCATCCCCGCCGACCGGCTACTCACCTTCGAAGCCAAAGACGGCTGGCGGCCCCTGTGTCAATTCCTCGACAAGCCGGTACCCGAGGAGGACTTCCCGCATATCAACGATTCCGAGGAAACCCGGGGAATCATTGCTACCATCATGGAAGATGGCTTCGAAGACGTATTTAATTTCTGACACCCCAAGACTAGCGGGCCGCTATCAAAACCCCACCGCTTC
>Ga0114949_10000728_pt1 | contig 18628 bp, 15 predicted proteins | sample N074metaG_FD_83505 | JGI IMG/M metagenome (GOLD analysis project Ga0114949, IMG submission 83505) | Deep subsurface microbial communities from Kermadec Trench to uncover new lineages of life (NeLLi) - N074 metaG | ecosystem: Environmental > Aquatic > Marine > Ocean trench > Sediment | place...
AATACGTTTTTGCCCATATCTCAGTAACCGTTGGAGATAGAGCTCTAAGGACGTTTTTTTGGACTCCCGACACATATAAATGTATTCAGAGAACAATGCTTAGAGATTTTGATTTTTTTCACATGTGGCGCCCCTGGTGGCAGTTTTTGCAAATCCTTATTCCTTGACCGATTTCTTTCAAACTTTGTAAGTCAATACTATGGGCGACCCTCTGCAACTTAAAGGTGAGAGATTTTGATTTTTCACATGTGGCGCCTCTGGTGGCAGTTTTTGCAAATCCTTATTCCTTCACCGATTTCTTTCAAACTTGGTATGTCAATACTATGGGAGACTCTATTCAACTTTTTCACATGTTGCGCCCCCTGGTGGCATTTTCTGCAAATCGTTATTCCTTGACCGATTTCTTTCAAACTTGGTATGTTAATACTATGGGTGACTCTATTCAACTTTTTCACATGTGGCGCCCCCTGGTGGCAGTTTTTGCAAATCGTTATTCCTTGACCGATTTCTTTCAAACTTGGTATGTTAATACTATGGGTGACTCTATTCAACTTTTTCACATGTGGCGCCCCTCTGCAACTTAAAGGTGAGATATTTGGATTTTTCACATGTGGCGCCCCTGGTGGCAGTTTTTGCAAATCCTTATTCCTTGACCAATTTATTTCAAACTTGGTATGTCAATACTATGGGTGACTCTATTCAACTTTTTCACATGTGGCGCTCCCTGGTGGCAGTTTTAGCAAATCCTTATTCCTTGGCCGATTTCTTTCAAACTTTGTATGTCAATACTATGGGTGACTCTATTCAACTTTTTCACATGTGGCGCCCCCTGGTGGCAGTTTTTGCAAATCCTTATTCCTTGGCCGATTTCTTTCAAACTTTGTATGTCAATACTATGGGTCACTCTATTCAACTTTTTCACATGTGGCACCCCCTGGTGGCAGTTTTAGCAAATCCTTATGCCTTGACCGATTTCTTTCAAACTTGGCATGTCAATACTATGGGTGACCCTATAATATAGCATCTTGAACTGCCGTCTCTGCAGTGTAAAAAATCCTTTTCAGTTGCTTGCAACTTTAATTATCTCTTACAATCACTACATGCGTTACAGATAGAGGAACATTTATTGTGAGGTATTGTCATTGGTAGCTGGGAGTACTGGCTGATTGGGGGAATTGGTGTGACTACGGACTGACTGGGTGTTCGGTGTGGCGATATCTGGATTTCTGGATATTGTACTGGTGGGCGGAGGGCCGATGGCTTTGCTAAATTTCCTCTTTCTTTCTTCATCCCGATGCATGTATATTATTAAATAAACTTACGACGGTGCCCACTGATACTTTTGACGTGAACCCAGCATTGTAGAGTGTACAGCAAGTCGCTTTGCCAGAGTGATTTGTTATTTTTTTACTATCTGTACTGACACCCGCCTGTTGATGAATAAGCTTCATACTGCGACAAGGAATTTTTACAACTGGGGTTTGGCCAAACCTGGGAGCCGGGTCACCGTCGCCTACAATGGTTGGCGGTAAAATGGACCGTATGATTGAGTATAGTGAGTAGGACTCTCGGACAGCTGACCGGGTCATAAATCGGTTATAGCCTCGACGCTATTACGTATTTTCCCATATAGATCCTCAAACGGGCTATAACCCTTACTTATATATAAACTTGACTCGTGAATGAACAAGGAAGCCACACACATACAGAGGACAGTGTCTTAAATTAGAGAGAACACTATATATCAGCTATATAAACATAACTGGGTTTTTAGATGACGATAATAGTTAATTTGCACATAATATCAATTTCCTATATTTAGACGTCTGGAGAATAAACAAAAATAATAAAGTTGCACATACCAGTAAAAGGCCACAAAATGAAAAATCTTCCAATGTTTTCCCTTTAAAACGATCTTGTTCTTCAGTAACTGTACCTGGAATGATGTAAGGGCAGTTACGTATGCAACATGTATTACCGTAGATATCGGTGTATAAGCCGCATTTTGAGCACCAAAATAGCGGGCCAAAAATTGGGGGGAGGGGCGTCTTATACACGGTGAATACTTTCAGTCATTAGAATCTGGACGAATATCCATAAAATGTCAAAAATCAGTGATCAAATATTTCATAGAAATTCTGTTATGTCGCCGATGTACCTAATGATTTGAATAATTAGTGTGCAATAAATTTTCTTATGATTTTTTTTATTAGATAGAAGAAAAATACACAATGTAATAATATTAATATAAAATATCAAGTATAGCACAGACGTTATACAGTTAGGCTAAACAAATAATTAGCTGGGTCCTTCGAGGGAGCGACGCTTGGGTCTATTGTCCAATATTCCACTTGGATCACTGGCCCACTGACTTGATGTTAGTGTCTAATTCTGCCCCTAATTATCTGCAGTGCAAACATAATTTAGCGCAGTGTCACAGTTTGGATCATATGATCATTGGGATTTGACACACGGTAATTATTACACGTGATCACGCTATGCATTTATGAAATCTGTCATGATTTTACTGTGACAACAGTGTTAAACTTGAGTATATTACACATATATATATCGTACATTCCCGGTGTAATGGAACGGCGTTTCCGTGTAACCAGTTATCCGGGCTAATACTAATAGCATAGCAATCATGTCATACGTGACGGTCATAGCTAGGGTGAGAGCGGGGTTAGGTATAGTATTAGAACTAGGCCGGAAATCTGTTTCTAGGGGATATCTGATTCCTTCACACCGGGCCCATTGACTAACTGAAGGTTGCAGGACTGGGTGAAAACGTGATCAGAATATTGCACACTGCAAAATAAGTATTTTAATTTGTCGTCTACAATTTTATTTCTTTACTTATTTTTCCACATTCTTGACCCCATAACCCCACACATTTTTGAGGGGTCGAGAAATGGTGAAAACGTGTTCTGAATATTTCAAAGAGTGTAAAATAAGTACTTAAAAATAGTTTTTTTTTAATGCACGTATCAACTCATTGCTTGAGCACCCACCCACCCCCGCCCCTCAAGCATATGTCAAGCACTCGTCAATTTACTAATTCAAACTAGTGCTCAAGCAATGAATTGATACGTGCATAAAGTTTCGGGCATGAATGGTAGCCACATCTGAGTAAATATGGCCGTCAGACTGCCATCTTGGATCAGATGAAGCCCGATCTCAATAGGCTTCCTGTCCTTATGGACATATACCTACAAACCAGATTGGAAAATTATACGATGAAAACTGTGGTCTGATTCATGATGACAAGATATGCATGGACGCGTATAGTTCTCAGTGCATCCATCGCCCAACACGAGCCTTACAGTTACAAATACATCTCACTATTAATGCTTAATATATAAGAAACACGGATAACTAGAACTGTCGCAAAGCGAACCATACCCCGTTGCATACAAATTTGCTGCGAGTGCAATTAAACTGGCGATCAACAGCAGGACATGTCGTTTTTCGGTCATTCAAAATGGCCGCCGATCGGCCATTTTTCAAAATAATCCAACCAAAAACAATAGGCTTGCCAAGCTCACCAATAGGTATATTGTGACCAAGTTTGATTAGAATCGGTCAAAAAATGTAATCTGTAGAGTGGTAACGGGGCTAAAACGGGTAAATTTACAATTCAAAATGGCCGCCGATCGGCCATTATTCAAAATAATCCAACCAAAAACAATAGGCTTCCCAAGCTCACCAATAGGTATATTGTGACGAAGTTTGATAAGAATCGGTCAAAAAATGTAATTTGTAGAGCGGTAACGGGGCTGAAACGGCTAAATTTACAATTCAAAATGGCCGTCGATCGGCCATTTTTCAAAATAATCCAACCAAAAACAATAGGCTTCCCAAGCTCACCAATAGGTATATTGTGACCAAGTTTGATTAGAATCGGTAAAAAATGTAGTCTGTAGAGCGGTAACGAGGATTCGGGACGGACGAACGGATGAACGAACGGAGGAAAAGTGGAAAACAGTATAACCCCCATTACTATGTAACGGGGTTATAATTAATTGTGTTAATTTTACTTATATTGTCTTTCTCACGATTAGAATATGTGGGTAAAATCCTGGTAAAATTGCCAAAGACCATGTGCACCTACTACTCTGCAATCTGCATTAATAGTGAGATTTACTCTTAATATATAAGAAACACGGATAATTGTGTTAATTAACTTATACTACAGTTATAAGCTCATAACGTTTTGAACTTACCTTGTTTTCTCTTTCGCCATGGTAAATTTGGTGCTCCATAATTGTACCTCACCTCCTCACCAACTGCTATATTCTTCGATGCAAATATCCCGAGGCACAAACGTTCATGGTCAATAATAGGGCCTACATATGCATTTTTGGTTGTTAATGGCCAAGAATCATTGACATATCGGCCAAGACAATCCGTTTTTGTGGCATCAATACTGAAAAAGGAAAATATTAAAAATAGTATAATGTTTGGACAGAATGGCAAAACTAGGGAACCATGGGTCCCAAGCCCACTTGGACATGGACATGGAGACAAGACAATGTAAACTTCAATCATGCAACTGTAAATTCTAAGCCCAGAAAGTACCTGTAGGACTGGCAAATGGTCAAAACTGCAAAAGCTTATGCCAGAGTCGAGAGTGCTTAGTTTTTACAAGTCGATGTGTCCCGATGGCCAAAAGCAGATATCAATATCCATGACATTTTGATAGATTTAATGACCTGACAAGTTTGCAATATATTGTGTAAGTGAACAGGGCAGATATTATTTTGATTTTCCTTTGATTTTCTTCCACTTTTAGCCCACCTGTGGGGCTATTGGATTCTATGTCGTCCGTCCGTAGACGGATCAGTTTTTGTGGGAAGTTTTCATAACCGTATAAGCTAGAGTTACCAAATTTGGTATGAGTACCTATATAAGATGGCCGTCTGGCGGCCATTTTGAATGCCAAAATCATGCTTTTTGACAACAGTACCGGGAAGTTTTCTTAACCATAACATTTATGGGGCTGTTATTTTGCATGAATATGTATCACTATCATATCTAAAAAAAGTCACAACTCGAAAACTATTGCACTTAGCAACTTTGTCTCTGTTAGAACAGAACTCCAGAACTGTAGTAAAATCTTCTCAAGAACAGAAACCAATTATGTAGATCGGAGCACTTCCAGGGATATTCAATTTTGTTTTTATAATTCTGACATATATATCCATAAAATCTGCGGAAGTGAGCACAGGGCACTTTGAACCTAATTGGCAAAAAGGTGCCAATGTAAACATGAATTAATGTTTTATAGGATAGGCCTATATATAAGTGGTATAAAATATTTATGTCCAATAGAAAACTTACCGAATTTAACATGGAGAATCTAAATTGAGCATCCAATTTTCGTGGATGGTCTGAAGTGGGTGGAGATGACTTCTTACATTCATTCGCATGAATCTGTGTTGGTTTTTATTAAAGGGCCGTGAGTATCTCATGCATGCAAAAGAAGTCCATATAAATGGATTTTTCAAAGACTCATATATTGGGTCAGATTTGCGACAGCAAATGCATCCCATATTGAATAGAGAAATTATGATATATATAATATAGGCCTACACCAAACAACCAGATAATCGTCATAACATTCCAATGAACATAACCATGGAAACAAATTGTTGAAAATTGGTCATCTCATTTGCATAAAGAGTATCATTAAAGAGACATTACATGATGCAACAAGAGTTGTCACAGACAACGAAGCTTCCCTCGAGTTTTGGATGTAGAATAAATATTTATTGACCCTCACACTCATTTTTGGTGAAAAAGTGTTTAGAATATGTCACATACAGCTGTAGTGTAAAATAAGTATTTAATTTTTTGGTTTAGCGTTAAGGACTGTTAACGAAAATCTATATGACGGATATATACGTATTTAGGCTAAAACCTTTAAAATCGTATTTTAAAATCCTATTAGCTGGGAAATGGCCTCTGAAAACGTCATCAAGATCTGCGTATTTCGTAATGAAGATCTGCGTATTTCGTAAGGAACGTATCATCATTGAATGACCCTACGAACTCTGATCGACGTCACCAAATACCATCGTCTGCTAAAACTATTAGCGTTGTAAACAATGAATCATATACTATTGGCATTTTTCTTGATATATGCGGGATTTGGCGAACCATTTACCTTGGTATGTGGCCTAATATCCACTGAGACTTGCCTCACAACAGAAAATGGATTTGAATAATTGTTGTTGCTGTTTATATGTCGAAGATAAAATATGTTGCGTGATCCCCTCGTATCTGGATGGGGTGAACGAAGTACGCACACATATTACATCTCACAATTTCGGTTTCAACACATGTATATTTACTGGTTGAGCGGTAAGAGCGTCTGACTAGGAATCTCTCAATCTAAATATCCCTATGGTCGAGCCCCATCTAAAATTTATTTTTTATTTTTAAAGCTTTATTATTTGTATTGAAAAGCGATGTCATGCGCTATACAAAATACATATTTGTCGGGATAATCTTGATACTAGCGCATGCAGTTTTATCTTTATAAGCCTAACTGATCGTATGTAAAACAATTGGCGCTTGTCACAGTTAATTTTTATCGCGCCAAATTCAATAGTTCTATCGAACTCCAGGGCCCTTGGTCCTCTAGTTTTTATCTGTTGGCTGTTGCAGTAAATATAGGAGAGGTCAATAACTTCCTAAAAAAGCTCAAAATTACTTCACCCCACAGTCAACATCTGCTTCAGGGGGACAATGCTTTTTCGTGAACCGTGAATTTGGTAATTTTCGGCCGTGATTCTGTGAATTGGGGCTAAAAACAGCGTGAAAATGTTATTTCCGAGTAGGAGGGCCACAAACCGATGTAGGTCTAAACGGGATCTGGACATTGTCCGATGTACCCCGGTGTTCTATATCGGACATGTTAAAGACATGGAACATTAATGCTTTGCCATCAATAATGTCAGACTATGTTTTCTATGATATTGCTAAACCACTTTTTTCCCATTGAAAAAAAATCTTGTTTAAATATATTTTACCCATTTTTGACATTTTTAAACCTCTATGGGGTTTTATCTTTCGGATGTAAAATAAATATTTACATTTTTTTTGAAAATGTAATTCTTTATCAATTTCTGACACCCAGAAATTTTTGTGGATCAGAAAATGGTTAGAAAGTGTTCACAATATGACACAGTTACCATAGTGTTGTCCAAATGATTTTAATCGGCAGGTAACCTGTTTATTTGGGGAGGTAACTAAAAAGAAGTGGGGTTTGGGGGTCTCCCTCAAGAATTTTTTGAAAATTAGACGCCACGAGATGCGTTCTGGAGCACTCTCTGACTGCTCTCAGCCCTACTGGACACTGTACTTTCATGGGTCCCACAGATCCGAGAAAATACCTTGAATTTAGAGAAAAAATCCCGGTCTTGAAAATGCACCAAAGGTTCGAATCCCATTATTTATAAATTAATTTCTTTTTATTTTCTTCCTGCAATCTGACCTACTATTCCTAATTATTACTAAATTCAGGCCAACGTGAATCCAAATTAACACAAAATTGAACGAGCCTGAGGACAATATGAGCCCCTAGGTCCACCGGTTACTAAGTAGGTAAAAAAAAAAAAAAATAATAAATAAATTTTAAAAAAATATTATTAAAAAAAAAAAAAAATCTTGACTGAGTTGGGGCGGTAAGCAGACATCGTCGGGACGGTAATAATTACCGCTTACCGCCCCATTTGGACAGCACTGTACCAAAGGGTTAAATTTGGCACCTGGAAACATGTCCACGCCACTGCTCATGCCATTCTCATATAGCACTGTTATTGGCCCGCACCCAGTAGTGTTCTAGTAGTAATGTATTGTTTTTAAACCAGTTACTCTATACCGAGTTTTAAAATGTTAAAAAGGCATTATGCGTCATGAAACTGCTCACGCCGTGCATCGCGACCTATGGCAAAATTGTCGGGGTTATAATGTGTACCAAATCCCGAAAATACCGAAAACCGCGGAGCTCACGTCTTCAAAGCGCTGCCTTTTGAAGTTCTAAAACGGTTAAAATATTTCACCGTTTAAAAAATCTGAGAATTGTATTGACATCCGGGTATTTCGGTCGGGGACGCGCGCCTGGCGTAAAAATTAGCTATTTTGAGCATGCTCTGTGCCTATATAAAACAAACTGATTAGTGACATCGATATATACATACTTTCTTTCTTGGTATAAACATTACTGCGTATAAATCCATGTTCAGACGCCGCAATACAAGCACTTTGATGGCTTGAATCGACAAATAATAATAAGATTTTGAATGCAGGATAGATCTTAACTCGAGCGCAGAGCCATTTTTGGCTCGCGATCAAGTAAATCACAGTGCCCAGTTCACTGAAACCGGCCATCTTACGGGAAAATGGAAGTTAGCGCCAAATTTATTTATTTAAATACTATTTATATCATAAATTGCTGACTGAAGTCAAAATTAACCAACCTCAGAAGCCTCTAGTCCCGTTAACATTCATGTTATTTACTATGGCAAGTTTTTCGAAGCGGTTCGACGTTTCGTTACTGACGTGTCTTTCCTACTCAATACATTATTCGGATAATTAATTTGATGTACCTACTCACCAAATTTGAACTCCGTATGTCACTCCTGAGTGGAAATAGTCAAACCCGCTTAATTCGGATCGGTTTAATTCGTATTTTGATTTATTTCGGACAGTTTTTAAAATCCCGTTTGATTTCTATTCAAATGTACAGTAAAATTTTGATTTAATCCGGATCGGATAAATCGTATTTTGACTTATTTCGGACAATATTTTCGGACCATTTAGTCCCTTTCTATAGAAATCCTTCCACTTAATTCGGATCGGTAATTGTGGCCTGAAATATAACGATTCCGATCGGTAATATAATGTGAATAAATTATCTTATTCAGCTCCGCTACGCGGCAGCAATTTGAGTTGTACGTGTATTGTTTTTTGTGTCGCCCACGTGGTTCCATTCATTGATCTTCAATTCTTTTAAGTCTACATGATCGGTATTTTTAAATTCGGATATCGTCTAATTCGGACGGATTTTGACGGTCCCTTGTGATCCGAATTAAGCGGGTTTGATTGTATATCCATTTGAATTGGCCGTTTTTGAACTGTCCCCAGGATACGAAGTTAGTACATAGCGCCAGTCCAACAATGACAGCATTGTATGCAATCGCCGATATCCTGCTATAAGTGTCACTAGGCGACACAACATTAGCACTACGCTATAAAAATAATATAAATGACGACCACAAGTATTGCAGGGAATTGAGATATTAGTGTTAATTCTGATACAGTGTCTCTTTAACCAGTATCGCAATAGTTTTTTCGGCAATATCACATTTTTTCGAATTTTCGTGAACGTGTGACCCGGACGTGGTCGAACGTGTGATGATCTGTGAAGGGGTGAGAATAAAAATGGGGTTAAGTCGCATTTTGCAACACTGGAGAAAATTGCAATATATATTTGTAAAAATTGTGCAGGTAATGCATTTTAGGGTATTTTTTAAATCTTATGAATCCACAGCATGAAAATCGATGTAGAGATCTGTAATATTCAATATATGTGATCTCTGAGCATACAAAATATTTGCTATAAAGTATGTATGGAAGCAGAAATTGGCTCTTTTGTACACAAGCAGGGGGCTTGTGATTTTTTATTTTTATTCAAACTGCTGATAAGTGACCTCCATCCCGAATGCACATTTTGAGGGTGCTTAAAATGCATCTCTGGTCTTCCAAAATTTCAAAAATCTTTTGCCATAGAGAAGAGTGTTTCCCCCGACTCGCTCTCCCCTCGTTCTTCGCGCATTTTAATTGGCGGGCTATAGGCCCGCCAATTAAAACGTGCTCAGAACCCGAGCGCGTTCCGCGCTTCGGTAATGACTTCTTATCTGGTATTCAAAATTTTCTTATCCGGTATTCGGGTATTCAAGGTATTTTTATCCAGTATGCAGTATTCAGGGATAGTGGGGGGTGCCCTCAACTATGGCACCATGGGTGCCGAGCGGTGCCCACTTTTGGAGAACAGGAAATATCTGAAAGAAACTGCAATGATAAGTCCCAGAGCCCATTGAAAGTTTGAACTCCTGGGTCCGGTTGCACAAGGCTGTTAACTCTATATTTATCTCCAACAACCGTTTATCTTCTATGAAAAATTAGAAGGATTTAAACAACATTTTAAGTTATCTTTTTGTGCAACTTGTCCCTGATAATTTTTGAGGGCCCGGGAAACCAGAACTTGTGAAATGGTGTCAAAGTGACAAAAGTAATACAGTATAATGCGCCCACGGGTACAGTGGCGGGCATAGAAATAGAGTTGTAATATCTCGATGTCCTGAATTTATAACTACATTATAATATTTATTACCTGCGGTGTTTTTAATCACACAGCTTGAACAGTAACCAGATGTTGCAGGCACCAAGCACGAATGAAATAACTCCATTTAGCAGTAAGAGCAAAAGCATTTGTTTATATTGGTGATCATCCATATCTACTGAGAACATCTAAAATCTAAGACCATGCATTATGGTTCAGCATGGCCATCACCACGACAACTCAAATATGAAATGTATACACTAGTCTGACCTTATACAGGCTACGTAGCTGCCAAAAATCAATGATCCATACAGCTATATAATGAGCTGTGGCGTTGACTTTCTGAGGACCTGAATTGCAAACTTGTAGAATGTCATGAAATCTCATATTAGGGTGCAACATTTCAGAGATTTTTGTTTTTTCGTTTGTCCAGGGATCGTCGAATTGTCGAAAAATATTTAGAATTTTTAAATATTTATTTTAGACTCGGCGCATTATTCTCTGAACATGATTTCACCATTTTCCAACCTCCAGAAATGTCTGCGGTCAAAAATATCAAAAGATTAATACCTATTTGTTTTGCACTGACTAATAAGTGCACATTCTCACTATGTTTTCGTCACTTCCAAGTGGGCCGGGACACATGTCCCCTAGTCATGCATCCAAATGTAAATCATTGATGTTTTTAGACCTGTCTTCTTCCAAATCTACACAGACAGATAAGTGAACATGTTTTGCTACATAATTGGTTTCTGTTCTTCAGACGATTTTACTACAGTTCTGGAGTTGTGTTCTCAGAGACTTTTCCACAGAATCCACCCCTTTATAATTTCAATTATCTCAAATATCTGTACGTTCTAGGCTCTTTATTTATTTATTTATTTCTTTGTTCATGACATTGAACTTTGTTTGTTTACTGCTATAGAAGTACATTCATATTGAGGTGAGTTCATAAAACTGCACCCTGGGCAGGCCCAAGTTCAAATTTACCACATAAAAGCCCCATAAAAGTATCTATTGCGTCCACGCAATTATATATTAATAGACCATGTCCTCACTCAGCTGTTTTCCGTATCATAAGGTCCTCAGATATGTACCGTATTTATGGGTCATCATGTCCTAGGTGTTTTTAGCTTTGGTAGTCTAATATATTTACTAGCTGAGATACCCGTTAAACGGGTAAAACTACTGGCGTAGCAGTTAAAAAATACACCATTAAAATGGGTAAGACTACAATATACATTTTACACAACTACAGACGGCGTGGATCTCATATATATATATATCCGTCTAGAGAAATGGATAAAATAGGTCGTTGCTAGGGTGGTTACGCAATCACCATGGCATCCATCTATAAACACTCACCGGCTCAACCCCGATCTACGTTCCAAATTTCGTGACAATCGCCCAAGTACTTTTTGCGTGATTACAAGTATCCTATTCATTATATACGAAATTATGATCATGGATCACACAAATTACGAAAAATCTGATTTTCGGCTAAATTCAACAAAGAAAATGGCCGCCAGTCGGCCATCGAGCATCTGAACCGTCTAAAATTTTACACACTGATACATTCAATATTTGTCTACAAGTTTCCTATTCATTATGTATATAAGTTATGATCATGGGTCACACAAATTACGAAAAATCAGATTTTCGGCCAAATTCAACAAACCAAATAGCCACCAGTCGACCATCGAGTATCCGATCCATCTAAAATTTTACACATTGATACATTCAATGTTTGTCTACAAATTTCATATTCATTGTGTATATAAATTATGATCATGGTAACAACATTTTTTAAAAATCTGATTTTCGGCCAATTTCAACAAACAAAATGGCCGCCAGTCGGCCATCGAGCATCCGATCTGTCTCAAATTTTACACACTGATACATTCAATGATTGTCTACAAGTTTCATATTCATTATGTATAGATTGTGATCATGTATAGATTGTGACAAATTATGAAAGTTCTGATTTTCGGCCAAATTCAACAAACGAAATGGACGCCAGTCGGTCATTTTGCAACCGATCCGTCTCAAATTTTGCACACGGGTACATTCAATGATTCTCTACAAGTTTGAAATGCATTATGTAAGTAAATTATGAACAGGGAAGATGTTATTTTGATTTTCTTTGTTTTTTGCATTTTTTGACAATTCGAAGCCCCTGGTGGCGAAACGGGGAAATTAAAAATGTGAGAAAAAAATGGTCTAATATTTTAAGCGGCATATAATGACGTATCTAAATATTAAAGATTATATAACTACGACATACAGTTTGGGCAGAATCGCCAAAAATGTCGATTCTGGTGCATTTTGCTGATCGGCATGACAACATAAATGGCCGCAGATCGGCCAATTTGAATCTGACGACATCGCCCCTTCATAATTTTTTTTAGGTACCATAGTGCTACATCGACATGCAAAATATCAGCTCCATATGGATAAGAAAACTTCCCGGTACTGTAGTCAAAAAGCATGATTTTGGCATTCAAAATGGCCGCCAGTCGGCCATCTTGGATTCGACAACCCAAATTTTTGGCATGCCAGTGGGCCCCATGGGCATACATGCTCATACCAAATTTGGTAGTTCTGGCTTATACGGTTAAGAAAACTTCCCACAAAAACTGATCCGTCTACGGACGACGACAGACGGACGACGACGGACGACTTTTGATTGCAATACCCCACTCTGGTTCCTTGAAGCAAGTGGGCTAAAAACATTGAATGTCTTAAGCGGCATATTATGTCGTATCTACGTATCAAATATCATCATGATCGGTCAAACCATATACTAGTTATTGTCAAATTGTTAGATTTTTTTCTAAAATTTTGCAGCCCAACAGAGGATAAAGATGGCCACCAGTTGGCCATTTTGAATCTGGTGACCTTGGTTTTTTCTACGTATAGTAGTATTACATATTCATACCAAATATCAGCCCCATAGCTCCTATGGTTATGGAATTTTTCGGACAGATATGTCAACTAGGAGACCATGGCTCCCAAGCCAACTTAATGTTACAGAACAATATAGCACATTTCCAGTTGACATTTATGCATCCAAACAAATATCTTCCTAGACCAGTTGAAATGGGTAGATGCAGATATAATTACTTACCAAAACGTGCACATCTTGCCGCCTTGTTTATGCTTAAAAAAATATAAAAATGAACCAAGTTCTGCTGCATATTCAACGAATCGTTTTTCGCCTTCTTTCTTATCAAACAATTCACCCGCATATTCCAGTAAAAAGTCTCCACATTTAAATGACCGGGTGGTAAAAATTCCAACACCTATAAAGACAAAATGTAGTGGCAATGTATCAGTTCTGGAATTCTGACCCATGAATTTTCAAATTATCATCTCCATTCCAGAAGAATTTTCTGCCGATGTTATGTTGCCAACAGTACAGCCCCACCTAACCAAATTCCATGATACGATCTCAACAAGAATTGGGACACAATCTAAGAATGCATGCTTGCTATGACAAGTATTTGATGGATAAACGTTGAGTAACTAACTAGGGGTCTATTGACCTCATGCCCAACGGGCCGGGCGCCACATGCTGAAAAATTCTAAATATGAGCACGGGTCACACAAATTATGAAAGATCTGATTTTCGGCCAAATTCAACAAACAAAATGTCGAAATACAGAGAAATGCGAGAAAAAACCTGTCTAACATGTTAAGCATCATATTAAGGATGAACTAGGGGACCATGGGTCCCAAAAGCCCACTTGCATTTTTGTGATACAACTTATAGGTCAAATTTTCCATTTTGAGATGAAATTGAAGGTCAAGGTCAACGATCAGTAAGTAGTTCACAGGATGTGTATTGCCATGGACTATTATTTTAGTTATTAAGACAAAGTTGCTAAGTGCATATTAATGGTGTTATGAAGAGAGAGAGAGAGAGAGAGAAGAGTTAAGGAGAAGGTAGAAATTAAAGCAAAAAGAAAAAGAACTCAACGTTTCGGCCGCTGGCCTTCCTCGGCAGAGAGTTAGAAATGTTATGATGATATGTGAGGTGGCGTATAGGACAGCAATGTATGACCATGGAGGTGTAAGCCAATTGTCTTACACCTAAATGGTCAGGCCTAACGGCGCGGGACATTAATGTCACAGAATGATATGTCTGTATGTAGACTAATGTATTGAAAAGGTATGTGATCACCGAGATGCAATAATACTAGATAATGTGTTGTTGATTGTGACAAGCCCAACAGAGCAGATCAATGAAGACCATGTGTAAGAGGGTAAATAGACATACGTTTAACGAGCTGAATAAAATGCTAATAAATCCATAGGTTAATAAAATGCAACCAATCGGGGAATGATAAAGTGCAAGGCAGCGAGGCACGGCGAGGCATGAAGTAAATTTGCAAGGCATGAACTAATTTTTTGCAAGGCATGAACTAATTTTGCTACTATTTTTACTATTACTAAATTTTTAACTATTTTTAGGGTTATGGTTAGGGTTAGAGTTAGGGTTAGGGTTAGCAAAATTAGTTCATGCCTTGCAAAAATTAGTTCATGCCTTGCAAATTTAATTCATGCCTCGCATGCCTCGCTACCTCGCACAATTACTAAACTCAAGCAATCTTGAAATGGAAAAAAACATTTTAATGTACAGGGGAATATTTAGGCGGAGATGATAGAATCGAGGTGCCGCCATATACATTATTGCGCGGAATCAAGACACTAAAACTCCAGCTAATATAATGATAAAATTGAAACTGTGACAATATTGAATTGGAAAAAAAACATTTTAATGTACAGGGGAATATTTAGGGGGAGATGATAGAATCGAGATGCCGCCATATACATTATATGCGCGGAATCAGGACACTAAAACCCAAGCTAATATAATGATGAAATTAATTAGGGTGATCGGAGATCACATACCTTTAATAAAAAAATGAAAAACTATATCCAAATTGTGGAAGGGTAAGACACACTCAATAAAAGGGAGATTACATCCTATATATTGAGGCGGACAGCTCAATTGCCATGGGACTGGATTAAACCAAATTTGATGGAATTCATTTTCGAGATTAAATTCATCTCGAACGCCTTGCGTGCCAAGGTTGACGGAAAGGATCCCTTAAGTACCAAGACTCGGAAATTGTCATTCAACTTGTTTTCGAGTTATGAGGCAATTTATAATATTTTTACACAAAAATTGCCACCACGCGGCCATTTCGGATTGGATGGAACTGAAATCACCACAGTTTAATTACACATTGGTAGGTTCATCACTGTGGGAGGTATGTTAAAGGGTAAGTCAGAAACATTTTTTTTTGCTTATAGTGCTATCATGAATTCCGCTTCAGTATGTCATGTAAAATTCGTACTAGTTACAGATGTACAGCCGGTTAAATGCAGAGCTCTAAATGCAGCCGAAGTGATCATTACAAATCACGCATAAAGTGGGAAGATATTTACTGACGTCACAACACGAATAGGGTGGGCTGTTAATGTCACCGTCGTACCTCAATTGGTCAAGCTTGCGCGTGCATGATTGACTAACAAAAGACATGCCGAATATAGCATTCGTGTTGTAACGTACAGGCTGACGCTTGCAGTTAATGAGCAATATGCAAGTTCTGCACATTAAATTCTTCGTACATCTACAAAATTGGTTATCGATTTGAATTTTCAAATCGTTTTAAGACACAACGCATCATAAATTAATGAACGATCATCCTAACAAAAAACATTAAAAACAAAATATCTTGTCGCTTACCCTTTAAAAATCTATTTTTTTCAGGTTTTCTGAGAGAAATAAATATTTGTGACATGATTCCACACCCCATTTTTTTGCATTTTTGACCCTGTTGTCAGGGGCCCCCGGGCTCAAAATGGTTGGTGTCCCTAGACTCCCAATGGGTGGTTTCCTATTCATGTGTAATACATCATGAGGTCATATTTCTTACCATTTGCGAGTTATTGGCAAAAATATCAGATTTTTTGGTGAAATGATCGAGTGAAGACAAAGATGGCCGGTAATCGGCCTTTTTGAATCTGATGACCTTTCATAATTTTTTTGGTATGATAGTGATACATATTCATGCAAAATAACAGCCCCATAAATGTTATGGTTATGAAAATTTCCCAGCACTGTTGTTAAAAAGCATAATTTTGGCATTCAAAATGGCCAGCTTCCATCTTGGATTCGATCGACCCATTTTTTTGTATGCATGTGTGGCCCATGGGCATACATGCTCATGCCAAATTTCGTAACAATAGCCTATGAAAACTTCCCGCGAACTGATCCGTCTACGGACGGACGACAGAGTAGTACTACGGACGACATTAGAATAACAATAGCTAAAAATCATCATTTAATTGTTATTGGCCAAAATATTGGATGTTTTCGTAAAATTTGGTGCCCGACACAGAACCGGCCATTTTGAATCTGACATCGCTCCTACTGGATTTCTTTTAGGTACCATAGTGCTACATCTACATGCTACATAGCAGCCCCATACCTCTTATGGCTAAGAAAATTTCCCAGTACTTTCGTGAAAAAGTGTGATTTTCACATTTAAAATGGCCGCCAGGCGGCCATCTTGGATCTTACCAATCCAATTTGTTTGTGCACAGGTGACCCCAGGGGATCTCTCCTCACGCCAAATTTGGTAATCCTAACTTCTCCGGCTATGAAAACTTCCTGCGAAAACTGATTTCCATCTACGGACGGACGATGGACGACTTTTGATTACAAAATAGCCCACTCTGATTCCTTGAACCAAGTGGGCTAAAAACTGCCACCAGCGGGCGCCACATATGAAAAATCCAAAATTTCTCATCATTACGTTGTAGAGGATAACCCATTGCCATATCAAGGTTGAAAGAAATTGGATAAGTGAGAAGGGAGGAGTAGCGATTTGTAAAATGTTTCAACGGCCGACTGACGACGGGTGGTGGCGATCGCAATATGTACAGCTACTAGAGTAGGATGTCATAAATCGGTGTAAACAGCTCTGCTATTGACTTATTGTTATTATTCTAAGCAAATGTAATAATATAACCTCTCTTTGTGACTAACCTATACTCCGTGTATCGAAACTGCTCACGCCGCGCATCGCGACCTATGGCAAAATTGTCGGGGTTATATGTGTACCAAATCCCGAAAATACCGAAAACCGCGGAGCTCTCGTCTTAAAAGCGCTGCCTTTTGAAGTTCTAAAGCGGTTATACATTTTAACCGTTTTATATTATATTGACATCCGGGTATTTCGGACGTGGCCGTGAAGTCTACATAAAAATGAGCTATTTTGAGCGTGTTCTGTGCCTATTAGTGGGGTCGGTTACGGGTAATATTCTGAGGTACCGTTACCAGCCGGAAGAAAGTATGAAATTTGGCATGATGGTAGGTTATAAGATTACATTTTTTTTTCATCCGTGGAAACAAGCTGGCAAATGACCTTGAGGCCGAGGTAGACCCCCTAAACTTTAGTCCAATGGCCACGCCCTTTTTCTCCATTAACGCCCGCTATATGCTATATTTCACCGTTTCTTACATTTTCATGACAAAGGTACTCATATCAGTCATTGCCGATATTTCCCTGGCAGCCATATTGCATCTAAGCCTGTTTTTATTTTTGAATCCAGAGGTACCTGGTTCGAATCCGGAGTGAAATGTATTTTTTAGACTTGCGTATTTCAATTGTAACTGTAGTCTGCTCTAAGGACAACATCATATATAAGACATGTGTGAAGTGTCATCTCGATTCAATCACAAAATAATGAATCTGTAGAAAAATTAATAAGATATAATGTATTTGTCTACAAGTCATTATTTTGTGAATGAATCGAGATGACACTTCACACATATCTTATATATGATGTTGTCCTTAGAGCAGACTACAGTTACAATTGAAATACCCAAGTCTAAAAAATACATTTCACTCGGGATTCGAACCAGGTACCTCTGGATTCAAAAATAAAAACAGGCTTAGAGGCAATATGGCTGCAAGGGAAATATCGGCAATGACTGATATGAGTACCTTTGTCCCGAAAATGCTAGAAACAGTGAAATATAGCATATAGCGGGCGTTAATGGAGAAAAAGGGCGTGGGCATTGGCCTAAAGTTCAGGGGGGTCTACCGGTGCCCCCTGGATGTTTTTTTTTGTTTCCACGGATTAAATTTCTTATTTTGGTCCACTCTAGCTATATCCACAAGCCTATGTTTTCTTCCAGTCGGTAACGGTAATTTCCATAACTGACCCCACTATATATAAAACAAAGTGATTAGTGATATC
>Ga0114949_10000731_pt1 | contig 18609 bp, 21 predicted proteins | sample N074metaG_FD_83505 | JGI IMG/M metagenome (GOLD analysis project Ga0114949, IMG submission 83505) | Deep subsurface microbial communities from Kermadec Trench to uncover new lineages of life (NeLLi) - N074 metaG | ecosystem: Environmental > Aquatic > Marine > Ocean trench > Sediment | place...
CCATGGTATTCCCGATCATCCAGGGGATCTGCGTGCACACAACTACATTGTCTATGGAGATATCGGCAGTAACGGGGAAATAGCATTCGTGGAGGATGGCGCCCCTTTCTTCGTCAGGGTTGAGGGCAGCCTAATCACTGATAATACAGAAGCCATGCGTACTGCGTTAATTGCTGGCCTCGGTATCAGTCGCGGGCCACGCTGGCTAATTGGAGATGCCATTGCAAGAGGTGAACTGGTGGAAATATTGAAAGACTATCAGCCCGAATCCCAGGATATCTACGCTGTATACTCTCCAGGCAGACACCTGCCATCAAAAGTCAGGTGTTTTATCGACTTTTTCCGTGAGCAATTTAGTGATTGCTCTCTCATCTGCGGGAGTCCCATGGAGTAGCGTTTTAAAGTAAGCCCCGGATAAAAGCCTGGACAGTCGGTGCTTCAGCTGATTTATCCACCTCGGCAGTATTGGCAGCAATTCCGACAACCAACATCCATCCGGTCAATAATAGAATGGTAATCCAGTTAAATAGCTGGTGGTTCACGGGACGTTCCGTCGCTTTTGATAACTCTGTTTGTGAAACTTGGGAAGCCAGATCATTGGCAGCACAGTTGCAAACACACATTTGATAACCTATTTTAGGAATTATGATTCAACAGGGATATCATTCTATATATTCTGAGAGAAAATATAATAAGGGCAAATAGAATAGATTAGATTCATATTGAGAATATATCACTCACTGCCTGATACTGACGTCAAGTACCCCAATCCAAGGGCTCTACATTGCATTTGCGGACACTGGATAGTCTGGTGATGTCTTCAAATTCCCTGCGTTCACCCGGCGCCAGAGGGTTTTCGCGACTCACCACATATACCAGACCACGTGCGAGAACGAGCCCTGAACTATTCTTCCAAATTGGCTGCACTGTCACCAGAGTCAACGTGGAATTACCCGTGTTGACAACATACCCTTTTAGGCGGGTACTCTGACCAACCCGGGAACAGTCTTCTACTTTGGCAATGACACGGCTGACAATCTTCGGTGCTTCTATCTCCTCTTCTTTAATGTCATCGTTTGATTTCTGATGGTCGGGTTGTTGTATTGATCGAAACAGCAACCCACCGACAATAAGGAAAATCAATATCCCGGCAACAATAGTGATCGCCCTGTCACTCATTCGAAACCTGAAGTGATTTGCTTAACCAGCAGCGATACCTCTTTCGCACCACCCTCGGTTTGCTGGGTGTCTCTCTGCACAAACCCGAGCCTTTCATGAAGCGCCAGAGATTCAGGGTTCACCGGGTGCAGATTTACCTCACAACACAAACAATCGATCTTATCCTGGATGGCGATATGCACCAGGTAGTCATAAATCATTGTGGCAACCCCGCGCCTGCGGAAGTCAGGGTGCACCATGATTCGATCAATATAGAGAAAATTTGATAATTCACGGCAAAACCACTGATAATTCAGACTTCTGTATCCAGCGCCTGAAGTGAGTGCAATCACAAACCCGGCCAACTTTCCTTCCCCTACCACCTTAATAATTGTATGTGCAGACTCATGGAAAAAGACCAACTCATTCCTATCAATTGAATTGACGTGTGGAACACAAGATTCGTTCAGCGCAAGCATGCCTTTATAGTCAGCGACAACTGGAGGTTCAATCTCTAAAGCCATTAAATTCTCAAGCCTTTTCCAAAGCTCACAGGACAGTGACAGATCAGGCAAGCAAATGGCTGAGACCACATAGTTGTTGTTAAAATGATTTGTGCTTTTGCCCTCATATAATATAGTTATTGTAACCCTATATACTTGCTTCCACTATTACAGATGGCTTTAGGCAGCTGGTTTTGCTATTTGTCTAAGTGCTCTATAGAACAGAGACTAGGGTGACCAGCTAAGGGAAATAATTGATGAACACACAATTGCCGGAACAACACCACTCGTTCACTAACCGGCTGCCAATTATCATTACATTTTTCCTGGTCCAGGTTCTCCTCCTGCCAACCTTGTTGGCACAACCCGCACAGACCAGCACTCCTCAAAAAGAATCGACTGAGGAAAAAGCCAGGCAAGTTATCCGCGAAATGGAACAGCTCTACCGCGGCGACTCCAGCCGCTCAATCATCACCATGAAAGTAGAAACTCCGCATTACCAGCGGGTCATGAAAATGGAAGGAATGAGCATGGGTCTTGACTATGCGTTCTTCAGGTTTCTGTCGCCAAAGAAAGATCGTGGCATCGCTACGCTAAAACGAAACCAGGAAATGTGGAACTATTTTCCTAAAATCAACAAGGTCATTAAGGTGCCGCCTTCGATGATGATGGGGTCCTGGATGGGTAGCGATTTCACCAATGATGACCTTGTAAAGGAAACGACCCTGATAGACGCGTACCACCTCTCACTTGAAGAAACTGACACCGAATATCATGTAACGCTTACGCCAAAAGAGAAGACCGTCACTGTCTGGGGTAAAATAGACTACATTGTTAACAAGTCCCCACTCCTGCCAGTTGCCCAGATATTTTATGACGACAATGGTAAACGAATCCGCCGCCTGACATTTAGTGAACCCAGAGATTTTGACGGCCGATTAATGCCTTCCATTATGGAAATGATTCCACTAAATAAAAAAGGTCATCGAACACTCATCATTTACGAGGAACTGGAATTCAACCCCGGCAATGTCAACGCCCAGACATTCTCACTGCGAAACCTGAAGAGCCGTTTCTAGTGCTGATACTAAAAATCGCATTCAGGAATGTCTTGCGACAACGGCGCAGATCCCTGTTAACCATCCTCAGTATGACCGGTGGATTCGTTCTATGTGCCATCTCGGTATCCCTGCTGGAAGGCAGTTACGGAAATGTCATCGACATATTCACCCTGGATCACACCGGGCATATTCAGATTCACAAAGACAATTACATGAATCGACCGAAGATGTACAAAACCATTGTCGACATAAACAAGGTAGAGGAAATATTGGCTGCGCAGGATACTGTTACCAGTTTTTCACCCCGGGTGTTCGCCCCGGCGCTGGCTTATGCAGAGAACAAGACATCTCCAGTACGGATTATCGGCGTTGATATAGTGCGCGAACCGACCACTTCACGGCTCAAAGACAAGGTTCATCAGGGAACCTATTTCGATTCCACGCCAGGTGCTGACGGATATTTTAAGGCCATGATAGGCAAGGGAGTCGCTGATACACTTGAGCTTGGAATTGGCGATGAGATTATCCTGATTTCACAGGGAGCTGACGGCTCAATTGCCAATGACATATTCATTGTCATGGCGGTAGTTGGCAATAAGACTTCTTATGATCGCCTGGCTGTTTACCTGCCACTACCCGTCGCACAAATGTTCCTGAGCCTTGGGGCTAGTGTTCACGAGTACGTCATCCTGGTTTCCGAGAAAAATGACAATGAGCAGATCGCTGGTGAAATTCAGGAGCTGTTACCGGAGCTTACGGTTTCACCATGGCAGGTTGTCGAGGAGACCTTCTACCACACAATGCAATCCGATAAGCAAGGCAATCATTTCATGTTGGGAATTATAATTTTCATCGTCTTTATTGGCGTACTCAATACCGTGCTCATGTCAGTGCTAGAACGAACACGGGAATTTGGCGTGCTCAGGGCAATCGGCAGCAGACCTGCTGAAATCATCAAGATGATTTTCTTAGAAACAAACATGCTGGCCGGTATCAGTGTGTCCGCAGGAATCCTGCTCAGCATCCCAATCATCCTCTGGTTCACTCATGTTGGTATCGAACTACCGGAACCCATCGATATGGGAGGCATCGAGTTTCAGTACATGACCGGAGAATTTTCTGTGTTTGTATTCGCCGTTCCCACCGCGCTGATTCTCGGCTTTTCAGCCGCCGTCAGTATCCCTCCTGGGCTCCGGGCTGCTCGAATACTCCCGCGGGACGCATTGGGGAGCCACTAGCAATGACTGTAAAAGCAGATCAGGTCCGGGCAACAAATGCAGCAGGACGCAGCGTAGTAACAATATGTTGATATTAAAACTCGCCTGGCGGAATTTGTTCAGAAATACACGGCGAACGGTTCTTACCTGCATGCTCATCGGCTTCTCCCTTACCGCGCTCATCATTACTGACGGCATGATTCTCGGTACGGTGAAAGTCATGGTAGGCGGTGTTACCCAGACGCTGGCAGGTGAGGCCCAGGTTCACAGAAGAGGCTTTCTCGATAGTTTTGATGTGGATCTTTTCATTGAAGAGCCAGGCCCAATTTACAAAATCATTGATGAGGATAGTGCCGTATCGGGATATGCACCGCGCATCATGGTCGGCGGCATGATCGCTTCTACCTACAATGTATCAGGGGGCATGATCTATGGAGTCGATGCTGCAAAAGAAATCGGAGTAAGCCGAATCAAAGATGCCATTATTGAAGGGAGCTATTTAAGTGGTGTGGACCGGGAAATTCTTATCGGCAAACCCATGGCAGAGATTCTTGAAGTTGAACTAGGTGATCGGATAGTGCTGACGGCTTCCGAAATCGAAACAGGTGAGATAGCCCAGGAGCTGTTCAGGGTCAGTGGCATCTTCGAGTTTGGGCCCAAGGAAATGGATGAAAATATCGCCTTTATCAATCTTGACAAGGCTAAGGAATTTTTAGTCATGGGCGACAAGATCCATCAAATCGTTATTCAGTTTGTCGACCCTGAAGATGCGAAGAACCGGGAGCTTCCGCTGCTCAGGGCTTTGAATACAGATGAAGTGGAAGCCCTTGGCTGGCTCGACTTTAATCCCTCACTCGGTGCAATGCTGGAAATGATGAACTACTCAACGCTGATTGTCGGCATAATTTTGTTCTTCCTTGCATCACTCGGAGTGATTAACTCCATGTTCATGTCGATCTACGAGAGAATTTACGAACTGGGTGTCGCCAAGGCCATCGGTACAAGACCCATTGATATTGCAAAACTCGTGTTAAGTGAGGCCCTGCTCATCGCCATTTTTAGCTGCATTATGGGTGCAGCACTCGGCTTTGCCTTAAGTTCCTACTACGCGGAACACGGACTGCCCATGGGTAAGATGGAAGTGGCCGGTGTGGTTCTCGATGGCAACCTCTATACTGTGGTTGCCCTGAACCAGTTCATCAACTTTCCAATCTATGTGATTTTGTTGACCGTTATAGCGGCTATTTATCCAGCAATTTTTGCAGCCAGGATCGTGCCATCCGAAGCCCTGCAGAGGTCTCTCTAGGTTTAGGTTTAGGTTCAGCTCCGATTCTGGTATCGATTTTTTTCAGGATTTATTTATGACGAGTGTGATTGAAGTGAAAAACGTAACCCGATTATTCGGTACTGAGGAAACCATGGTCACGGCGGTTGACCATGTTTCATTCAATATCGAAAAAGGCGAATTTACCGCGATTATCGGTCCGTCGGGATCCGGTAAAACCACACTACTGCACCTCATCGGCGGCCTGGACAACCCCAGTAGCGGTATCGTTGAGTTATCCGGGACGAATATTGCAGATATGACAGGCTCCGAACTATCTGATTTCAGGCGTGATCATATCGGCTTCGTCTTTCAGTCCTACAATCTCATTCCGGTACTATCGGCAGAGGAAAATATTGAATACATCATGCTGCTTCAGGGTATTCCCGCTAATGAAAGGAAGAAACGAGTCAGGGATATGCTTTATACGGTTGGCCTTGAAGGTCTCGGAGACCGCCGCCCATCCCATCTGTCAGGTGGACAACAACAGCGGGTAGCCGTCGCCAGAGCCATGGCATCGAAACCTGATATTATTCTCGCAGATGAGCCAACTGCAAATCTCGATTCAAAGACCGGCATTAGTTTGATTGAAGTGATGAAGGATCTAAACCAAACCCAGGATATGACTTTTGTTTTCTCAACCCACGATGAGAAAATTATGGATCGAGCCAGCAGACTGATACATCTCCATGATGGGAAGATAGCAGAAGACGAGTACAAGTAAATCCCGTGATTCGATCAGGTAATCCTATTACCCCGGGGGGAAGAATTCTTCTCATCCTGTTCCCTCTCCTCTCGTTAAATCACCAGGTACTGGCAGCGGACTATTGGGTCATCGGCAGCTTTGAAGATGAAAATCGCGCAATAGCGGAACAACTTAAGATCGCCAAGATGATCGAATCAGATATTCTGGTTTCAACGACTAGAATCGGCGATAAAATTTATCACAGGTTGATTGTTGGACCCATTACAGAAGAGCTGAATCTGAGCCTCAAAGATTCTGGAAATGAGCAGCGCTGGCGTCTTAGAAATTTCGAACAAGAGGAGCCTCTAGAAGAGATTACACCCGCGGCTCCCGTCTCAACAGTTCAACCAACAAGTCGTTCTACTCCCGGCACTCTTAACCTCGCGACAGTGCAAGACGCAAAGCCGGTGAAGTTGACCAACGAGATAAATTCCAGGGTTTCCGGTTACATTAAATCTTTCGCTGTGGCGCAAGAGAAAGTCGAAAACGATTTCATCAACCTCGATACAACCTTTCAGTCACAGAACAGTATTCGACTGATGTGGGAACGAAGTGGTGCGAGTACCGTAGTTCAGATTCATTACGAGGTGAGCCCTGTATTTGTTTCCCGGAAACAACCCGTCGAGAGCAGGACATTCTCTGTGGTAGGTGAAAGCTATCGATTAACTGACCTCCAAAGTAGTCTCACCGATGAAGAAAGGAAAAACCAGGTCTACCAGAATCTTGACCGCCTGAATGTACAGTGGCAGTTTGACCGGGGCGACCTTACTGTTGGCAGGCAGGCAATCTCCTTCGGGGCAGCCCGTTTTATCAATCCAACAGATATCTTCCTGCCTTTTAACGTACAGACACTAAACCAGGAATATCGCACCGGTGTAGATGCTATTCGCTACCAATCACCTCTGGGTGAACTTGGCGAACTGGATATTGGCCTGGTGCTGGGTGAAGATGCAAAACCGGAAAATTCTGCCGCATTCCTGCAATTACGAGGAAATCTCGCTGGCAGCGACCTGAATTTCAATCTCACTCGTTTTGCTGAACAAACACTGATCGGCGCCGGGATTCAATCCGCGCTATGGGATTTCGGCTTCTGGTTCGAAATTGCCGGTGTTAACGGTGAAGTCGATTATGTTCGTACATCGGTCGGTCTCGATTATGCGCCATCGAAAAACACCTTCGCCATGATTGAGTATCACTATAATGGGGCTGGTTCGGACAACCCCACGGATTATCTGGGTCTATTTTCGACCATCCCTTACCAACGTGGCGGAGTATTTCTCTTAGGGCAGGATTACATCATGCCTTCAATTACCGTTCAGCTCTCAGCACTCTGGGGAATTTCAGTGCAGGCAATTTATAACCTGAATGACAATTCCGCGTTCCTGTCCACTTCTGCGGCATATAACGTCGCCGAGGATTTTTACATGGACTTTGGCTACTACCACTTTGTAGGTGATGAAATCAGCACACTGCCGGATGGGATTCCTGAGCTGGGTTCCGAATATGGGACAAACCCAAATGTGCTGTACGCCAGTATACGATTCTACTTTTAGTCTTCCGCTTTCACCGGCATAAATTCTGGTAAGAGAAGACTCACTGTACGTTTAGTCCCATTAATCTCATTACCCAGAGGATCTTTAACGACGATATCCTCGAGTCGCTCGACAATACTCTGGCTCTGTTCAAACTGAAATATCCTTGCCAGATTCAGCGCAACCAGGCCTTTATTGAGTTCAGCTTTCCTGTCTTGTAAAAGCACCGATAAACCCAGGACCTCTGTAAACAAAGCCTGGCTCTGTCCTTTATCACCTACCCTGCCGCTGAGGCGAGCCAACTGACTCATCAGCAAACCACGTTCTCCTGGCTCCTTGATTCGCCCCGCTCTATTGATTGCACCCGGTAATCTTAGCCTCGCATCAGCCTGTCGATTTGAATGGATGAAGCTGCTGATGATGCGAACTTCCAGGCGCACACTTTCAACATTACTATCAATGGAATCCATCACTGAAAGTGCCTGAAAATACCGATCTAGCCCAATCAACATTTCCGCCAGTTTCGCTAACAACTGCTGGCGTCCCTGACCCTGTGCTGCATTGTTAATGGCCATGTTAGCCCCAACCAGGTCGCCCAGGTAACCACGTGCCATCGCGATCTCGGCAAAAACCCTGGCGCGATCGATCGGTTCGAGCTGGGTCGCCGCGAGTATTTCGGCTTCCGAGAGTATTTCATTAGCCAGGGTGGTATTTCGCACATCGAAATACCGCATGGCTATCTGTGTAAATACCGAAATTCGATCTGCTGGTTCTTCGACCTGGCCAGCAGCCATTGTGGCTTTCGCGAAGTGTACCCTGGAATTGACCTTGTTTCCTTGCTGCATGTAGGCAACGGCCAACCTTGCATGTAAAACGGCTCGTTCATTCTGGTTGTCACTCTCAGCAGCCATTGTCGCGACACGAAGCAGTGAAGCCTCTGGTTCACCTTTACTGCCCAGGGATCCTAACGATTCTCCTATTGAAATGAGTGTCCGGGCCTTGATATCCGGATCTTCTATCTTATCCACTTCCAGCTGAACCCTGGCCATGAGCAATTTGGTTTTTGTCTCATCCCCTTCCAGCAGATAAGTGCTCATCATCTCATTCAGAGAACCAATTTTTGCCACAGGATTCCTGATTCGATTACTAAGGTCTGATGCCCTCTCATAGTCCTGATTATTCAGTGATCTAATGACCTGTGACGCCAGGAATTGATCCCATTCCCGATCTTTGGACAAGGTGTTCATCAGGTCAACTATCATTGAGCCGTCCATTTCATCCAGCGCTTCGACGATGATCTCCATATCGGGGTTGATGGGATCAGGCTTCATCCTATTCTCCGCGAGTACCTGCAACAGATTTTCGTGGCCATCCTCCAACAACTTCGGCGCGATTCTATCCAGTGTCGTCGTCTCGAAACTTACTACACCGATAAGGCCTGATACTCCGCCGATCGTATCGGTGTTAACAGTTATCGCCTCTGTTTCGCCTTCGGCTAATTTCGCGACATTGCCAGGCAAACGCCGAGTGGAAGCACTTGCAACAAACTTTTCGGGCTCTGCACCTTTCATCATCTGCTCGGCAGCGTGTACGAGCGCTACCCGGGTCGCACTGGCCTGCCCTCTCATGCCGACACTAATATCCGCGATTTCAGTCACTACGCGGCCATTGCCATTTTGTCGAAGTTGCACAGCGGCACCCAGGATAGGTGCAACCCCCCGGATTTCATCGCCTGGACTAGCAGCAATGAGCTCTTGTGCCTTCTGCTGGTCCAGATGTTGATCAATAAAATAAAATGTCAGGGCAGACACAAAAATTATCGCAAAGCCAATAAGGGTGCTCATGGAAACAGGACGCTTTTCCAGCATGCGCCAGAGTGCACTGGGGGTCTTCATCTCCAGCTCTTCCATTAACTCCAGCTGTCTAATCTTAAGCACTTCCAGTTCTTTGCGCTTTCGTTCTTTATCTGCCTTGCCATCACCATCCAGCCTGGCTTCCCGGAGCAGGCGTTTGCGGATTTTATCCTGCTCCGCTTCTTCTGCCATCTGCTCTTCCCAGGTCGCAATGACGAGCCCACATTTTGGACACTGTTCGAGTTTGGTCCCACGGGGGATATCCTCATCATGCTCACATGACGGGCAGACAAAAAGATCAGTGTCCTTTTTTATCGATTTCGGAACCAGCGACAGATTTTCACTGCCTGTAGGATGAGTATTGCACTCGGCTCCGCACTTCATTATGGCTGTGACATAACGATCGGCTACCGCCTCATCAATCTCTTTTAAAATGGTTGTAGGTTTATCTTTCGAAAACCATTCTTCAACTTTCTCGGCATCAATGCTCAATGTCTTGGCCAGCTTCTTCTTTACCACGGCCAGATCCTGTCCTTCCTGGACACTCGGAAAAATGACAAGATTTACAATTTCACCCATTTCGACCCACTCGTTTCTCTTGACCTTTCTTGTTTAACCCAGAGGCGGGTATTTCCAGCCACTTAAATCACACTGAGATGGATGTTATTATTTCGAACGATCGAGATCAATCGCCCAGGGATCAGCTGTGCGCTGATCCAGCATTGATGCGAACTGGCTTCATCATCAAACGCCACCCATTTAGCACGAGGAGGAATATTTTAATGACTGATAACAACAATCCTGCACTGGCAAAAGCCTTGCAGATACTCAACACCAGGATCGGTGAAGAGCAATCCCCGGGGGACTGGGTTGAAATGACACAGGAAATGATTAACAAATTTGCTGATGCAACCGGAGACCACCAGTGGATCCATGTTGATGTTGAAAGAGCAAAACAGGGCCCTTTTGGCGCGCCTATAGCCCACGGCCAGTTGACCCTGTCTATTCTCGGCATTCTCAGCCGCAATGACACGCCGAAAGATGAAACCGAAGTTCCTATTGAAGGGCAGAAAATGGGCATTAACTACGGCTTCAACCGGGTGAGGTTCCCGGCGCCAGTGCCGGTTGGCTCTATGCTGAGAGCAAAAAGGGTTCTCAAGACCGCTGAAATAAAAGGCGGCATGATTGAAACCATGACCGAAGTGACGGTTGAAATTCAGGGCAAGGATAAACCAGCCTGCGTAGCGGAAAGCATGGGTAGAATGGTTTTTTAGATTTTACTCAATTGAATCCCAGAATGCCCTGATGACATCTGAACTTGCAAGGCTGCTACGTCGAGTACAGAAGCCGACATGAAAATCGGATAACTCAGGGCCTGATTCAATGAGCCTGACTTTGTTCACCAGCGGACTCTCATTAATAACGAGTCGTGGAACAAAGCCTACCCCACAACCCAGCGCAACCAGGGAGAGGATGGCTTCGTTCCCGGATACCTCCGCATAGATATTGGGCCGGATTCCCTGCCGGATAAACCAGCTATCAATATTTTCCCGTGCCTGTCCAGATCGAGGAAGAACGAGAGGAATTCGCGACCAGTCAATCTCGTCCTGCAGCCATTCATTGACACCTGGCGTGTTCACCGGCGCAACTGTCTGGATGGGTATTGAAGTGATGATCCGCTTTATAAGCTGCTCATCTTCATCTTCAGTCAGTGCTGCAACAACAACATCACAGCCTTCATACAACCGCTTCAGTGCATTAACGGCATAACCTGTTTCCAGCTGAATGTGTATCCCGGGATATTCCTGCCGGAATCTTGAAAGTACCGTTGGCAAGATGCTCTGGCTCGCTGTAACAGAAGAGAAAAGCGTTAATCGCCCTCGTAGCTCACCTTCTGACTGGCCCAGTTCCTGCATCAAAACATTCCACCGATTGAGTACATCCATGGCGTACCGGTGGAATACTTCACCCTGCTCAGTCAGGGAGACCGACCGATTGTCCCGGAGAAAGAGCTTATGCCCGACGGAGTCTTCCAGCCTTTGAATGTTTCGGCTCACCGCAGAAGGGCTCATATGATTTTCAAGACCTGCATTACCGAAATGCAGGTTACGACACAGGGATGTGAACAGGCGCAGCTGCTGAATATCCATTGATCCTTCCGAAGTATCACTGTAACTTGTTCTATTATTGCATAAAATGCATCTTTAATTTTCTTTAGTGTTAATTATTGCAATGACTATAGATCTAGTATCAGTGGACCTGGTATCAGTTGGTATCAATCGACCTGGTATCAATAGAACTACTAAAAAAGGCTTCACCAAAAATGTACACTCGGACTTGTCAGAATCAATCCAATAGAACTGAAAAGGAATCTTTGATGGATACTCAGCAGGTCCAGGACCAGGTAGACAAATCAATGGCACCCAGTATTCTGGGTCGGTCCGGGAAGACACCGGGCAGGCAGTATCAGAAAAAACTGCAGAGGCGGCCTTTACTCGAACAGGTGCTGAAACCTCACCAGGTCCGGCAGCAAAGTGACCAATAATATCTCCTATATTGCTTCTTACTATAAACAGAATCTGTTGAGAAATATTTGTTCTTTAACTTTTATGCCGGGAAGGAGTAATGTTCGTTATAGGGTTTGATCACCCCCACTAGGCGGACAACTAAATCTGCCAATGTACGAAAGACGCCAAGGTCAAAATTCCTCAGGGATGCTTGGAGTCGTCATGTACAGGCCTGAATAAGGTCAAACGGAAACACGTGCAGTCCGAGAGCCTCGCTTTATTGCGGGGCTTTTTTATGCCGCAAGCTGATAGTGCTAATTCGACCCTTTACTTTTTGTGAGTCGACCTTGAAGATAGGCGCCTGCAAATATGGACATCAGTGTAATAACCATGGGCCAGTTCGCTGCACCCAGCCCCGCGATGGCAGGTCCCGGACAAACCCCACAAAACCCCCAGCCGATGCCAAACAATGCAGCACCTAGTAATGTATCCTTATCCATTACCGAAGAGTGTTTTCGGAAGACTGACTCGAGCAGAGGTTTGCTCATCAGTCTTGGGACCAGCTGGTAGGTCACCAGCGTCGTTAGCGAGGCCGCCCCCAGTACCCAGAGCAGACCAAAATCTTCAAAACGAAGAAAAGACAAAACAATTTCCGGTTTAATCATCGATGAGTACGACAGGCCAAAGCCAAATAGGGCCCCTGCAACTAGCACACTTAACGTCGAGAGCATTTTCATTACACACCCCCCAACAGTTTAACAACCGCAGCTGAAACCATTGCAGAAGCAAGGAAAATAATCACCGCCAGAAAAGAAGGAAGCTGCAACGACGCTATCCCACAGATACCGTGACCCGAAGTACATCCATTTGACAGCCTGGCACCAAAACCTACGATAAATCCACCGAGGGCCAATTGCCACCAGGTCGCTGTGGTTTGAAAAGGTTCACCCACAGTAAACAACCAAACTGCCGCTCCAACAATTAACCCTACCGCATAAGCCAGGCGCCAGTTTCGGGAAGATACTATTTCATCTTGCTGAAAGTATGACCAGTTAGAAACATAGGATAAGGTGCTGGTAAAAAAGGTGCTCATACTGCCAATAAGACCTGTCATGACGAACAGGAAACTGACAGCGCAACCGATAAACAACCCACCAATCAGGTAATGGGTTATTCCAAGGGGAAACAATGTGTCTATCAGGGGCATGTATTATTCCTTTGTATTGGTGAGTTCTCGCCGGAGCGACAACTGGGAACCTCAAGTCAACATCATGCTGATTAGATTCAGCTCACAGAATCCCCTGAGTAAGACCAATTATACCTGTTGATACTCCGACAAACGAAATGAGAACTGATATCATATCGTTAACACTTTTTGTGCTAAACACTCACATCAATCCAATACTATGGATTGATTGATTTTAGGGCCGCTTTTATAGATTGTTCAAAATAGTACCAGTAAAAATCCTCAGAATGGTAACCAACAATTCTTTCCGTGATTTCAGCTCCCGAAGCATCCAGAAATAATAGTGTTGGTGTTCCAATTACACCAAATCGTCTGACAATATCAATTGATGACCGAACCTGCTGGTCAAAATCAATTATCTCGCCGCCCTCAAAAGAGATTTCTCGCAGATATACGGAATCTGCATAAGTCTCGCTTACACGCATCGGATACAGCACATTTTTTTCGAGCTTCTTACAATATGGACATGCAGGGCGGGATACATAAAGCAAGTAGACCATTTTGTTTGTCACTGCGTCTTCGGCTTCAAGGGCCAGATCAATGGCCAGTGGAATTCGGTCAGCCGAAACGAACGATGCCGAACAGACTAACAAAAAGGCAACAAGGGATTTCATCGCTGGAGCCACTCGAGCATTTGTTCAACCAGCTCATCTGCATACAGGTCGCGAAAAAAATGGTCCGAACCATCAATCCAGATTTCGTAAACATTAGGGTTATCACTGAATAATTCAGTCTGTGCCTTGTAAGCATCGGCAAGGTTATCCTCGGTTCCCTGAACAACCAGAACCGATCGGTCAATCGAGTGCAAAAGTTCCGGTGTGTTTCTGTTGGTTTCACTTGAATAATAGGACAGGAAACTTTCCGCACTTACCTCAATATTGTGACAATTCAGTAAATCAGCGGTTATCGCCTTTCCCGGATTTCGTCTGGCAATGGCCATCACGTCTTGCAAAGATTTACCATATTTTTCCTGGTAGTCCCTGATACCCTCTTCTTCAATCCAGCTCATCGGTGCTATCAACACAAGATGAGATACTTCAGGTGTGGGAAAAGCCTGATTGAACAGAGCCACCTGATTTCCTCCGCGAGAATGTCCAATGACGATTATTTCATCCCACTCATTCTTTAAATAGTCCACCCAACGATTAATCTCGGCCGGTGCATCCCCGTGATTAGCGAAGACAGGAGGGTCACAGGTCATAAACCCATGACGATCGCTGATGCCAAGGCTCAAGTTTATCGCAAGGCTATTCTCCCCTGACTCTGCCAACAACGACTGTAAGCTCGTGATGATTTCCATTCCCGAGTGCGCCCAGGTCCCATGTACTATCAGAAAAATTATCCTGGATGAACCCATTTTCATCAGATTTCCGTTAAGTACTCTACCGGCATGTATCACCTGAACCGATTCAGCCAGCGCGTGTGTGGACCAGACGAGTAAAATGATTCCTAATATTTTTAACAGAACGCTTCCATCTCCATCGTTTGAAACAGCCGCCCAGCATTTTCATAGGTGGGTGGCCCTGTTTCACCAATAGCGGAATATACATTTTCAGCGACCCTGGTTATCGGCAAACTCTCGATATCTGCCAGTTCACGGGCGAGTAGGGATGCTGGATATAGTAAAACCACCAGCAGAATCTTGCACACTCAATCACCTAAAAATATACATTTACTATTATTAATCATTTAGTTACAGATATATCTTAATGCTGAGCAGGAACTATCGACACATCAATCTAGCATGGATTTCGTTTCATATATGAGTTTAACTTAATATAGTAAAATGCTAAATTACTAATACTTCGACCATCATGAAGAGAATAATAATATGAATGACGAACCCATTATTTCGTGGAAAGTAGCAGGTATTGCCCTGGGTCTGCTATTAACGCTCGCCACCTACCTGGTGCAACCACTTGGTGTATCTACCCAGTTCGTTGTCACCGACGCCGTGGTCATGCATCAAATCGCCCCTGAATTCGCCGAGGCCAATGAATACCTCGCCAGGTATGGTGTCCCCGCCGACTGGGGAGTTGGTTACGGGTGGATGCTGGTTCTCGGCATGCTTGTAGGTGGCGGCATCACTGCCCTGCTGTTTCGTGAAAAACAACCCGAGGCTGATAAAGGCTCCATGCCCTCTATGTGGAAATCAAAATTCGGTCCATCTGAGACGAAAAGATATAGCGCAGCTTTCCTGGGTGGATTACTCCTGTTATTTGGCGCCCGACTAGCTGGTGGTTGTACCAGTGGCCATATGATTAGCGGTATTTCCCAGCTCGCTGTGAGTTCCTTCATATTCGGTATTACAACCTTCGGTGTTGCCATCATCGTTGCCAAATTCATGTACCGCAAGCAGGGGGTATAACCATGACAACACTAATAATAGGTTTCCTGATTGGTTGTGCCTTTGGTGCCATTCTTTTCCTTGGCGGTGCATCCAGTTATCGTAAAATCCTTGGCACCTTACTCCTGAAAGATATGACTATCATCAAGTTGATGATGACAGCCATCGGTGTGGGCACACTCGGCGTGTACCTGCTCGACATGGGCGGTCTGGCCAATATGAACATTAAACCTGCTTATGTCTGGGGTGTGATTATCGGTGGCGCTATTTTCGGCACAGGCTGGGCTATCTCCGGTTACTGCCCTGGCACGTGTATCGTTGGCACCTCAGAGGGGAAAATTGACGCACTGGCGACTCTGGTGGGTGCATTATTTGGTGCTTTAATCTTTTCATTTGTTTTCCCTGGTCTCGATGAAGCTATCCTGCAAAGCGCCAATTTCGGGAAAATCACTTTCGCAGACGTACTCGGGATCAATGGTATCTATCTCGCTATACCCTTTAGTATGGCGCTGCTGTTCACTACATTTTTTGTTTTGAAAGACCGCTACGAATAATCACCGGGGTCAAGGTCCCTTGAGATCAGGCTGAACTAACTAGAGCTTGCTGAAGGCTCCTGACTAGAGCCTGCTGAAATCTCTATGGATGGATGTGTGTGTAACCGGATTCAATTTCCTGCAGCATAAACGCGACTCCGGTTTGCACACCTTCCACCCCTTCTAGCAGCACCGGCCGTTTGCCGGTATTACGCTGCATCGCATCGAGAGTGTTGAGGCAAACATAAAATTTTACGCCATTATTGATCAAACTATCGATCCTGGCCTTGTTGGGATTATCTTCTGCAAAGTACATCGCGACACCTTTGCCAAATGCGATAACCTCAATATCGATCAGGTCAGGGCTGTGATAGTGCTTAATCAAATTGTTAGAAATGTCGAGGGTAGCCGAATACTTGGCTGGATCTGCATCACTTACCTGAAGAATGATGTAATGCTCGGCAAAAGGTTTATCATCGAGATCCACCGCCAATACCGGAGCAAATACAGACATAACGACAAATAGCAACCAGATAATCAGAGACTTAAAACGCATAAATCTTCTCCTGTGTTGACAAGACCAATATTTATAAGGACACAAGTAGCGTCGTTTTAAATTACAACAACTTTCGGGATGACGGATTATTACTTAGGTAAATGCTCTTCCATTCCGACCCCATTTCTAGCCTAGACTAGATTAACTCTCCGCTATAATCCATAACGCCAGGATTACCCGAGACTCCTTTAAGTACCGGTGTTTCCAGTTGCTTAAGCTCGATTGTCTGGACATCCCTTAAATAGTCAGCGACAACATCCCATACGGCGGGGCCTGCTGATTTCGCGCCAACCGTGGCCCATCCTGCAACCTTATACTTGCGACTATCTTCAATAGATCGGCCATTCCGAAGTTTCATGTCACTTATTCTCTTGCCCATTTCCGCTCGGGGAGCACAGGTATAGGTCATCCCGCCGGTCCTCACCATGTCCCCACCCTGTTGGTAATATGGATCTGTGTTGAAAAGATTGTCAGCGACACTTTCCATAATCAATTTAAGCTCTGAACCGGTCATCTCTCGCACATAGGTTTCCGGGTAGGTGATACAGGTCTGGTCAAGTAACCTCTCCATGGTGACGGCTTCCCCCGGTAAAACAGATGTTCCCCAGCGGAAGCCAGGAGACAAGGCAATCTCCGCATCTAATTCCTGCATGAGTGCGTCACAAATAACCTGGTCAAAGGTGCCATTGAAATTACCACGGCGGTATAACAGGGTGTCAGCCGTGGCAAGTTCTTCATCCAGCACCTTTTTATATGGCGCTCTCACTTCATCAATATAATTTTGCATATCAGTGTCTGCAGCCAAAAGGTTCGAGAAGACAGGCAATAACTGGTACCGGTAACCACTGACACCTGACTGCCCAAACTCAAGATCCAGGACTGAAACGAACTTTGCGTTTGAACCCGCATTCGTCACTACCGTTATACCGCCTGGATTTTTGACTTCCATCGGGATCGGAACACCGTCATGAGTATGCCCCCCCATGATGAAGTCAATCCCACTCACTCTACTGGCCAGTTTGAGATCCACATCCATACCGTTGTGGGACAGGAGAACAACTGCATCAGGAAGCTCCGACTCCCTGATATTGTTCACCAGCTCTTCAAGATCCTGCTCCTGGATGCCAAATGTCCAGTTGGGAATGAATCTTCCCGGGTTGGCGATGGGTGTGTAGGGAAACGCCTGTCCAATGACTGCAATGCGCTTACCGTTTACAACTTTAATGACATAGGGAGGGAAAACATGACCACTATCCTCATCGAAGACAGGAACACCCTCGAACAATGCATCCTCTGTTGCCCTGATATTCTGGGCGACAAAATTACCGTTAAACATTGAAGCATTCCGGAGGATTTCATCCTCCCGATAAGTAAACTCCCAGTGGCCAGTCATCACATCGACGCCTAACAGGTTGCAGGCCCCCACCATGTCCTTACCACGAGTCCACAATGCGGTGCCTGAACCCTGCCAGGTATCACCGCCGTCAAGCAGAAGCGACCCTTGAGAATTAGCCCTGAGTTGTTTCACCAGGGAGGCAAGATGAGAAAAGCCTCCGACCCTTCCATAGTGTTCAGCCGCTTCACTAAAATCGAGATAGGTGAGTGCATGGACCTGCTGTGGCGTAAGACCAGGAATGGCATCAAGAAGGTTCCGGCCGACCCTGTGGGGGAATCTTCCCCTCGCAGAACCTAGACCCAGATTCACATTCGGTTCACGAAAATACACCGGGTTGAGCTGTGCGTGGGTGTCAGTGATGTGAATAATTCTGGCTTGCCCGAAATCGGCAAGCTGATAGATATCCTTCCCTCCGGCAGGACGTAAGGTGGTACAACCAGACACAGTCGCAGCAATCCATGTCTTGGCCAGTACACCAAGAAATTCACGTCGATCCATACTTTATTTCCGACCTATTTCCGACTTATTTTCGTCCTGGAGTTATTGAGGTACCCGAGCCTGCCAGGCGATTGCCTGTGATTCAGCCTGAGCCAGCGATGCCTCAGCAGTAAATAGTGCACGGGTGGCTGCA